>Ga0307440_1001588_pt1 | contig 10977 bp, 10 predicted proteins | sample SalMarWE160410MG_FD_202150 | JGI IMG/M metagenome (GOLD analysis project Ga0307440, IMG submission 202150) | Salt marsh sediment microbial communities from the Plum Island Ecosystem LTER, Massachusetts, United States - WE1604-10 | ecosystem: Environmental > Aquatic > Marine > Intertidal zone >... | reverse complement strand
TCCTTCGGCTGCTACGCCGGGCTGCAGGCGGCCAGACGCGATGCACGCGTGGCGCGCATGTTCGCGGTGGCGCCGGCGGTCAACCACTGGTCCTTCGATTTCATGGCCGGCGATGCGCGGCCGCTGACGGTGGTGCAGGGGCGCGCCGACGAGATCGTGCCGTTCGCCGACGTGGCGTCCTGGGTCGAAGGCCTCGAACAGGCCGATTTCCATGCCCTGGCCGGCGCCGGCCATTTCTTCCCGCAGCACATGGAAGCCATGGCGCGCTGCCTGGTGGTCAGCGCACGGTCTTGATGACCTCGCCGACGGCCGGCGCCTGGTCCAGGCCCATGCCGTTCAGCGCCGCCAGCTTGTCGGCGGTGAAGCGCCCGAGGATCCGGTGGCTGCGTGCGGCCAGGCTCTGCCAGGAATCCCCCTTGGCCCAGGTGTACAGATGGATGCGCGGCACGCCGCCGTCGCGCTTGGCGTCATAGGAGCGGAAGCTGTAGGCGATGTCCGAGAAGTCCTTCTGGTTGGCGGCGAAGTCCTTCTCGTCGCACCACATCAGCATCAGGTAGGCGCGCGGCCCGTCGAGGAAGACGGTGGCGTCGATCATCGCGTGCGATACGTGCGGTGCGGACATCGTCACGAAGGCATGGGCGTAGTGGAAGCGGTCCTGCAGCCCCGAATCGACGGTGCCCATGTGCCGGGCCGGGAAGATGCCGCTGAGGATCTCGGCCGCCGACTGGCGCTTCTGCAGCTCTTTCGATGACAATTGGAAATAGACCTTTTGCTGGCGCTTCTGGGCGGTCAGCGCCTGCGCGCTGTTCTGGATCACCCAGGCGTCCGGGAACTTCAGCTGGATGCCCAGCTTCGGGTGCAGGAAGCGCCGCCCGACCACGGCGCCCTGGTCCGGGCTGTCCCCGTAAGGGTAGCCGTCGACGGCCTTCAGCATGTCCATGCGGTCGACTTCGCCCGGGGTGTGCTGTCCCTGCCTGGCCTCGGCCACGGCCTCGAGGATGCGCTTCTCGGTCGCCGGATGCGTGGAGAAGGCGCCGTGGTACGCCTCGGGCGCCTTGCCGGTCGTGTCCTTCTGCTCCCTGGCCTGGATGTCCTCCAGGCGCTTGAGCGTGCGCAGGATGCCGGCGGTGGCGTTCGGGTCGTAGCCGGCGGCCGTGATGTACTTGATCGACAGCTGGTCGGCCTGCAGCTCGTCCTCGCGGCCGTAGCCGGTGATGATGGCGGTGGCCAGCAGGTTGCCGAGCTGGTCGGCGCCGTAGGGGACGGGCACGAAGATCGAGGTCACGGCCATGCCAAGGTTGTAGGCCTGGGCCTTGGTGTACTGTTGCACCGCATGGCGCGCCGTCACGTGGCCGATCTCGTGGCCGAGCACGGCCGCGAGCTCCGCCTCGCTGTTCAAATGCGTCAACAGGCCGCGGTCGACGTAGATGTAGCCGCCGGGCAGCGCGAAGGCGTTGATCTCGGCATCGTCGACGACGTGGAAGCGGTAGAACAGCTCCGGCCGGTCCGACACCTTCGCCACCCGCTGACCGACGCGATTGACGTAGCGGACCAGCGGATCGTCGTCGGGCAACAGCGGCAATTCCTTGGCCACCTGCTGCGCGGCCCTGGCTCCGAGCTCCAGTTCCTGGTTCTCGCTCATCAGCACGAATTCGCTGTGTTTGCTGACGGGATTCGTGGCGCAGGCGCCCAGCGTCAGCGCGGCGACGAGCATGGCAGGAGCGATACGCTTCATGGCATAGAGATGATGGAAAGGTTGAACGGGGAATGCAATGCCAGGTACAGGTGCCTGCCGCCGGAGACGCGCACGGTGCCGCGTACGCGCACCCGCATCCCTCGTGCCAGCCTCAGGCGGGCTGGGAAATAGCGGCGGTAGGCGCGGGGGATGCTGATATTCAGGCGGCCCAGGCGGAAGCCGAGGCCGTTTCGGTGCACGCTGCTCACGGCGCCCTCGACGACACGGAACTGTCCGGCCTGGCTACGGTCGACCTCGGCGGCGGCGAGCACGCGGAAGCGCCCGGTGGCCCAGATGCCGAGACGGCGGCCCCGCGCCACATCCTCCGCATGCAGCAGCGCCTCCGCGTGGCGGAAGTTCGGCGGGAAGATATAGACGTGGGCCAGGCCTTCCTTGACGAGCAGGCCGTCGATCCAGGTGCCGTCGCGCAGGTAGACGTGGGCGAGCAGGCGGCCGTAGACGTCGTGCTTGTCCTCGTCGGTCTGCAGCCGTACCTCGCGGTCGAGCACCAGCGCCTTCAGGCGTTTTCCGGCCGCTTCGCCGAGCGGCTGGCCGGGTTCGTCGCCGTGCGCCACCTCCGGGGCATTGATGCCGAGAAGGCGCACCTTCTCGCCGTCGTCGGTGCGGATCGTGTCGCCGTCGTAGACGTAAGCCACGTGCGCCCAGCGGTCGGGGCCGACGACGGACAGGGTGCCGGCATGGGCATGGTGGGCGGCGAGAACCGCCAGCAGCAGTCCGGTGGCGAGCAGGCGGTTCCGGGTCAAGCGACGGTCAGGCTGCCGACCAGATCCTGGTAGCGGGTGAGGCCGTGGCGGCCGAGGTAGTGGCGAAATCCGTCCAGGACCTTGGCGCACAGCAGCGGGTCGTAGAACAGGCCGGTGCCGAGGCCCAGGGCATCGGAACCGGCGATGGCGAACTCGATGGCATCCCCGGGCGTGGTCAGGCCGCCCTGGCCGAGGATGGGGATGCCGTGCGGCGCGGCGACCTGGCGTACCTGGTGGATCTTCCACAGTGCCACCGGCTTGATGGCGGGGCCGGACAGGCCGCCGGAGACGTTGCCCAGCACCGGCCGGCGCGTCTCGGTATCCACGGCCATGCCGACCAGGGTGTTGATCACCGAGAAGCCGTCGGTGCCGGCCTCGATGCAGGCGCGGGCGATGCCCTGGATGTCGGCGTTGTTCGGCGACAGCTTGGTGATCAGCGGCTTGGTCGTCGCCCCGCGCATGGCCGCAACGACCCTGGCGCTCATGGCCGCGTCGTTGCCGAAGTGCACGCCGCCGGCCTTGACGTTGGGGCAGGAGATGTTGATCTCCATGGCGGTGACCGGCGAGTCGTCGAACATGCGCGCCACCTCGGCGTATTCCTCGACCGAGGCGCCGTTGACGTTGGCCCAGAACTGGGTCTCGCCGTGCGGCAGCTTCGGCAGCACCGTATCGACGACGTAGCGCGTGCCCGGGTTCTGCAGGCCGATGGCGTTGAGCATGCCGGATGGGGTCTCGTAGACGCGGTGCGGGGCATTGCCCAGGCGGGGCTCCAGTGTCGTGCCCTTCAGGATCACGGCGCCGACATCGCGGTTCGAGAAGCCCTCGACGCGCGTGTATTCCTCGCCGAAGCCGACGCATCCCGACAGCAGGACCAGCGGGGTTTGCAGCGACAGGCCTGCGAAGGTGACGGACAGATCGGCAGCGGGCGATGCGGGCATGGGCGGAAGCATAGCGTCGCCCCCGTCGCCGCGACAGGGGGGGCGGTCTGTGACGGCCCTCAGGTGATGGGCACGCGAGGCTTGACCACCAGCACCGGGCACTTGGCATGGCGCACGACGTGCTCGGCCGTGGAGCCCAGCAGCAGGTGCAGCAGTCCGGTATGGCCGTGGCTGCCGATGACGATCAGGTCCGCATCCATGTTGTCGGCGAACTCGCAGATGGCGGCATCCGCGTTGCGGGTGCTCTCGACGACGTGGGTCTTGATGGCCACGCCCTTCGGCATGCTCTGGCGCCATTCCTTGAGGCGCTTGCGCGCCGCCGCCACCCGTTCCGCGGAGATATCCTGCATCGGCGGCATCATCATCTCCGGCATCTCGCTCTGGTAGACCTGCGGCACCACGACGTGCAGCACATGCACCTCGGCTTTGAACGCCCTGGCATAATCCACCGCCGACTCCACCGCCAGCTTGCCGTGCGGCGACAGATCGGTCGGTGCCACGATCCGTTTGATCCTCGGCATCGTCCACCCCCTTCGTTCCAAGATTAGACCAAGCAGCGCGGATTTGATCTACAATGCGCGGCACACGATACCGTGCATCAGGAGGCAACGATGCGAAGACTGACATGGGCAATGGGTACGCTGGCGATGGCGATGGGGCTGCTGCTGGCGCCACTGGCGCATGCGGCGGATGTGGACAAGGCCAAGGCGGTGGACAAGGTGCATGTGGCGGCCCAGGTGCTGAAGGAGATCATGGATACGCCGGACAAGGGCATCCCGCGCGACCTGCTGAGCCAGGCCTCGGCCGTGGCCATCTTCCCGGACGTGATCAAGGCGGGCTTCGTCATCGGCGGCAAATACGGCAGGGGTGTGATCATCAGGCATGAACCGGCCACCAATCGCTGGTCCGCACCCGCCTTCTATTCGATCGGTGCCGGTTCCGTGGGCTGGCAGATCGGTGCCGAGTCGACCGACCTGGTGCTGGTGATCCGTCATCAGCGCGGCGTGGAGAGCCTGCTGAAGAACGAGTTCACGCTCGGCGGTGACGCCTCGGTGGCGGCGGGACCGGTCGGCCGCAGTGCCCAGGCCGGTACGGACGTGGCGCTGAAGAGCGAGGTGCTGTCGTATTCACGCAGCCGTGGCCTGTTCGCCGGCATCTCGCTGGAGGGCGCCAAGATCAATCCGCTGAACGATTACAACCGCGCCTACTACGGGCGCAAGCTGATCTCGCGGGAGATCCTGCTGGAGCACAAGGTGGCGCCGCCGGCCTCGGCCCGGACGCTGATCTCGGAGCTGGAGCGCTACAGCCGGCCGCTGCCCAAGAAGAAGTAGACGCACCGATGCATGCGCTTGCCACCGTGCGGGCCACGGTGGCGGCGACCTCGCGGCTTAATGCGCCGCCAGCCAGGCTGCCGCATCCAGGGTGTGTCCCCGCTCCGCATCGCCTTCCCCGGCCAGCAGCCGGGCGAAGGCCTCGGCCGCGACGGATGGCGGCGGTACGGTATCGGGCGCGATGCCCGGATAGGCACGCTGGAACAGGCCGGTGCGCATGTCGCCCGGGTTCACCGTGAAGAAGCGTAGCCCCCCATCCGGATGCTCGGCCTGCCACATGGCGGCGGCGTAGCCGAGTGCCCGCTTGGCCAGGCCGTAGCCGTGCCAGTTCGGGATGTCGCGGCCGATCATGTCGCAGGTGGTGAAGATCACCGAGGCCGTTTCCGCGCGGTCGAGCAGCGGCAACAGGGTCCGGGTCAGCTGGTTGGGTGCGGTCAGGTGCAGGTCCAGCATCTGCCGGAAGTCCGCCACCTCGGCGTAGCGCATCGGCGTGCAGTAGCGGAGGCTGCCGGCGATATGGGCGATGCCGTCCAGGTGCGGGATGTGTTCCTTCAGGGCGTCGAACAGCCGCGCATATTCCCCGAACTGCAGCAGGTCGAGCGGCACGCACAGGCAGCGGCCGCCGGCCGCCTCGACAAGGTCGCGGGTCTGGGCCAGCCGGTCCTCGTTGCGCGCCAGCGCCACGACGTTGGCGCCGCCGGCCCCGAGGCGGACGGCCACCTCGCGGCCGAGGCCGGACGAGGCACCGGTGACCAGGTAGATGCGGCTCTCAAGCGGTTTCGCCATCGTCATCCCTCCCCCGAGGCTGTCGGGGCCGGGGCAACCCTAGCAGGCCGTGGGGGGCATGTGGCATAGAGTTTTTCATCGTCCCCCAGTATGCTGCGCCCCATTCCGATCCGGGGGTGGCCGATGGCCGATTACCAGTACATCTACTCGATGCAGGGCGTGGGCAAGATCGTCGGCCAGAAGGAGATCCTGAAGAACATCTGGCTGTCGTTCTTCCCCGGGGCCAAGATCGGCGTGCTGGGCCTGAACGGCGCCGGCAAGTCGACGCTGCTTCGGATCATGGCCGGCCTCGACCAGGACATCCGCGGCGAGGCGCGCCCGGCCCCCGGCATCCGCATCGGCTACCTGCCGCAGGAGCCGCAGCTCGACGCGGCCAAGGACGTGCGCGGCAACGTCGAGGAGGGCGTGGCCGAGACCAAGGCGCTGCTCGACCGCTTCAACGCCGTCAGCGAGGCCTTCTCCGACCCGGACGCCGACTTCGACGCACTTCTGGCCGAGCAGGGGGAGCTGCAGGACAAGATCGACGCCGCCGATGCCTGGGACCTCGATCGCAAGCTGGAGGTGGCGGCCGACGCACTGCGCCTGCCTGACTGGGATGCCGACGTCACGAAGCTCTCGGGCGGCGAGCGCCGCCGCGTGGCCCTGTGCCGCCTGCTGTTGTCCAATCCGGACATGCTGCTGCTCGACGAGCCGACCAACCATCTCGATGCCGAGTCGGTGGCCTGGCTGGAGCGCTTCCTGCACGACTATCCGGGCACCGTGGTGGCGGTGACCCACGATCGCTACTTCCTCGACAACGTCGCCGGCTGGATCCTGGAGCTGGACCGCGGCGAGGGCATCCCGTTCGAGGGCAACTACTCGGCCTGGCTGGAGCAGAAGGAGAAGCGCCTGGCCGTCGAGGAGAAGCAGGAGGATGCGCGGCAAAAGGCGATCAGGGACGAGCTGGAATGGGTGCGCGCCGGTGCCAAGGGCCGCCATGCCAAGTCGAAGGCGAGGCTCAAGGCCTTCGACGAGCTGGCCAGCAAGGATGTGCAGCAGCGCAATGCCACCAAGCAGATCTTCATCCCGGCCGGCGAGCGCCTCGGCGACGTCGTGGTCAAGGCCGACAACGTCAGCAAGGGCTTCGGCGACCGCCTGTTGATCGACAGCCTGAACTTCAACCTGCCCCGGGGAGGCATCGTCGGCATCATCGGCCCGAACGGCGCGGGCAAGACGACGCTGTTCCGCATGCTGACCGGCCAGGAGCAGCCCGATTCCGGCACCCTGACCATCGGCGACACGGTGCAGTTCTCCTACGTCGACCAGTCGCGCGATGCGCTGAACGGCGACAAGACCGTGTGGGAGGAGATCTCCGGCGGCGCCGATTCGATCTATCTCGGCAAGATCGAGGTGCCGAGCCGCGCCTACTGCGGCCGCTTCAACTTCAAGGGCGGCGACCAGCAGAAGAAGATCAAGGCGCTGTCGGGCGGTGAGCGCAACCGCGTGCACCTGGCCAAGATGCTGATGAGCGGCGGCAACGTGCTGCTGCTCGACGAGCCGACCAACGACCTGGACGTCGAGACCCTGCGCGCGCTGGAGGAGGCGCTGCTCGATTTCGCCGGCTGCGCCGTGATCATCAGCCATGACCGCTGGTTTTTGGACCGTGTGGCCACGCACATCCTGGCCTACGAGGGCGAGGGGCATGTCGAGTGGTTCGAGGGCAACTTCGCCGACTACGAGGCGGACAAGAAGAAACGCCTCGGCGAGGACGCCGTGCAGCCGCACCGCATGAAATTCAAGCGCCTGGCCTGAGCGGCCTAACACATGAAGGACGCCCTTGGCCGCCCTTTATGTTTCATGGTGTATGGCGGATCATCTGCCAGAAAACCCTACCGATGAACTGTCGCTGATGAGGGGAAGCTTACGAGCTCATCTGATACCGGGTAAACGACCTCATTCCTCGTAATCCTGCGGCACTGTCGCATCACGGTTATTCGCCATGCCCAGTGAACGGATCAACACGGTGGCGACCATGGCGACCACGAAATTAAGGATAAGGGCATACAAACCGATATAAGCCGGAATGACCATTCCCCCCAGATGCAATGCATAGGCGGTCTTTTTGAAGCCGGTTAACGAAGCTGCCCAGACGCCCCAGCCGAGTCCGACCCCCCAGCCCAGAAGCAATGCCTTCGGATCGAACCAACGCGTGTAAATTCCTGAAACGATCGCCGGAAAGGTTTGCAGGATGAGCACGCCCCCGAGCAATTGGAGCTGGATGGCATAGTGCTGCGGCAGGTAGACGATGAACAGCAGGGCTCCGAATTTGACGATCAGCGATACCTGCTTGGCGATATGGGTTTCCTTTTGCACGGAGCAGTGCGGGCTGATGTACGCCTTGTAGATGTTCCGGGTAAATAGATTGGCTGCCGCGATGGACATGATGGCAGCCGGAACCAGTGCGCCGATCGCCACGGCGGCGAATCCCACGCCGACGAACCAGCTCGGGAAATAATGAAGCAGCAGGCCCGGCATGGCGAACTGAGGCCCGTACTGCTTGAAGTAAGGTGCCAAGCTCGGTTCAGTGGCGATGCCCGAGGTATACGCCACGTAACCCAGCAACGCGATCAATCCCAGTACGAAGGAATAGGCCGGCAGGAACACCCAGTTGCGACGCAAGGTCTTGGGGCCATTGGCAGCCAGGACGGCCGTGGTGGCATGCGGATAGAGCATCAACGCCAGTGCCGAACCGAAAGCCAGGGTGGCGTAGAAAGACATGAGCCCGGTATTGCCATCCCGGACCGGTGGAAGCAGCAGCTTGTCGTGCGGGATCGACGCAAAGATATGACCAAACCCGCCCACCTTGAATGGAACGATCACGATAAGGGCAATGACCGTGATGTACACCAGCAGGTCTTTGACGACGGCAATCGAGGCCGGTGCCCGTAGTCCGCTGGTGTAGGTGAATGCCGCCAGGATCACGAAGGCGATGATCAGAGGCATGTCACTGAGCAGGCCCTGGTTTGCAGGAAATCCAAGGCCGCCGATGACCACCTGCAGGCCAACCAGCTGCAAGGCGATATAGGGCATCGTGGCGACGATCCCGGTCATGGCAATCGCGAAAGCGAGGGCTGGACTTCCGTAACGACCGGCAACGAAATCCGCCGCCGTGATGTAATTGTGTTTATGTGCGACGACCCAAAGCCTGGGCAGGACTGCGAATACCAGGGGATAAACCAGGACGGTATAGGGCAGTGCGAAGAAGCCCAATGCCCCTGCTCCGAACACCAAAGCGGGCACGGCGATGAAGGTATAGGCGGTGTAGAGGTCACCCCCGATCAGAAACCAGGTAATCCAGCCGCCGAATCTTCGGCCGCCCAATCCCCACTCGTGCAAGTGCGTCAAGTCGCCCTTCTTCCAATGGGCGGAGATAAAGCCAAGTGCGGAGATAAGGACGAAAAGGCTTATGAAGACAATGATGGCGACGGTGTTCACAGCCTCAATCTCCACCGCCAGAAGGTGTCACCATCTTATAAACGATGGCGATGAACACGCTGGACAGTGGCACCCATATCAATTGCCACCAATAAAAGAACGGGAAGCCGAACAAGCGTGGTTCAATGGTGTTGAACCACGGCACGACGAGTATGGCAACGCAGGGGATAGCCAGAAGAATCATGTGTATGGGACGGAGCTTGCGTACTGCGTTTGACATGGCCAGCTCCACGGAAAAGGAGTGATATCGTTCTGATGTTGGCCGAACGCTACCAGATATTTTCTCGGGCAGAAATCTTGCCAGGCGAATGCTTGGCGAGAATCCGTCGTTCTTTTGTCTTTGTCGCTCTTGTTACCCGTGTCGCATGTTTGGCCCAGAACCGGATTTCGGTAGCCATGTCGATTGGTTCGAGGGCCGCCGACTACGTGGCCGACAAGGAGAAGCGCCTCGGCGAGGACGCCGTGCAGCCGCACCGCATGAAGTACATGCGCCTGGCCTGAGTATTTGATAACGAAAAGGGCGGCCATTGGCCGCCCTTCGTCCGAATGCGCCGTCCGGGTGATGCCGGGACTAGGCGAGATCGAAGCGGTCCAGGTCCATGACCTTGGTCCAGGCCGCCACGAAGTCGTCGACGAACTTCCGCTGGGCATCCGCGGCGGCATACACCTCGGCCAGGGCGCGCAGCTCGGAGTTCGAGCCGAAGACGAGGTCGACGCGGGTGCCGGTCCACCGCTTCCCGCCCGTGCTGCGGTCGGTTCCCTCGAAGACGTCCTCGTCCTTCGAGATCGGCTTCCACACGGTGCCCATGTCGAGCAGGTTGACGAAGAAGTCGTTGGTCAGCGCCCCAGGCCGCTCGGTGAACACGCCGTGGCTGCTCCCGCCGGCGTTGGTTCCCAGCACGCGCATGCCGCCGACGAGCACCGTCATCTCCGGCGGGGTCAGCGTCAGCAACTGCGCCTTGTCCACCAGCATCTCCTCGGCCGATACCGTGTACCTGGCCTTCGTGTAGTTGCGGAAGCCGTCCGCCTCCGGTTCGAGCACGGCGAAGGCCTCGACGTCGGTCTGCTCCTGGGACGCATCCATGCGTCCCGCCGAGAACGGCACCGTCACATCGACGCCGGCGTTCCTCGCCGCCTGCTCGACGCCGGCACACCCTGCCAGCACGATCAGGTCGGCCAGGGACACCCGCTTGCCGCCGGATGCTTTGCTGTTGAACTCGGACTGGATGCCTACCAGGGTCTTCAGCACCTTCGCCAGCCGATCCGGCTGGTTGACCTCCCAGTCCTTCTGGGGCGCCAGGCGGATGCGGGCGCCATTGGCACCGCCGCGCATGTCCGAGCCGCGGAAGGTGGAGGCGGCGGCCCAGGCGGTGGACACCAGTTCGGAGACGGACAGTCCCGAGTCCAGGATGTTCGCCTTCAGGCCGGCGACGTCATGGTTATCGACCAGCGGATGATCGACCGCCGGGATCGGGTCCTGCCAGACCAGGTCCTCGGCCGGCACCTCGGGGCCGAGGTAGCGCGCCTTGGGCCCCATGTCGCGGTGGGTCAGCTTGAACCAGGCCCGTGCGAAGGCATCGGCAAACTCCCCCGGGTGCTGCTGGAAATGCCGCGCGATCGGTTCATAGATAGGATCCATGCGCATGGCCATGTCGGCGTCGGTCATGATGATCGGCCGCTTCTGGGATGCGTCCTCCGCCGCCGGCGCCATGTTGGCGTCGGTCGCCTGCTTCGGCGTCCACTGGTTGGCGCCGGCCGGGCTCCGGGTCAGCTCCCATTCGTTGCCGAACAGCATGTCCAGGTAGCCCATGTCCCATGTCGTCGGGGTCGGGTTCCATGCGCCTTCCAGGCCGCTGCCGATCTGGTCGCCGCCCTTGCCGCTCTTATAGCCGCTCTTCCAGCCCAGGCCCTGCTGTTCGATCGGGGCCGCCTCGGGCTCGGGGCCGACC
>Ga0307440_1001586_pt1 | contig 10988 bp, 12 predicted proteins | sample SalMarWE160410MG_FD_202150 | JGI IMG/M metagenome (GOLD analysis project Ga0307440, IMG submission 202150) | Salt marsh sediment microbial communities from the Plum Island Ecosystem LTER, Massachusetts, United States - WE1604-10 | ecosystem: Environmental > Aquatic > Marine > Intertidal zone >... | reverse complement strand
GTATATCCCGAAGCTCCAGCAGATCTTCCCGATCATCGTCTCCAAAGAGGTCTTCTACAAGGCCCAGGAGCAGCATCGACCAACCGGACAAATCCCGCTCTTGATAAAATTCGTTGCCCGCCCGTTCGACAAGAGAAATAAAGGCGCAGAGTCCGCCCAGAGCCTGGGCCTGGGCGCCTTCAATGTCTGTATATGGCAGGATGCCGTCAACCATCTCATCGGAATCGATGGCAACTCCCATCAGAAGGCGATCAAGCCCGAAGGCCCACGAATTTTCTGCAAACTCGGGAAGATCCATTTTCCTTCGTTGACTTGCCGACAGGCCCCAGCGTATGCCTGCGTCCCGGACCAGGTGTTCGAGGTCGTCAAGGTCGCTTGCAGCAAGATCAAAACGGGGGTGAACCCTCTCGTTTTTCAGGATATCAAGGACCTCGATCCAGCCGAAACGCCCGTCGAAGAGCTCAAGGAAAGCGAGAAAGACATTGATGAGATTGTTATACCTGCCCAGGGAGCGATCGGAGATGGAATGCTGGATATCATCGAAGACGGCCGGAATCAACGAGGCATACTCATGGATATCAGGCGCCATGACGATAATGTCCCGCAACTCGAGGCTCGGGTCACGATGCAGAAGCCGCAGGATGTGGTCTTTTAATACCTCTACCTCTCTGAGTCTTGAATGACAGGAGAGGATGACCAGGGAGTCGTCAGGCTTTTTCGTCTCTTCACTCGGCTCCGAGATCCTGTCATTTAAAATGTCGGACTGTAGTCTGTGCAGAAGACTGGGGGTGGAATCAATGAGGGGGTCTTCGAAACTGTTGAATTCGGTCTCAACTTCGATGGTTTTAAGCATCATTTCCTGAAAATCACGACCCTGGCGACCAAGAGAGCCCAGCAGTGGATGCCGGTCTCCGAACGGGGCCGCGGAGGGAAGCTTATGCTCTATTCGGTGAAGCCTCTTTTTAAAGAGCCTCCCCTTGCTCTCCATGTCTCCCCAGTACTGACTGCATGGAGAAAGAAGAAAAAGATGGACTTCACTGTGTCTGGAAAGCCCCTGCAGGTATTGAAGGAAGAGAGGCGGCATGATATGCAGACCGAAAACCGAGACCCGGCCGGGAAGGACACCAGAGAGGTCGCCGGGGGTATTGAGTTTTTCGATAACCCGTTGCAAAAGCACCCCACGATGCGGCACCCCCTCGTCTCCCAGGGCCAGCCTCTTCCAGAGTTCCATCTGCCAGATCTCCGACGGATGATCCGTGCCCCGACGCCCGGCATCCCAGGCATCCAGCATATCGGGGCGCATCACCTGGTACTGATCGAAAATATTGGCCAGCCGGTAGGAAAGCTGGAACCGTTTCAGATCGGCATTTTCCCCCTGGATATAGGAAGAGAAGTGCCGAAAGACATCTTCTTCCAGGTCTTGAAGCAGAGCATTCAATCTCCAGGTCAGGACCTTGCGATCATAACTATCCGGAGCAATCCGCATCCCCAGCTTTTCGGCAACAGAGGCGAGGAAGGGAAAGGGGAGCAGATAATCAAAGTTGCACCAACTGCGAAACTCCAGGGCCATGGTCTGGGAAATCATCCGCTCCATCCCCTGGCTCTGAATCAGAAAAACCTCTTTTTCAAAAAGGTTGATCCGCTCGCCGACCCTGATCACTTCAACCAGGTGGCGCAGGAGATTCTCTGTTCTATTGGATACATGGAGGTAGAACATAGTGAGCCGGATCTCGAAAAGCGCTTAACAAGCGAAAAATTATTGTTGCAGAGGGACACCCCTTCCGGCATATTCATAGATTGCCATAAACAGACCGGCAATGATACCGATGGTAAAAAACAACCTGAATCTGCGTTCCCAAGGAATTTTTTTCCCCTCTGACATATATTCGAGAAAAACGACCAATCCCAATGTACCCACAGCCACGTAGGGGGCGGTCTGAAGAATATGCCACAGGGTTTCCTGAATGCTCCTTGTGAGACCACTTGCCAGTTTCAGGTTAAAAATAACATAGGTGAAAGCAGTTAGATAAAACGATACTTTTTCTTTGGTACTTTGCATATGGATACACTCGAAACGCTGTATTTTCCTGATACCGTCATGACCGATGACAGCCCCTCCCTCTTCCTGTTTTTTAACAATGTGCATATCCTGCAGCCGGTGGAAGACGACGAGACTGCCCCTCGGGCAACAGGCACTCCGGATACTTTCATGGATGAGCAATTCTGTCAAGTACATACTCCGGCCCCACTCGGTCCGGATCGGGACCGTTTCCTCCGCCTGGTCAAGGATATCAAGGAAAGAAAGGATGATTACGCAGCCCAGCTTAGCTCGTTGACTATTGCCTCATTGTCCGCCTCGAATAAAAACGATGAAGAATCGCGGCATTCTATTATTACTTCTCTGTTCGGAACTCCAACCGAGAACCAGAAGGGGGAAAAACAAGAGCTGGCGAAAAAGGCCGAACTGTGGCAGGCCCGGCTCGTTTTAGCCATAGCCGAGGTCCTGGACCGTGAAGATGAGGAAGTCGCGGATGCCCTGAAGGCCCTGGGTGAGAGCCAGACAGACCTTTTTGACCGACTGCTCGGAAAAGATGAGGAATTTGAAGCCGACAACCCGTTTGTCAATATTTCACGGACTCAGAACGTGGCCCTTCCCCGCCCCGGTCTTAACCGGAACCGGATGAAAGCCTGGCTCTCGCTTTACAAAACGGCGAAGCTTCCCGATTTGTGGCTCTGGACTACCGACCGACAGGAGGTTGCCGATATCGTCTTCGAGATGTACGAGAAGAAAAGCGACAAAGCGGTGGACAAAATCCTGCACTTGGAACTGCCCAGGGAAACCGGCATCGAACCCCGGGAGTCATTTACTCAAATCAAGGCCTTCAGGAAAGAGGCCGAGCCTCTTCTTGTGGAAATCACCAACGGACTTACCGCCCTCGCCTGTTCGGAGACCGCAAGCAAAGCCGCACTTTCCTCCAAACGTGAGGACTGGGAAAAACGCTGGGCAACGCTTCTCGAAGCTCATTTTCCCGCCCAACAATTCGGCAGGAATTCCTTTTGCCTTTATCTGCTCACAGGTCAGAGCCTTTCCCGTCTTGCAGGAGCAGAGCCGCAAGGTGACAAATCCAATGGAGGAACACGGCACGCCATTCTGGCTATTGTCGCCTAGCCCGCAAATTTCACGGATCGATATGGCCTGCTATCCCTCTATATCCTCCTCGCAGCAGGTATACGGGTTGATGGTCATGACCGGGCAGTGAGCGGAACGGACCACCTTGTCGGCAATGCTGCCGAACATGATCTTCTCGAGCCCCTTATAGCCATGGGTGCCCATGACTATTAAATCTCCATGGGCTTCAAGGGTATAGCTATCTATCTGTTCTGCAACATCCCCGACAAAGACCTTCTGTATAACCTCCGAGATTCCTGCCTTGCTGAAGTCTTCGGCATTGTCGGTGCAAAAGCGGTCCATGCGCTCTTCGGCCCCGGCCAGAAGCTCCTGTTCCAGGTTGGGCATACTCATCTGAGGAACAAAAAATCCAGAGTAATCCTCAAAGTTCTGGACGATGAAAATAAGGTGCAGAGACGCCTTGAAGATTCCAGCGATATAGGCAGCCGACTCGGCGACGAGTTTGGAATTGTCTGAAAAATCGATCGGGCATATGACATTTCTAACATTCATGATTTTTTTCATTGTTCTTCTCCCTTCTCTGGTGGTTGAGTGAGATTATTTTCTTTTTCTATAATAAAATCTTCTCACAACCATATACGCTTACTCAAGGGAAAAAAACAAAAAATCTGATTACCCCAAAAAACTCAGCCTATCTAAATGGAAGGGTGTGAGCTGAACAGTCGTGGTAATCAGAATTATACGTCTCCTTGTGGTTTTTATGAAATTTGAGCGTTAAACAGGGAGGCCTTCTTGGCCATGCCGAGAATATGCAAGGTCGTCCTGTCGGGAATACCTTTGTAATATTTGCGCAAGGCTTCGAGAAAAATGAGATTATCTTCAGTGGTCAAGGCAAACAGGGTCATGGATGAGCGAAATTTCAAGTCATCCGGATACCCCAGAATCTCTCTTATGGAGCGCCCCTGAACGGCGTTTACGAGTTTCGTACATTCCAGCAACCTGGAACCCAGCACAGGATGCTTCCTATAGGAAGCCGCCTCCGAAAGCGATGACAAGGCATAATATCTGGCCATCGTACTATGGCCAAGCCCCGAAACCTGTGGGAAGATATACCACATCCAGTGGCTCGTCTTGCAACCGGCCGCCAATTCCCGGATAGCGGCAGGATACACTCCCTCCTGGGCCTGAAGAAAACGATCGAGGTCGTAAGGGTCGTCTCTCATGGGACCGGGCTTCTGCGTTTTTTTATCTTACCGAAGTGACAGGACAGTTGGCCTTCAATATTACAAACTGCGCGGTCGACCCAAAGAGGATCTTGCCAACCTTGGAACGGCTCTTGACACCGATTATGATCTCATCCACCTCGTTTTCATCGGCGAACTGCACGATATCCTCTCCCGGACTGTTACCGCGGACCAGTAGATGCATCTGGCACTTGACACCCTGCTCAGCCAAATATTCCAGGGCCTTCTCCAGATTCTTCTCGGCCTCTAAGGCCTGGGTCTGTTCCGTCTGCTCACCCCCGGGAAGCGAGGTGACGAGAAGGACCTCGCCGGAGTAGGCCTGTATACGGTGTGCGGCCAGTTTCAGCAAATCTCCCCCGACGTTTGCCCCTTTGTACCCAACCAGAATCTTCATTGTCGTATGTCCCTAAAGATAAAATTGATAATCTTTCGCAATCACATCATGATATACGATTTGCATTGCGATAAAATAGTGAAATAAGCCATCTTCTGATTGTATGACTGAATGTGGTGGAAAGCAAGGCCCTTTGCTTCTCTTTCATATCCAGTGGATGGGCTTAAGCTTTTTCGCCTGCAATCTGCGAGTCAAGGTCCTCGCTTATGACCATTCTTGGGCAAATCCCGGCCAGGTTATGGTGAACCTGGCGCCACCCAAGGGCGAATCACAGATATTAATCCGGCCGTTATGCCATGCGACGATTCTCGCTGCAAGAGGAAGCCCGGCAGTCGGCTGAAAAGCAAGGTGGAAATTGACCACAATGCCTGGAAGGCCCCTATTTACAAACGTATGACCAAGAGAGACTGCCACGATTTCCTGAGTCTCGGCAGTCTCTTCTTTTTCAATTTCCAGCAAGGCAATGAGCCAAAATACCCCCGACCATGGCCAGACATTCCATATCGAGATAGGATGAGGCATTTTTCTGAAAAAGCACGGTCGCCTTGGCAGGAAATTCCTCGTCAGCATCATGAAACAACAGGACGACCGGTACCTTCGGCAACGCGTTAAACCTCATGGCCAGCTGGCATGAGACGTCAGTTGCAAAGGCTTGCCCGCCAAGGTTATGACTCCTTTTTTCAAGCATAGCGAGATTTTGAGAAAAGGTATCGGCTATGGGCCGCTCAACGGTATTTTGAAAACCTCCTACATAGGGGGCGGCATCCCTGAAATCTTTATAGGTTACCAGATCGACGCTTTCAGATGGCTGGTGTGGACAGAGCAGCAGATACTTGCAAAGAAGGACTGCAACGGCATGATGTACTGATTTTCCATCCACATCGACAATACCGCTTCTGGTTACCGAGTACATCCGTTGAAAAAGGGGAATGCTATATCCCTGCTCTGTACCCTTAATCTCCAAGGTTGTGCTTCGTCCATTTTCTGCGTTAAGCTGGAAAACCTGGTTCAGATAGTCCTCTATAATTTTGTCAAAAACAGGTGCTTTTTCAGCCATATCCTTTTTCCTCATCTATCAGGCTAAATCGCCGCCGTGTCTCTGGGCAAGTCTCTCAAACATCCGGGTGATACCGGTTCCCAGGGAGTAAATCCCGTCAATACCAAGATTTTCCTCGGCCGAGGCGTCGAAAAACAGGTTCAACTCCGAATCCAGGCCGTCATCAGGAAGCCAATAACAGATCAGGATTGGCACCAGGGGGAGCGGATGAAGAACCAGAGCCACATCGGACTGATAATGATCCTCCACCTGTCTGCCGTTAAAAATTTCCATAAGATCGGCGAAGAGATCAGAGTAGGTATCAGCCACCTTTTTCATCGGTTTCTCACAGGTCTGGCCAAACAGCCTGTACCAGTCCTTGCCGCTCGGGAGCTCCCGCAAGGGCACCCAACGTCCCTGGACCGGCACACCTTTGCAGAAGAGAATATAATTGAAAAGTGGGGTCATGACCCAAGGCGTGGAATGGATCTCCGAAATGATCTTGCCGGATGCATCCAGCTCAACCCTTTTGCCCATTATTTTCAGGGCCAGTCTTTTTCCATCGTAGACGCCGCCGATGCGGGCAGCCGCCTCTTTGAAATCCGTCTTCACTACCCTGGCCTTTAGCTCGGCCAGTTGTTTGTCCCTGTCCCGGTCAAGCTCAGCCTGTCTTTTGGGCTGAGCGGCATATTGACTTGCAATTTCAGGTGCAACCTGCGGGCATTCCGCCAACTTTCTATCCCCCTTGAAAACGGCGGCGGCGAAAGCCATGCAGGTCTTTTCACCGCATTTTCTGCAATTACTCTTTTCAAGCAGGACAAAAACATCCATGAGTGTCTTAAATTGAGCCATATTACCCCTCCTTGGAAATGCCGTGATTATTCAAACAGTGCGAACTGGGTTGTATTTTGGTTTTGCAGATACTGCAACACGTGTCTTAATCTTAATTTCCGGATTGTACATAATTCATCTTTTTTCTGATTACCCCTGGTTCAACAGCTAAACATTAATGGCTATCAGATTTTTTACTTGAGGTTGCGCGTTTCATTTTATATGTGCTGTTTGTCATGATAAACCAATTTGCAGTTTTAGAAAGTATAGCAAAACCTCAAAGTCCGGAAATCACCCAAATGGGGGATGCTGTCTCTTTTTCTCTTATGTATTTTGCTGATTCGTAAGATGTATAGAAAAGACCAAGGGGAGAAAAGACTATGCTCGGATGATCGGCATACAGGGCCCTGCGCTTGATCAAAATATGGCAGTAAAAAAATTTAGAAAGTATTTGAAATGAACGTGGCAGCTTGTTTCAAAAAGACCGACTTCACAATGTGCTATGACACATTGAAGCTGTTTTCCGCAGGCCCCCTCTCCGGAAACTCCCCGGAGATCCCTGCGAAGCCTATGGTGCTGGATTTCAATTTGAGCCTGATCTCTCACCTCTTTTTCCCTATATCAACGCTATTGCGGACAAGGCCCTTTACTATGAAAAGCCGGTTTATATAAAATTCATATTCGAAAAACACCTCTGCGCTTTTTATGCCAAAGAAGGCGCATTCACCCCGATCCGCGACATGACCCAGGCCCTGGAGTTTTTGCCAAAACTCATTGATTTCATAATTAATATATCTCAAAAAAACTCAGATATCGTTCCCAACCATAAAATTTTCAAACCATCCTCCGCCCTGGACATTTTTCGACTGTTGCCGGGGTCAAACTGCCGCAGTTGCGGATACAGTACCTGTATGGCCTTTGCCGCGGCACTGTCCCGCCAATATACCTCTCTTTTCATTTGCCCTCATCTGAGTCGCCCCATGGAGGAAAAGGCAACCTTTCCCGTCTGTGACCGGAACGGCAATATTATCAAAAGGGTATCCTTTGATATCGATACCGATCATTTGTACCGGAGGATCAGTCGTGATGAGGCGCGCATCCAGGATCTGCAATCAAAGCTGACATCCTTAGAGAAAAACCGCGTTGCAGATATAACAGCTGCCAATGCCGCGTTGGCCGATCCTCTGACCAAACGGGAAATTGAGGTCCTGCGCCGGGTGGCCCAAGGTGCCACCAACAGAGAAATCTCTGTTCAACTCCGGATTTCTCAGCACACAGTCAAGAGTCATGTTGTTCACATTTTTAATAAAATTGGGGTAAATGATCGTGCCCAGGCTTCCGTATGGGGAGCTCTGCATGGTGTTGTCTGACCCTGATGAGGCCCAAATCCATGCAGGATATTTCCGAATAGATAAAAAAGAGGCAATCCGACAGCAGAGCCGGAGGGTTGCCTCTTTCCGCTGGAGATGGGGTTACTGACGGTAGGTAATCGTATAGACGAATGAAGCAGGCTCGTACCAGTTAAGGGCGACCTTACCGACCTGGGCATAGGGGTAGCCGAAATTGTTCAACGGCGGACCGTCCTGCGCCGGGTTGAGTTGAATATCTCTGCCGACGGCCAGTTTGACACGATATGGATCCCAGGCACCCCAGAAGTATTTACGGGCCTCCTTGATTTCAGGATCGGTCCGTTTCAGATTTTTGACCAGCATCTTTTTCAGCACATCGGCCGGATCCACGGGCACCCAACCGTATCCGGGAAGATAAAATTCCGCCCAGCAATGTTGCCATTTCGTGATATCGACGACCCGCTTCTTTCCCTGCCGGATCCCGAAAACCTCTCGAGACGGAACCCCTGCCGCTCGACTGAGGGCGATAAATACGGAATGGATATCGGTACATTTACCGCCCGGTGCCGCCAAGAGTGAACAGACATCCCCTTTGCCGCAGCCGACGGTTTTCGGATCGCGGTGCATATTGTCGATAACCCAGTCGTATATTGCCTTGGCCTTAGCGACAACCGTCGTCTTCCCTTTGGTGATTTTATCTGCCAGCTCTTTAACCTGGCCGTTGATCGGCCCCAGGCTCGTCGGCGTCAGGTACAGTTTAAAATCTTGGGGATTCCAGGCCGCCTCCTTTGTCGGAAGATTCCTGCGAACAACTTCTTTCCTCACGACATGAAACGAAAAGGTCAACTTTCGCGACTTTACCCCTTTCTCCCATCGGGCATAGAGTATCGGTGTCTCGTATTTTTGGTCGGTATAGACCGCATAATCGGCATAATCCCCTTTGACGACGACTTTGGTAATCAACTGATTTTCATCGGAAACCGGGTAAGGAATCCAGAGTTGCGTATCGTTATCGTCAGGCTGTGCCGACAGATCAAAGTCCATGGTGATCGTTCCCGAATGCGTCTTGGCCAGAAGCATCCGGGGAGTCAACAACACAAGAAACGCCAGTAAGGCTACTGAACAAATTTTCATACTTCTCTCCTTTTTGGTTCATCCGAATGAAGCGTACTTTTGTAAATTTAAAAGGAACAATCCGGCAGAGTGCATCGCTTTCGGACGCTACTCTGCGGCCTCATCGCCGGTACACCACGGCTGGCAGACAGTCCGTCCCTGGCCCGGAGGGGTGCGGATAGGACGTCCGCACCCCTCCGGGCCTTGTGTGGTTTCCCTCCGGGCCTTCGCGAGGCGTCCTCCAGAGACGCCCTCTGCCTCCCGCATTATAGTTATAGATAGGTACTCTCAATCCGGAAGAACCTCCTTTTTCATGAAACTTTTTCCGGGACGGCGGATCTACGGTGTCGAAGCAGTTCACTTTCATGCTTTGTTGTACCCTTTATGGCATAAATGGCCGACCAGGCTGGCCGGACCATATTGGTACGATGGAACAAATACCACAAAGTGGTAAATCTACGATAGGAGATTATGTCGGGAAGGTCAAATAACAATTAACGATATTACCAATTAAATGTATCGTATTTTCCTATCTTTTTGCCGCCAGAGAATACCGATTCCCTTTTTATTCAAGTCGTATATAAAGATAGCTCAGAGCAGCAGAGCCACCGATAAGGACAAGAAAGACAGTAATGTCGAGGTAACGATTGCCGCAGATGCCAGCACCGTATCGCTGTTCATTTGCGAAGACAGCACATAAATGGCTGTCGAGGTAGGCAGACAGAGAAAGATCATCCCCACCTTAAAGGGAATTCCGGTAACATTGAAGAGATGAAAAATCATAAACCCGAGCACGGGCAACACGATCAGCTTCAGTCCCGCAGCTAGCAGGGATGGAACCATATTTCCCCTGACCCCGGAAAAGGTCAGGGATCCCCCAACGGAAATCAGGGCCATGGGCAGGGCAACCATTGAAATAAGACTCAGGGAATTATTTACAAAAACTGGAAAGGTCCCGAACATCCTCGAATAGAAGATGCCTGCCAGACAGCCGAGGATAAGCGGATTGGAAATCAACGATCTGCTCAATATCCGGATACGGCTGTTCAGGCCTACCTGCTGACCGGAAAACCAGATCAGGGTGGAAACGGCAAAAAAGTTGATCAACGGGATGGCAAAACCAATCATTATTCCAAAGTATTTAACCCCTTCCGTCCCCAGGCTGTTAAGAATAACCGCAACCCCTATGTAGGTATTAAACCGATAGCAACTCTGAGAAAAAGAACCGGCCTGAAAGGCCTCTATTCTGAAGACCTTAATAACCAGAGTACTCAACACGAACATCGCCACCAGGGTTGCCAGCGAGGCCAGGCAGAAATCCCAGTTAATGCCTTTATCCAGAGAGGCCCCGCCGATCTTCCAAAACAGCATGACCGGAAAGAAGAAATAGTAGATAAGCCGGTCTGAGGTCTTAAGAAATATTGCATCGGTGAGTCCCATCTTCTTTAAAATTCCGCCGATGAGAAGAAGGGTAATAATGGGAAACAGGGAATTAACAACGATCAAGGTGTTCTCCGGAGTATAATAAGGTTAAATTAAACCCCTTTTTTTATACCTTTTGATCAGATTACACAACAGACTATTCCTCTCTTTCGATAGACGAGAGACAACAATCATTTTCATCGAGAACTTGCCTAACAGAACCACGGGCATTATTGTCCTATTTATCTTCCAATCTGCATGACTAGACCAGGCCGTCCCTTTATGCCCTAGAAGGGACAACGATATATGAAGGCCGCTCACTCCGATTTCACAAGGCTGTTACCCTAGGGAGACTTTCACATAGAATCATCACAACTTTCCGGGTCTAGCATATTTGATTGTAATTGCGTCGCAACTATCGAACGAATCGTTATTTAATACTCGCTGCAAGAATTCAGGAGTTAGGAGC
>Ga0307440_1001585_pt1 | contig 10991 bp, 8 predicted proteins | sample SalMarWE160410MG_FD_202150 | JGI IMG/M metagenome (GOLD analysis project Ga0307440, IMG submission 202150) | Salt marsh sediment microbial communities from the Plum Island Ecosystem LTER, Massachusetts, United States - WE1604-10 | ecosystem: Environmental > Aquatic > Marine > Intertidal zone >... | reverse complement strand
CAAAGGCCGTCCCTCGGCGTTGCTCATCGCTTATTGGGAGTGACCCAACCGCGCTCTTCGTGCCTTGATGGACGGCCTTTCAAGCACAACAGGTCCGCAGAATTAGTGTTGACAGGCCCTAACTTTCAAGCAGTCATGTAAACTGCCGCTGCACTGCCCTGGCCAAAGCAAAACAGGCTGCTGGCGCACTTTTTGACACTGTTGCTGGATCCGGTTAGAGACGCATGAAAAAATCGAAAGCACTGCCCGAGCATTACGAGCCGGGCAGCGTGGAGACATCGGTACAGGCCCTGTGGGAGCAGAGCGGGGCTTTCAACGTCACCGAGCGCAAGGACGCCAGGAAATTCTATTGCCTGTCGATGTTGCCTTACCCTAGCGGCCGCTTGCACGTCGGCCATGTACGCAATTACACCATCGGCGATGTCATCAGTCGTTACCGCCGCATGCGTGGCGATAACGTGCTGCAGCCGATGGGCTGGGATGCCTTCGGCCTGCCGGCCGAGAATGCTGCGATCCAGAACAAAACGCCGCCGGCCGAATGGACCCGCAAGAACATCGCTGCCATGCGCGACCAGCTCAAGCGCATGGGCTTCGCCCTTGACTGGACGCGGGAATTCGCGACTTGTGATCCGGAATACTATCGCTGGGAGCAGTGGTTTTTCCTGCGTCTCCTGGAGAAGGGCTTGGTCTACCGCGCCAGTGCCACGGTCAACTGGGACCCGGTCGACCAGACCGTGCTCGCCAACGAGCAGGTGGTCGATGGCCGCGGCTGGCGTTCCGGGGCGCCGGTAGAACGCCGCGAAATCCAGCAATGGTTTTTGAAGATCACCGACTACGCCGACGAGTTGCTGGAATGCCTGGACCGGATGCTGGGCTGGCCCGACGAGGTCAAGACCATGCAGCGCAACTGGATCGGCCGTTCCGAGGGGCTGGATATCCGCTTCAGCGTCGAGGGTTCGGGTGAAGCCCTGCAGGTCTACACCACGCGCCCCGACACGCTCATGGGCGTGACTTACCTTGCCGTGGCGCCGGAGCATCCCTTGGCCCGCAAGGCTGCTGAAAGCGATGCCGATATTGCCGCCTTCGTCGACAGCTGCCGCCAGGGCGGGGTCAGCGAGGCCGCGCTGGAGACCCAGGAGAAGCGGGGCTTGCCGACGCCATTCAGCGCCGTGCATCCGCTCAGCGGTGAGAAGCTGCCGATCTGGGTCGCCAACTTCGTTCTGATGCATTACGGCAGCGGAGCCGTGATGGCCGTGCCGGGCCACGACCATCGCGACTTCGATTTCGCCCACGTCTACGATCTGCCCATTCGCCAGGTCGTTGCGCTCGAGGGCGAAACCTATGACACCTCGGAATGGCGGAATTGGTACGACGCCAAGGACGAGCGTGTCCGGATCGTCAATTCGGGCGAGGATCTCGACGGGCTCGGTTTTAGTGACGCCTTCGACCGTGTCGCACAGCTGTTGGAAGAGAAGGGCGTCGCGGAGCGCCGCGTGCAGTTCCGCCTGCACGACTGGGGAATATCCCGCCAGCGCTACTGGGGCTGCCCGATTCCCGTCATCCATTGCCCCGGCTGTGGCGTCGTCGGCGTGCTGGACGAGGACCTGCCCGTTCGCTTGCCTGAAAACGTCGAGTTCCAGGGGGTGGCCTCGCCGCTCAAGACCGATCCGGAATGGCGCAAGACGACCTGCCCTAAATGCGGTGGCGAGGCGGAACGCGAAACCGACACCTTCGATACCTTCTTCGAATCGTCCTGGTATTTCGCTCGCTACACCTCGCCCGGCGCTGACGCCATGGTGGACGGGCGCGCGAAGTACTGGCTGCCGGTGGACCAGTACATCGGCGGCGTGGAGCATGCCGTGCTGCATCTGCTGTACGCGCGCTTTTTCTACAAGTGCATGCGCGATGCGGATCTGGTTCCCGGCGACGAGCCTTTCACGCGACTGCTGACGCAGGGCATGGTGGTGGCGGAGACGTTCTACCGCGAGCATGGCCTGCAGCGCGAGTGGTTCAACCCCGCCGAAGTGGATGTCGAGCGCGATGCCAAGGGGGCGACGATCGCCGCTCGTTTGAAGTCCGACGGTGAGCCGGTGAAGTTCGGCGGCATCGAGAAGATGTCCAAGTCCAAGAACAACGGCGTCGACCCGGAGAGTCTGGTGGCCCGGCACGGGGCCGATGCGGTGCGCCTGTTCGCGATGTTCGCCGCACCGCCGGACCAGTCGCTGGAGTGGTCGGATGCGGGTATCGAGGGTGCCGTGCGCTTCCTGCGCAGATTCTGGCGCCTGGTGCGCGATTACCAAGCGCTTTCGCCCCCGGACGGCGCGGATGACGCCGTGGCGGCTCAGTCGCTCCGGCGCAAACTGCACCAGACGATCGCCAAGGTCAGCGATGATCTGGAGCGCCGTTACGCCTTCAATACGGCCATTGCCGCCAACATGGAATTGGCCAACGAGTTGGGACGTTTTACCGCGGGCAGCCAGGCCGGCTACGAGTTACAGGGCGAGGTCCTGCACGCCATGGTGCGAATGCTCGCTCCGATTGTGCCGCATGTGGCCCAGGCCTTGTGGGAGGCGCTTGGCGAAGACGGATTGGTCATGAATGCCACCTGGCCCGAAGCCGATCCAAGCGCATTGGAGACCGACGAGGTGCAACTCGTTGTCCAAGTCAATGGCAAGCTCCGCGGGCAGATTCGCGTGGGCAAGGATATCTCGCGGGAAGAGATCGAGCGGATCGCACTGGCCGAGGAAAATGTAGCCCGCCACATCGAGGGGCACCAGGTGCGGCGCGTCATCGTCGTCCCGGGCCGGCTGGTCAATGTCGTCGTTGGCTGAGGCGCTTGTTTTGAACACGGCGCGGTAGAATTCGAGCATGAGTAAGAGCCCCGCATTTTTTCTCCACCGGGTAGCCGCCGGGCTGGCGCTTTCCCTGCTGCTCGGGGGATGCGGGTTTCACCTGGCGAGTACCACGCAGCATCTTCCTGCGGTGATGGCGCAGACCTGTATCCAGAGCGGAGAGCCCTACGGCTATCTGGAAAACCAATTACGCAACGCCATACGCTCGCAAGGTTCTCAGGTCAGAGATACATGCACTGACAAGACGGCAGTGCTGACCATTGTCAAAAATGCGTTGACGCGGCGTGTACTGGCGGTCAATGCCAAGGGGCAGCCCCAAGAGTACTTGTTGACGTATTGGGTCACTTTCAGGCTGGACGACGGGCACGGGAAGACTTTGTTGAAGGATTCGACCCTCAAGCTGCAAAGCGAGCAGGCGTACGCGATCACCAACGAACTGGGCGCGGGGCGCCGCCAGGGCGAACTGTTCCAGCACTTGCAGCGCGAGGCCAGCCGGCTGATCATGCTGCGCCTTGCATCACTGAACCATTCCCCGCGCCCACCTGCAAAAAATTAAACGAACGTTTAATATAGGGGATCGGCCACCGGTATTTCCGGGTGGTTCTAGCATGCAAGCGGGCAGGGCCCCGTTGAACCGATGCGATCAGGAGTGATCTCGATGCAGGATTCCAACCGTTTCATACGCCGCGTAGCCGTATTGGGCGCAGGCGTGATGGGTGCGCAAATTGCGGCCCATCTGTCCAGTGCCGGCTTGCCGGTATTGTTGTTCGATCTGCCCGGCAAGGACGATCCCAACGAAGTAGTCAAGGGCGCGCTCAAGCGCCTGGGCAAGCTCAAGCCCAGTCCGCTGGCCTCATCGAAGACACTCGAAGGCATTATGGCGTGCAACTACGATCAGGACCTCGAGCGCCTGCGCGGATGCGACCTGATCGTGGAGGCCGTGGTGGAGCGGCTGGACCTCAAGCAGTCGCTTTACGAAAAGGTGGGTCCGCACGTACGCGACGATGCCTTGTTCGCCACCAACACCTCCGGGATTCCTATCGGCGAGCTGGCCAAGGCGCTGCCCGCCGCGCTGCGCCCACGCTTCTGCGGGGTGCATTTCTTCAACCCGCCACGCTACATGCACCTGGTCGAACTGGTTCCGCACAGCGGCACCGAGGCGGCTGTGCTCGATCGCCTCGAAGGCTTTCTCACCACCGTGCTCGGCAAGGGTGTGATCCGCGCCAAGGACACGCCGAACTTCATCGGCAACCGGATCGGCGTCTTCGCCATTCTCGCCGTTCTGCATCATGCCGAGCGCCTCGAGTTGCCGCTCGACTTGGTGGACCGGCTCACCGGTCCCGGCATCGGCCGCCCGAAGAGCGCGACGATGCGCACCTCCGACGTCGTCGGCCTGGACACCATGAAGCACGTCGTGAACAACCTGGCCGAGACGCTCAAGGACGATCCCTGGCACGAGTATTTCAAGCTGCCCGGCTGGTTGAATGCGCTGATCGAAAAAGGCGCGCTTGGGCAGAAGAGCGGTGCGGGCATCTACCGCAAGGGCAAGGGCGGGATCGAGGTCATCGACCCTGCCAAGGGCGAGTACCGTCCGGTCAAGTCGGCACTGACCGATGAGATGCGCGCTTTTCTCAAGGAGCGGGACCCGGCGAAGAAATACGCCATGCTCAAGGACATCGATCACCCGCAGGCCGATTTCCTGCGCTCGGTCTTCCGCGATCTGTTCCATTACAGCGCCTATTACCTGGGCGAAATCGCGCACAGTGCGCGCGACGTGGACTTCGCCATGCGCTGGGGTTATGGCTGGCAGTTGGGTCCGTTCGAGACTTGGCAGGCCATTGGCTGGAAGGAATTGGCAGCGGACCTCGAACAGGCCATCGCCGATGGCAAGACCATGAAGGATGTTGCGCTGCCCGACTGGGTGAAGAAGGTCGATGCGGTGCACACGCCCGAGGGTTCGTGGGACGCCGCGGCCGGCGACTACGCGCCGTTTTCGTCTCACCCTGTCTATTGCCGCCAGGTATTCCGCGAGCGGGTCGTCGGCGAACCGGCCCCGCGGTTCGAGACGCTGTATGAAAACGACGGCGTGCGCTTGTGGGACCTCGGCGACGGGGTGGGTGTGCTTTCGTTCAAGAGCAAGGGCCACACGGTGGGCCCGGCCGTGCTCGAGGGCGTGAACGAGGCGCTCAAAGTCGCCGAGCGCGACTGCAAGGGCATGGTCATCTGGCAGGACTCGGAGCCATTCTCCTACGGGGCCAACCTCAAGGAAATCGGCGAAGGCGTGGCCAAGGGCACGCTGGAACCGGCAAAGATGATCGAGGACTTCCAGCGCACCTCGCTCGCCTTGCGTTACGCGGCGGTGCCGACCGTGGCCGCCGTGCGCGGCATGGCGCTCGGAGGCGGCTGCGAATTCGTGCTGCACTGCGACCGCGTGGTGGCGGCCTTGGAGAGCTACATCGGGCTGGTGGAAGCCGGTGTGGGCCTGGTGCCCGCGGGCGGCGGCACCAAGGAATTCGCGCTGCGCGCGGCCCAGGAGTCCGGCCCGAGCTGGACCTTCGACCGGTTGGCCAAACGCTTCGAGTTGATCGGTCTGGCCAAGGTGGCCACCAGCGCCCAGGAGGCGCAGGAATTCGGCTTCCTGCGCGACAGCGACGTGGTGGTCTTCCACCGCGACGAGTTGCTGCACGCGGCCAAGGCGCAGGTGCTCGCCCTGCATGAATCGGGCTACCGCCCGCCGCGCGTCCCGGCCGGCATCCCTGTGATGGGCCGCACCGGTATCGCCAACGTCAAGGCACAGCTCGTCAACATGCTCGAGGGCAGCTACATCTCGGAGTACGACTTCGAGCTGGGCACGCGCATCGCCGATATCCTGTGCGGCGGCGACGTGGACGAGGGCGAGCGCGTCACCGAGGATTATTTGCTCGCACTGGAACGCAAGCATTTCCTGGAACTGCTGCAGCAGGACAAGACCCGCGCGCGCATCGAACATACATTGAAGACCGGCAAACCGCTGCGCAATTAAGGAGCCAAGACATGAAACAGATTCAGGACGCCTATATCGTTTCTCCGCTGCGCACGCCGGTGGGCAAGGCGCCGCGCGGGATGTTTCGCCACGTTCGGCCGGATGATCTTCTGGTGCACGCCATCCGTGGGGTCATCGAGGCCAACCCCGGTGTCGACACCAAGCGCATCGAGGACGTGATCGTCGGTTGCGCCATGCCCGAAGGCGAGCAGGGCCTCAACGTGGCCCGCAACGCTGCCTTGCTGGCGGGCCTGCCCGATGCCGTGCCCGGCATGACTATCAATCGCTTCTGCTCGTCGGGCCTGCAGGCGATCGCGATCGCCGCGGACCGCGTGCGGCTGGGCGCGGCCGATCTGATGCTGGCCGGTGGTGTCGAGAGCATGAGCCTGGTGCCGATGGGCGGGCATCACCCCGCTTACAACCCCTCGATCTTCGAGCGTCGGGAAGACTACGGGATCGCTTACGGCATGGGCATTACCGCGGAGAAGGTCGCCGAACAGTTCAAGGTCGGCCGCGAGGACCAGGACGCCTGGGCCGCGCAGAGCCATGAGCGGGCGATCAAGGCGATCAAGGACGGCGAATTCAAGGACGAAATTCTGCCCTACGAAGTAACGCATGCGGTGCCGCATCCAAGCGAAGCCAAGCTGGACAAGAAGCGCCGCACCTGTGATACCGACGAGGGACCGCGGCCCGGTTCAACGACCGACGTACTCGGCAAGCTGCGTCCGGTCTTCGCCGCCAAGGGCAGTGTGACTGCCGGCAACAGCTCGCAGATGAGCGATGGCGCGGCGATGTGCCTGGTCGCCAGCGAACGCGCGGTGAAGGATTATGGTTTGAGGCCCGTCGCACGCTTGGTGAGCTTCCAGGTCGCCGGCGTACCTCCGGAAATCATGGGCATCGGACCGAAGGTGGCCATTCCTAAGGCGCTCGACGCGGCCGGATTGAAGCTCGACGACATCGGCTGGATCGAACTCAACGAAGCCTTCGCAGCCCAGACGGTGGCGGTGGTGCGTGAGTTGGGGCTCGATCCCGAGAAAACCAACCCGCTCGGCGGTGCGATTGCCCTCGGGCATCCGCTTGGCTGCACCGGCGCCAAGCTAACCGCTACGGCCTTGCATGGCATGCAGCGCCATGGTTTGAAGCACGCGATGGTGACGATGTGCATCGGCACCGGTATGGGCGCAGCCGGTATCTTCGAAAGGGTCTAGGCCGGGCCGCACGCGCTCCCTGGAGAAGAACTCTCGCCAAGACGCAGAGAACGCAGAGATAAATAGCGGTGGCGTCGGTGCTTTGCCGGCGTTCCTGGCTAGGCAAAGCAGTGTGGGAGCGGCGGTCCCTGCCGCGATTGTCTTTGGGATCCTCCTCCGGCTCCCCTCTTCCTTGCTGCGTAAGCAAGAGGGAGGGTGCTTTCCTCTTGGCACTCTTTGTTTTGGGGAGAGGTAAGGAACGAGAGGCTGCCATGTAGAATACGGGTGCTGAATGGGGCAGAGACACCAGCTTGGCAAATAATCGCAAGGGCATTATTTTCGCGGGCGGCTCGGGCACACGCCTGTATCCGATCACCCGCGGCGCTAGCAAGCAACTCCTGCCCATCTACGGCAAGCCTTTGGTTTATTACCCGCTGGCGATCCTGATGGAAGCGGGCATCCGCGACATCCCCGTTATCTCGACTTCGGAAGACCTGCCATCCTTCCGGCGCATGCTGGGCGATGGCAACCAGTAGAGCATCGATTTGTCCTATGCGGAACAGCCCAACCCGGACGGGCTGGCCCAGGCATTCCTCATCGGCGAGGACTTTATCGGCTCCGATCCGGTGGCGCTGGTGTTGGGCGACAATCTGTTCTATGGCGAAGGTATTGAATGACCATCTCAAGGCCGCGGTTAGGCGCGAGCGGGGGGCGGCGGTGTTCTCCTATTGGGTGCGCGACCCGGAACGTTACGGCGTGGTCGATTTCGATACCGAGGGACGCGCTATCTCGATCGAAGAAAAACCCGCCAAACTGCGCACGCATTACGTGGTGACGGGTCTGTATTTCTATGACAACCACGTTGTAGATATCGCCCGCCAAGTCAAGCCTTCGGCACGTGGAGAGCTGGAGATTACCGACGCCAACCGTGCCTACTTGGAGCGCGGCGATCTGGTCGTGGCGCCGCTGGGCCGCGGCATCGCCTGGCTCGATACCGGTACAGCCTTCGATGTGGTAGTGGATCTGCGGCGGGGTTCCGAGACTTTCGGGCAGTGGGAAGGTTTCCGGCTCGATGCCTTCAAGCACGAGATGCTCTGGATACCGGCCGGGTTTGCCCATGGGTTCCTGACGTTGTCGGGCGAGGCCGATTTCATCTACAAGGTCGATGCTTTCTGGTCGCACGAATCCGAACGGACCCTGATGTGGAACGATTCCAAGCTCGCGATCGAATGGCCGTTGCCTGAAAGCGATCTCATTCTCAATGACAAGGACCGGGCGGGGATGCCTTTCGACGAATGCCCGAAATTCGAATGAACGTATTGATTACAGGCGGCCGGGGCCAGTTGGCTGCTTCGCTCGTGGATACTCTGCCGGACACGGTCCGTGTGTTCGTACCCGAGGAAAGCGATTTTGATCTGACCAATCCGGCCGGAATGCAGGCGCTAATCCGCGAGGACCAGCCGGCATGCATCATCAACACGGCGGCCTACACGGCTGTCGATCAGGCCGAATCCGATCCCGACAAAGCCTACGCGATCAACGCCGAAGGCGTGGCGGCGCTTGCGGAGTTGTGCGCCGACGCCGGTGTGCGCCTTGTGCAGGTCTCTACCGATTATGTGTTCGACGGCAACGCCAGACACCCCTGGAAACCCGATGACGAACCGCGCCCGCTCGGCGTGTACGGGGCGAGCAAGGCACGTGGCGAAGTACTTGTACGCGAGCGCCTGCCCGAAGCGACGATCGTGCGCACGGCCTGGCTGTATTCGCGTTACGGAAGCAACTTCGTCAAGACGATGCTCGGATTGCTGGCTGACCGCAACGAGTTGTCGGTCGTCGACGATCAAATCGGGTCGCCGACCTGGGCCAGGAACCTTGCTGACATCTTGTGGCACTTTGCGCTACACCCGAAGGCCGGCACGTACCATTACACGGACGCCGGCGTTGCGAGCTGGTACGACTTTGCCACGGCAATCGCCGAGGAGGGGAGCGCGTTGGGATTGCTCGCGAATCCGGCACGTGTCGTGCCTACCGATACGGAATCTTTCCGCCGTCCCGCCCGGCGCCCCGCCTACAGTGTGCTCGATTGCCGCAGCACGCATGACTATACCGGCTTCGCACCGGAACATTGGCGTGTCGCGCTGCGCAAGATGCTGGGCCGGTTAGCAGAGCAGGCGGCTTCTTGAATCTGCTCGTCACCGGCGGCGCAGGCTTCATTGGAGCGAACTTCGTCCATTACTGGTTGCGCGCGTACCCGGACGATCGGGTCGTCGTGCTGGATGCGCTGACCTACGCGGGCCATCTCGATAACCTGGTGCCGTCGCTCGAGAACCCGAATCTGCGTTTCGTGGAAGGCGATATCGGCGACGAGGAACAGGTTTTGTCGTTACTGCGCGATGAAAATGTCACGACGTTGGTGCACTTTGCCGCCGAGTCGCACGTCGACCGTTCCATCGATGGCCCTGAAGCCTTCGTGCAGACCAACATCGTCGGCACGCACGCGCTACTCAAGGCGGCATGTGCGGCATGGCTGGAGGAGGGCGGCACGCCGCACCGTTTCCACCACGTATCGACCGACGAGGTCTACGGATCGCTTGGCCCTGATGGCCCTGCATTCAGCGAAACCACGCCCTATGCGCCCAACTCGCCCTATGCCGCGAGCAAGGCGGCCTCGGATCACCTGGTGCGCGCCTATGGCGAGACCTACGGCCTGCAGGTGACGATCAGCAACTGCTCCAACAACTACGGCCCGTGGCAGTTGCCGGAAAAAATCATTCCGCTGGCGATCCGCCGCCTGCTTGCCGGCCAGTCCGTCCCGGTTTACGGTGACGGCGGCAACGTGCGCGACTGGCTGCACGTGGAAGATCATTGCCGCGGCATCCAGACCATACTCGAACGCGGCAAGCCGGGGCACACCTACAACATCGGCGGGCACAACGAGCGCGCCAACATCGAGGTCGTGCGGCTGCTGTGCCGGCTCTTCGACGAGAAATTCCCTGGCAAGCTCAAAGGTGGCCACGAGACACTGATCGAATTCGTTACCGACCGGCCCGGGCACGACCGTCGTTACGCGATCGATCCAACGCGCATGGAAACCGAGCTGGACTTTCGTATCGAACGACGCTTCGAGGACGGTCTTTGCCAGACGCTCGACTGGTATCTCGACAACCAGGACTGGATCGAACGCCACGCCCAGCCGTTGCCCGCCTGGCTCGACAAGGCCTGATTGAGCGCCATTGCCTTGTAGGAAGTTAGGAGCGGCGGTCCCCGCCGCGAGGATTATTTATTGGCCCTCCCGGCGGGGTGACTTTTGTTTCGCCAAAAGTCACCCCCATTTCGCAGGACAGCGAAATAGGACGTGCGCAGCACGCCCGTAGGGTGCACGCCATGGATGGCGTGCATCAAAAGCATTGCGCCGGAAGTCGTGGCCCCAAGGCGTAGCCTTGGGGCTCCCCTGCGATGCTCGCCCGCAACGGGCCGGTCGGAACTCGCCCTACGCGATATATCGCTCCGGCCCGGGAACCTCTCTCCCACCAGCGCGTGGCCGCGACGGCGCCGGATGGCCTCCGGGGCGCGAAGCGACGAGTGCGGTTGGGTAACCCCCAATAAGCGAGGAGCGACAAAGCCGCGGAGGGCATCCGGCCCGTCCCTTCGGGTTGCGGCCTGCCTGCGCGCCCTCGGCGTTGCGCCGCTTGCCCGTAGCCGTGCTACGCGCTTGCGCGGCGCCGAGGGCGCGCAGGCGGGCCAGCAACGAGGCTCACGCGCTGGTGGGAGAGAGGTTCCTGCTATGCCTCCCTGTTCCCCCGTTGCGGGCTGCGCTTCTCGGCGCGACTAACGGCGCACGGAGGAGCCAGCGTTGAGATCGGGAGTTATCGTCATACCGGCGAAGGCCGGTATCCAGTCAAGCAATCTCGGCGGGGACCGCCGCTCCTT
>Ga0307440_1001584_pt1 | contig 10992 bp, 9 predicted proteins | sample SalMarWE160410MG_FD_202150 | JGI IMG/M metagenome (GOLD analysis project Ga0307440, IMG submission 202150) | Salt marsh sediment microbial communities from the Plum Island Ecosystem LTER, Massachusetts, United States - WE1604-10 | ecosystem: Environmental > Aquatic > Marine > Intertidal zone >... | reverse complement strand
CGGCACCGTCGTCCAGGTGTCCGCCCTCAACATCGCCTACGAGCAGTCGCAGATCTCGGCGCCGGCCGGGACGGCGTTCACGATCCACTTCGACAACAAGGACCCGGGCGTGCCCCACAACGTGGCCATCAAGGACGCCTCGGGGGCCGAGGTGTTCAAGGGTGACATCATCACCGGGCCCGCTCAGGCCGACTACCAGGTGCCCGCCCTGCAGCCCGGTACCTACACGTTCACCTGCTCGGTGCACCCCAGCATGACCGGCACCCTCACGGTGGGGAACTGACGCGATGGCCCAGACCGCTCTCTCTACGCAGCGATCGCAGCCGGCCGCACGCCGCCGGGTCCTGTTCGGCATGCTCGACGCCGACGGTTGGGGCTGGGCATGGGTCAAGGCCGTGTTCTGGTTCTTCCTGATCATCCTGCTGCTCGGCTACATCCCGGACCGCGCCTACTACATCACCGTCCAGAAGACCGTCGACGTGGGGCTCCTCGCCTGGTCGCCGATCAACTTCTGCCCGCCCTTCGACGAGACGCTGCCTTGCCCGGCGCCCACCGGAGCGACGCTGCCGTGGCACAACGCGCCCGAGCAGATCCGGCTCCCGGCGGGCCGGACGGACGGCGCCGGCGCCGTGATCGGCAAGACCTATTTCTATGCGGGCGGGAGTGATGGCCAGGCGGCCGTCGCCAGCGTCTACGTGTCCCATGCGGTCGGCACCGGCAACCTGGACACCTGGACCGAGGGCCCGGCGCTGCCCGAGGCCCGCTCGGATGCGGCGGCGGTGGCGGTGGGCAACACGCTGTACGTCATCGGTGGCTTCGGCCCGGACGGCAAGCCCACCAACACCGTGTACAGCCTCGCGATCGCGAACGACGGCACGCTGGGCGCCTGGAACACCGAGGATGCGCTCGCGCTCCCGGCGGCCCGCGCCGGCGCGTCGGTCGTGGACGTGTCCGACGGGCTGGTCGTGATGGGCGGCACGGACGGGACGGCGGCAACGGATACCGTCTGGAAGAGCCAGCAGGACAGCAAGGGAGCGCTTGGGGCCTGGGCGCAGCAGACACCACTGGAGGAGCCGAACGTCGACGGCGCCGCGGTCCACGAGGGCAACGTGATCCTGCTGATGGGCGGCACGAATGCGCAGGGGACGGTCGTCGCGACCGTCCAGAAGGGCATGGTGGGCGGGTCCCAGGCAACCGCCGACGACCCCAACGCGATCATCGATCCCTGGGCCGCCAGCGGGCAGACCAACCTGCCCGCCCCTCGAACGAACCTGTCCGCCTTCTCGGCCAATGGCTCGGTCTACGTCCAGGGCGGGTCCGACGGCAATGGGCCGAAGGCGGAGACGTGGTGGGGCGAGCCTGGCGTCAGCGGCGCTGTCACCGAGTGGCACCACCTGGCGCCCACGGATCTGGGTGCGGGCCTGGAAGGGGCCGCGGGCGTGGCGTCCGGGTCGCATGCGTTCCTCATCGGTGGCGCGACGGCCTCCGGGCCGACCAATGACATCGCCCGGGCCAATCTGGCGCCCGAGCCGCCGTTCTTCCAGCTCGGCATCCTGGGAGCGACGATCCCGGCCCTCAAGCTCGACGGCGAGATCGGCCAGCAGATCGGCTACCTGAACGCGGCGGGTGTCGGAACCGTGAACTTCGTCCTGCTGCTCCTGGTCGGCTGGGGTTTCGCCCACAAGGAGCGGGTGCGAGAGATCGTGGCCGCGCGTCGGCGCCGCCGCGACTGACGGGCTCGGGTTTCGCCCGGCCGGTCGCAGCCGCAGCGTCAGCCCGGCAGCAGGCCCTCCCCGGGCTCGACCGGGCCGCGCCGGACCGGCAGGCCCATTCGCATCCAGGTCTCGATGCCGCCGGCGACGTTGCCGACGTCCGCCCAGCCTGACGCCAACAGGTAGCTGACCACGTTGGCCGACCGGTTGCCCGTTGCGCAGATCACCATGACCGGCCGGTCCTTCGGCACCTCGTGCAACCGAGCGCCGAGCTGCGACATCGGGATGAGCAGCGACCCCTCGACGCGGGCAGCCACGACCTCGTCGCGCTCCCGCACATCGACCAGGACGGCGGGTCGGTCCGGATCGTGGTGGCGGAGGTCCGCGTAGAGCGGATCGAGGGCCGGGATCGCCGCGGGTCGGCTCATGCTGGGGTCGTCCTCCGAATGCCCGGGGCCGGGACCGCCTGTCCGGGGTGCTCGAGGCGATCGTCGATGGCGGCCATGAGGGCGGGCACGTCGACCCCCCAGGCGCGCCCAGCGGGTCCGGCGAGCGCCAGGTGGCGTTGGGCGCCGGCCAGGTTCTTGGCGATGCCGGCCGGATTCGCGCGCACCGCGTGAACGTAGGCGGCGGACAGCTTGATCAGGCCCTGGTGGAGCGCTCGCTCGCCGAGATCGTCGGTGCCCATCCAGGCAGGCTCGAGCGCCTCGTGGGCGGCGAAGAAGTCACCTCGCGCGTACGCCTCGAGCCCATCGTCGAACGCGAGCTGTCGCGCCGCCAGCGAGAGTGGCCGGTAGGCCTTCTCGCGATCGCCCTGGCGGATCCGACCTGGGCGCGGGGCGCCGTCCGAGCTGGGCATCAGGCGCGGGCAACTCCGTCCCTGAGGAACGCCAGCGGCAACCTGCCCGCGAACCCGTCCTCCTGACCATGCCAGAACCCGACCGAGTCCTCGCCCAGCCGCCAGCACAGCCAGACGGGCCGGCCGCCGGCAAGGGCGGGGAGATCCACCAGACCGGTCGGGATGTCGCGGAGCATGATCGATCGCTCGTCGAGCCACGCCACGTCCGCCTGCATCTGGTCGACGATCCCTCGCATCCGGAGACGCAGTCGGCGCAGCTCGACGTCGTCGTCGCCCGACTCGGCGGTCTCGGCGATCACGCCCTCGATCACAGTGCTCTCGCGCAACCGGTACGCGTCCCGCAGCCCGACCAGCTCCTCGCGCTGGTCGCGCAGCCGGCCCGCGACCTGCATCAACTCGGGCAGGAGGTCGTTGGCGTCGTCGAGCGAGTAGAACTGCGTCACCGATCGATTGTAACGGCGTCGGCGTGAGGCCTCCGGATCCGGTGCGGTCGCCCGTTCGCCGCGGTACGTGACGACCCTCGCCAATCAGGCGAATAGGGCACTCACCAGCCTTGACGGGGGACTGCGTCGTAGGGCATGGTCAGATCCGCCGCGCGCATTGGCCCCATGGACCCATGGTCTCCATGCCTTTGGGCGCCGAATCTTGGGAGCACCTGAAGGGAGGTTCTCCGCCCTCGATGCCCGCCCTGCACCTGTCTCCGCCTGCCGTCTCTCCGCGCCCGGCCGGTCGCCGTGGCTTCATCTCGCTGCTGGTGATCGCGCTCGCCGCAGCTCTGGTGCTCACCGCGATCGACGCGGCTGCTCCGGCTTCGACGTTCGCATCCACTGTTCGCTTGACCCGCTGCAACCACACGATCGTGCGGGCCGGACCCCGGACGTCCGCGCGTCGGGTCGCGAAGCTCCCTAAGAACGCGAAGGTCGTCACGGTCGCGCTCGTCAAGGGTGGCCACTGGAAGACCACGTGCGGCGCCACCAAGACCGGCCGCAAGTGGTTCCGCATCTCGCGGATCAACGGGAAGAGCGTCAAGAGCCTGTACGGCGTCAGGTACGTCTACGTGGCCAGGAGCCTGCTCGAGGTCCGGAACCTCCCGTACACGGTCGTGTGCGATGGGTCTCGCCTGCACACGAAGGCGTCGACCTCGTCCAGCACCAAGGTGAAGCTGCCGGCGGGCGCCGAGGTCACCGTCAACAAGGTGGTCAAGGGCGGCCAGTGGAGCACGAGATGCACGGGATCCAGGGTCACCAGCCGGCGGTGGTACAAGATCCTCAGGGTCAACGGCAAGAGCGTGAGATCGCTGTACGGGGTGGGCGCCCTGTACGGTGCCAAGGCCCTGTTCACGAAGGGCTCCCTCCCCGACCCGACACCGACGCCGACACCCACGCCGACGCCCACGCCCACCCCCACCCCCACGCCCACGCCGACCCCCACCCCCACCCCCACGCCGACCCCGGCCCCGGACCCCGCGTTCATCGAGGGGATCGACGTCAGCCACTGGCAGGGGACCATCAGCTGGCCACAGGTTGCCGCATCCGGCAAGCAGTTCGCGTTCATCAAGGCGTCGGAGTCCACCGACTTCGTCGACGGCAAGTACCTGACGAACCGTGCGCAGGCGAAGGCCAACGGGCTGTACGTCGGCGCGTATCACTTCGCCCGCCCATGCGAGCAGCTGTCCGGTGACGGCAAGAGCTGCGTCTCCCCCAGCGATCCGGTGGCCGAAGCCGATCACTTCGTCGATACGGCGCAGTGGAGCTCGGGCGACCTGCTGCCGGTGCTCGATCTCGAAGACCGCGGCAAGCTGTCGACGACGGCGCTTCAGACCTGGGTCAGGACGTTCCTCGATCACATCTATGACCGGACCGGCGTCCGGGCGATGATCTATGTCTCGCCCTACTTCTGGTCGTCCAACATGGGCGACTCGACCTGGTTCGCCGTCAATGGCTACAAGATGCTCTGGATCGCCCACTGGACGACCGCATCCGAGCCAAGCGTGCCGGCTGACGATTGGGCTGGCAACGGCTGGACGTTCTGGCAGTACACCTCGAGCGGCTCGGTGAACGGGATCAGCGGCAACGTCGACCTCGATCGGTACCGCCTGAGCAACTTCGCCCCGGTCCTGATCAAGTAGCGCCGCCGCGCCAGCCCGGGCTGCGTCGGGCTCGCGACCGGCATCGCCTAGACTGCGGCCGTATGAGGATCAGAGACGTCCCGGCTGCCGCGGACCGCCCTGCCGGCTCGGGCGACCGGCCGCCGACGGATCAACGCGCGCACCCGGATCACCAGCCCTTTCCCCGGCCGGGCCCGAACGCCATGGTCGAGCTGGTTCGCGCCTCGGTGATCGGCGACGACGAGGCGGTCGCCGGTCCGTACGGCATCCGGCGGGTCACCTATGCGGACTACACGGCGTCCGGGCGGAGCCTGTCGTTCGTCGAGGACTACATCCGCGATCAGGTGCTGCCGCTGTACGCCAACACGCACACGGAATCGTCGGGCACCGGTCTCCAGACCACCCGCTTCCGGGAGGAGGCCAGACGCATGGTGCTCGAGGGCGTCGGCGGAGATCCGGCGCGCCACGCCGTCGTGTTCTGCGGCTCGGGATCGACCGCTGCCATCAACCGGTTGGTCGACGTGCTCAATCTGCGCCTGCCGGCGGATCTCGACGACCGCTGGGACCTGCGGTCACACATTCCGCCCGACCAGCGACCGGTCGTGTTCATCGGGCCGTACGAGCATCACAGCAACGAGCTGCCGTGGCGGGAGTCGATCGCGGACGTGGTGATGATCCGCGAGGACCCCAACGGGCTCATCGACCTCGACCAGCTGGCCCACGAGCTGCGGCGGTATGCAACCCGTCCGCTGCGGATCGGCTCGTTCTCGGCGGCGTCCAACGTGACCGGCATCGTGAGCGACACGTACGCCATCTCGCGCCTGCTCCACCAGCACGGGGCGCTGTCCCTGTTCGACTTCGCGGCCGCGGCGCCGTACGTCGAGATCGAGATGGATCCGCCGGATGACCCGCTCGGGTACAAGGACGCGGTGTTCCTCAGCCCCCACAAGCTGATCGGCGGTCCGGGGACGCCCGGGGTCCTGGTCGCGAGGCGGGAGCTGTTCCGCAACCGGGTGCCCGGGATGCCGGGCGGGGGCACGGTCGCCTATGTGAACCCCGTCGAGCACGTGTACCTGTCGGACATCGAGCATCGCGAGGAGGGCGGCACCCCGGCGATCGTGGAGTCGATCCGCGCCGGTCTCGTGTTCCAGCTCAAGTCCGCGGTCGGCATCGAGGCGATCCGCGAGCGTGAGCAGGACTTCATCCATCGCGCCCTCCACCGTTGGGAGACCAACCCTTCGATCGAGATCCTTGGCAGCCACGAGGCCGATCGGCTGTCGATCGTGTCGTTCGTGGTGCGACACGAGGGGCGCTACCTGCACCACAACTTCGTCGTCGCGCTGCTCAATGACCTGTTCGGGATCCAGTCACGCGGCGGCTGCTCGTGTGCCGGGCCATACGGCCATCGGCTGCTGGGAATCGACATCGAGACCTCGCACGAGTTCGAGCGCGAGATCGCCCGCGGCTGCGAAGGGATCAAGCCCGGCTGGGTCCGGGTCAACCTCAACTACTTCATCAGCGAGGCGGTGTTCGAGTTCCTGCTCGAAGCGGTCGACCTCGTGGCGCGCGACGGCTGGCGGCTGCTGCCGGATTACCGGTTCGAGCCGTCGAGCGGGCTTTGGCATCATCGCGACGGGCGGCCGGAGGCGCCGGCCAGCCTGCGGGACGTCTGGTACGCCGACGGCCGGATGACGTGGCCGCCGCACCACCATCGCGAGCCGGAATCGCGGCTGGTGGCCTACCTGGACGAAGCCCGCGAGATCGTTCGACGGTCACCTCGCGGGGTCGAGCGCCGGTCGATCGACCCGGCGGAGGTGGGGCCGGACTTCGAGGCGTTGCGCTGGTTCTGGCTGCCTGAGGAGGTGGTCGCGGACGTCGCTGCGGAGGCCACGCCCGGTGTCTGATCCGCGCCCCCGGGTCGTGCCGGCGGTCATCGGCCTCGATCTCGGGACGAGCGAGGTGAAGGCGGCGCTGATCGGTCTTGACGGCACGCTGCTGGAGCTGGGGCGGGCCAGCTACCCGACCGACACCGGATCCGACGGACGGGCCGAGCAGGATCCCAGGGCCTGGTACGAGGCAACCGGAACGGCGGTGCGGGCGCTGTGGCAGTCTGCGCGCAGGCGGGGCGAGCCGCCGCGGCTCATGGAGGTCCTGGCCATCTGCTGTGTGGGCCAGGGGCCGACGCTCGTCGCCGTCGACGGCGACGGGGCACCCGTCCGACCGGCGATCACGTGGCAGGATCGGCGCGTCGGCGACGGCGGGTTCGGGCTGGCGCCGAGGATGGCGTGGCTGGCCCGCCACGAGCCCGTCTCGATCGCCCGGGCACGCTGGCTTCTGACGAGCTGGGACGCGATGGGGCTGTGGCTGTCGGGTGAGGCTGCCGCCACGGTCCAGGACCACGAGACGGCGCCGGAGGCGGCCGTGCTTTCGGCCTCGGGCGTCGACCCGTCCCGCGTCCCGGCGACGCTGCCGTTCGGGTCGCGGCTGGGATCTCTACGGGAGGGGGCCGCCGCCGCGCTCGGGCTGCGTCCCGGGATCCCGGTGGTCGCCGGCGTCAACGACGGGACGGCGAGCATCCTGGGAGCGGGCCTGCAAGCCGGCGGCGACGCGGTGGACACGGGCGGGACGTCGGGCGGGATCGGCATCTACGCCGACCGGCCGATCGATCTGCCGGGTGTGTTCAGCGCTCCCGCGCCCGTGCCCGGCCGATGGGTGGTCGGCGGCGCGATGGCCGCGACGGGGGCGGCGGTCGACTGGCTTCGCCGGCAGGTGCTCGACGCTGCTCTGGCGGCGGACGACCTGTTCCGGGAGGCGGCGGCCGTCGAGCCCGGGTCGGGTGGCCTCGTCTTCCTGCCGTACCTTGCCGGGGAGCGCGCGCCCGTGTTCGACGAGGCGGCCCGCGGCGTGTTCGCCGGTCTCACGCTGGCCCACGGCCGTGCCCATCTGGCCCGCGCGGTGCTGGAGGGAGCGGCGTTTGCGCTCCGGGACGTTGCGTCGCCGATCGTGGCCGCCGGTGCGCCCATCCTCGAGCTCCGCCTCGCCGGTCGTGCATCGCCGGGCGACGTCTGGGCCCGGATCAAGGCCGACGTGCTGGGCGTGCCGGTCGCCATCCCGACCGTCGGCGAGACGTCGGTGCTCGGCGCGGCCATCCTGGCGGCCGCCGGTGTCGGCGCCGTCCCCGACCTGGCGAGCGGGGTCAGAGCGATGACGTCGGTCGCCAGGCGGATCGATCCGGATCCCGCGACCCACGGCCGGTACGAGGCGTCGTTCGCGGTCTACCGGCAGCTCTACCCGGCGCTGGCGCCTGCCATGCACGCGCTGGGCGTCTGGCACGCCACATCGAGCGCCTCGCGCGCCGCAACCCGGGCCGCCCCCGGCGGATCGACCTCCGCGCTCAGCGAGTCCTCAGCCGCGGGGTGATAGGATCGCGCCGAGCCTTCGGGGCAGGGTGCGATTCCCGACCGGTGGTAGGGCCCGCGGATGCGGGTCGAGCCCACGAGCGGCGTCCTGGACGACCTCCAGGGTGCGGCAGATCCGAAGCGAGGTCATCCTCGCCGACCGGAGCCGACGGTACAGTCCGGATGGAAGAAGGCCACGAGCCGGGACGTCCTGCCTGGGACGCCGTCCGAGTCATCTGCCCCGTCGTGCCCGGATCCTGCGACGGAGGTGGCCGTGATGATGCCCGGCGAGCCCATAGGGAACGGTGACGACCGCGATCGGTCGGCTGTGCCTGGCTCGCCGTCCGCATCCACCTCGCCGCCCGCGACCGCCTCGCCGTCCCCGGCCGGCCTGTCCGTCGGCGGCTCCGCACCCGCCGCCGGGGCCTCCGACCATGCTCCCGGCCCCGGTGCCGGCCTGCGCATCGACGGCGTGTCGCTCACCTTCCGTGGCGCTCGCACGACGCATGCGCTCGACCGTATCTCGATCGATGTCGCGCCCCGCGAGGTGGTCGCCCTCATCGGTCCCAACGGATGCGGCAAGAGCACCCTGCTGCGAGTGCTGGCCGGGCTCATTCCGCCCGACGGCGGCACGGTGGCCATCGACGGCGACCCGGTCACCGGCCCGGACCCGCGCATCGGGCTGGTGTTCCAGGAGCCCCGGCTGCTGAGCTGGCGATCGGCCGAGGGCAACGTCCGCTTCCCGATGGAGCTGGCCGGCTGGCCGACGCCTCGTCAGGAGGCCCGAGCCGACGACCTGCTGGGTCTGGTGGGGCTGCGGGAGTTCGCCCGTGCCCGGCCGTCGACCCTGTCGGGCGGAACCCGCCAACGGGTCTCGATCGCCCGCGCCCTCGCTCTCGAGCCCGCCGTGCTCCTGCTCGACGAGCCGTTCAGCGCGCTCGACGCCCTGACCCGCGAGCGGTTCAACGCGGAGCTGCTCAACCTCTGGCAGCGGACGGGGACCACGATCGTGTTGGTGACCCACAGCATCCCCGAGGCCGTGTTCCTGGCGGACCGGGTGCTCGTGATGTCGCCCAGACCGGGCCGGCTTGTGGCCGAGGTGCGGGTCGACCTGCCTCGCCCGCGACGCCTGATCGATCTCGATTCGGTCTTCGTGTCATCGGTGGCGGCGCAGGTCCGGGCGCATCTGGTCGATACGACCGATGACCGCATCGCGATGGTCGAAGCACGGACGGCGGTTCCCGCGGGCGGCCGGCCCGGGGCACCACGCTATGAGGAGACGGCGCCGGGCGCGCCCGCCTGGTTCGATCCGTTCCGGCCGGAGGACGAGGGATGAGCGAGCTGCGAGCTGCCGCTCCTGCCGGCGTGACCCCGGGCGCATCCGCGACCACCCCGGCGCAGCCCGTGCGGCGGCGACTGCTCGGCAGCGCGTGGCCGGTCGTCGTCAGCCTCGTGGTGTTCGTCGCTGCATGGCAGCTGGTCGTGCTCGTGTCCGGGTTCAAGTCGTACGTTCTGCCGGGTCCCTGGACCGTGGCGGAGCGCTTCGTCTCGGCCTGGACCGGCGGCACGATGTGGCCGCATTTCGAGCAGACGCTGATCGAGGTGTTGCTGGGCTTCGCCATCGGCTCCAGCGGCGCGGTGGCGGTCGGCATCCTGCTGGCCCGCTCCCGTCTCGCCGAGCGGTTGCTCAGCCCCTACCTCGTGGCCGCCCAGGCCACGCCGGTCCTGGCCCTGGCCCCACTGATCGCGCTGTGGTTCGGCAACGGGCTGGTGTCCAAGCTCGTGATCACCACCCTGATCGTGTTCTTCCCGGTCGCCGTGGCCACCATGGTCGGCATCAGATCGGTCGATCCCCGCCTGCTCGAGATGGCTCGGAGCTTCCGTGCCAGCGGCTGGCAGACCATCGGCCGCGTCGAGGTGCCGGCCGCGCTGCCCGCGATCCTGGGCGGCATGCGGGTCGGGGTCACGCTCGCCGTGATCGGCGCCATCGTGGGGGAGTGGGCCGGCGGCGACAAGGGCCTGGGCGTCCTGATCAACATCGCCCGCGGATCGCTGTTCGACACCCCGCTCATGTTCGCGGCGCTGGCCACCCTGGCGCTGATGGGCGTGAGCCTGTACCTGGTCATGGTCTTCATCGAGCGCCGGCTGGTCGGTGACCGTTGAGCCGTAGCAAGCCCCCATCCCTGGAGGTCCATCCGTCCGTGTCTCCACGCCATCGCCTCGCCCAACCGTCCCGCATCGCGTTGTTCGCGACGCTTGCCCTCAGCCTGGCCGCCTGCGGAGGCAGCCCCGCCACGGCGTCCCCATCGTCGGCACCCGTGCCGCTCACCGTCGGCCTGGGCTACATCCCGAGCGTCCAGTTCGCCCAGTTCTATCTCGCCGACCAGGCCGGCTACTATCGCGACGCCGGGCTCGAGGTCACCCTCCAGAACAAGATCGACCCCGATCTGATCACGCTGCTCGGGCAGGGGGCGGTCGACATCGGCAACGGCGACGGCACCTCGGTCATCCCGGCCGTCAGCCAGGGGATCCCGGTGATCTACACCGCGACGGTCTACGGGACCTTCCCCGCGATCGTCGTCGCCAACGCCGCGTCGGGGATCAAGACCGCCGCCGATCTCAAGGGCAAGAAGATCGGCATCCCGGGCAAGTACGGGACGTCCTGGATCCAGCTCCAGGCGCTGCTGAAGTCGGCCGGGCTCACCGTTGACGATGTCACGATCGTGGAGTATCCGGACTTCTCCCAGGCGGCGGCGCTCCAGCAGGGCGTGGTGGACGCTGCCACCGGGTTCGCCAACAACGAGCCGATCATGCTCAAGCGAGCCGGGATCGACCCGGTGGTGCTCAGCTCGGACAACAGCGTTCCGCTGCCGGGTCCCGGTCTCGTGACGGGGACGGCGACGCTGGCCGCCAAGC
>Ga0307440_1001582_pt1 | contig 10997 bp, 8 predicted proteins | sample SalMarWE160410MG_FD_202150 | JGI IMG/M metagenome (GOLD analysis project Ga0307440, IMG submission 202150) | Salt marsh sediment microbial communities from the Plum Island Ecosystem LTER, Massachusetts, United States - WE1604-10 | ecosystem: Environmental > Aquatic > Marine > Intertidal zone >... | reverse complement strand
CCGACACCCTGATGGAACTGTCCACCGGCGGAAACCTCGACAAGGTCCGGCGGGCGGTGCTTGAAGGCTGCGGTTTGGCCGTGGGGAATGTCCCCCTGTACCAGGCCTTTGCCGAGGCGGCGAAGGAATATAAAAACCCGAACAAGCTGGATACCGAATACCTCTTCGACCTGATAGAGAAGCAGCTTGCCGACGGCATTTCTTTTATGGCTATTCACTGCGGCATCAACCGGTTTTCCATCGAGCGGCTGCGTAAACAGGGGTACCGCTATGGAGGGCTGGTCTCCAAGGGTGGTACCTTCATGGTCTCCTGGATGGAGTATAACAACTGTGAAAATCCCCTCTACGAGCAGTTTGACCGGGTCTGCAACCTGATGAAAAAATACGATGCGGTCCTGTCGCTTGGAAACGGCATCCGTGCCGGTGCCATTCATGACAGCCATGACCGGGCCCAGATGGCCGAGATGGTCATCAACTGCGAACTTGCGGAACTGGGCCGCGACATGGGCTGCCAGATGATGGTGGAAGGTCCGGGCCATGTCCCGCTCGACGAGATTGAAGGCAACATCATGCTGGAGAAGCGAATGAGTGGTGGGGCACCGTATTACGTCCTGGGACCGCTACCGGCGGACTCGGGAGCCGGTTACGACCATATCACCGCAGCAATCGGTGCGGCAAGCTCGGCCAGGCACGGCGCCGACCTGATCTGCTATATCACTCCGGCCGAGCATCTGGCCCTGCCCAATGTCGATGACGTTCGGGAAGGGGTCAGGGCGACACGGCTGGCAGCCAGGATCGGCGATATCGCCAAATATCCGGAGCGACGGGACCACGAGAAAAAGGTGGCCCTGGCCCGTCGCGATACCGATTGGAAGGAGCATTTCAGCCTGCTGATGTTCCCGGAAAAGGCGGAAGAGATTCGCAAAAGCAGGACACCTGAGAATACCAGGACCTGCACCATGTGTGGTGATTTCTGCGCAATGGAACGGGGAATGAGTCTTTTTGAGAAGGATATCAGCAAGGAAAAAACGAGGTAATGTTTCGTCAGCACTTCATCTGGAGTCTATGTTTACCTGAAGCACTGCCGAAGCATTAACGGCAGTGCCTTTTAATACGCAACTTTCCGGGTTTTGGTAATATTCGGAAAGAACCTTTTTTCGGTCCTTATTGATTGCTTTCAGGAGAATCCAGAATTCAGGAGTCGGAATTCAGAAAACAATTAAATAACAACCAACCTATCTCGCTCCTGCCTTATCCAAGTGCAGCTCTGAAAAGGGCTTTGGTGTACTCGTGCCCGGGAGAGGCGAAGATCTCCCGGGCAGGGCCTTTTTCGACGATACGGCCATTCTTCATAACGACGATCTGGTCGGCCAGGGCGCGGATCACCCTCAGGTCATGGGAGATGAACATATAGGTCATTTCATGGCGTTTTTGCAGTTCTTTGAGCAGGTCTATGATCTGGGCCTGGACGGTCATGTCCAGGGCCGAAGTCGGCTCGTCGAGGATCAGGAATCGGGGTTGCAGAACAATGGCCCGGGCGATGGCGATACGCTGGCGCTGACCTCCCGAGAACTCATGCGGATAGCGATAGGCCATCTCCGGTTTCAGTCCGACCTCGGCCAGGACGGCGGCAACCCGGTCTATATGCTCCTGGGCAGTCAGGCTCCGAAAGTGGATTTTGAGGCCCTCGCCGACGATGTCTTTGATGGTGAGACGTGGCGACAGCGAAGAATACGGGTCCTGGAAGACGACCTGGATCTCTTTGCGCAACGGGCGCAGGGCTCGGTAAGGAAGTGTCTGCAGGTCGTTATCGGCAAAATGAATTGCTCCCTGACTCTTGACCAGCTTGAGAATTGCCATGCCCAGGGTGGTCTTGCCGGAACCCGATTCCCCGACAATTCCGCAGGTCGTCCCAGCTTTGATGGAAAGATCGACATGATCAACAGCCTGTATTGCCTTGTGTTTCCTAGATAAAATTTCTTTCCATCCTGATTTGAGCCGGAAACTGCAAGTGAGGTCACGGGTGGATAACAGAATCGGGCTGTCTTTTTTTATCTCAGGGGCGCCATCGGGGACCGAGGCCAGTAACCTGCGGGTATACGGTTCTTGGGGATTTGTAAAGATCTGTTTGCTTGGCCCCTGTTCGACGATCCTGCCCTCATTCATGATCGAGATGCTGGTCGCCATCTTCCTGACCATCGCCAGATCATGGGTAATGAGGAGCACGGCCATTTCATACTCTTCCTGCAGATCACGGATCAGTGCCAGGATTTGGGCCTGAATGGTCACATCGAGGGCCGTTGTCGGCTCGTCGGCGATAAGCAGGGCGGGGCGGCAGGCAAGAGCCATGGCAATCATGACCCGTTGGCGTTGCCCACCCGAGAGCTGGTGCGGAAAGACGTTCAGCTTTTCTTCAGGATTGTCAATGCCGGTGCGTCCAAGTAGACCGATGGCCTCCTTCCTGGCTTCGGCGGACGAGAGTGAGCGGTGGAGAAGGAGCGGTTCCACCAGTTGATTGCCGATCGGGTAGACCGGATTCAATGAGGTCATCGGTTCCTGGAAGATCATTGCAATCCGGTTGCCGCGGTATGACCGGAGGTTCTTGAGGGAAAGAGAGAAGAGATCGACACCTTGGAAATAAATCGAACCCTGATATCGAATGGCGCTATTCTCCTCGAGTAAGCGAAGGATGGAAAGCGCCGTGACAGATTTCCCGGACCCGGACTCTCCTACCAACGCGACGGTCTCGGACTCGCCTACACTCAGGGAGACGGAATTCAGAACCTGGACCTGGTTGGCCGTGCCGTTTGCCGATTCAACGGAAAACCAGGCATCCAGGCCGTTGATGGAAAGAAGTTCCTCACCGGTACCTGACGAACAGTCGCTGCTCTGATTCTGCCTTGACCTCTCGGTCATGTCCTACTCGTTTGCATTTTGCCGTAAATGTTCATTGTGTCTTGTTCCGGAATGTTGTGTCGCTTAGGGTCTGTCAGATTTCCTGACAGCCAGCTTAATAGCGGATGGAAAAATCGGAAAACGATTGATCCTGATCGAGTTCCGTGGCGATGACCCGGGTAACGGAGGCCATCGGAGAGCCTTGGTGTAACCAGGCGAGCATCTGTTCTATCTGGTCGGAGTTTCCGGAAAAGACTGCCTCAACCGAGCTGTTGCGAAGGTTGCGTACCCATCCGACCAAACCGAGCCGCTGGGCCTCTTTTCTTGTGTAGTCTCGGAAATAAACGCCCTGAACCCTCCCTTCTATGGTTGCGTGGATGGTTTTGTCTGCCATATGTCACCTCCGGTCGGTCGTCTCTTTCAGGAAGTTGGCGATTTCATTGTTGGCTATCTTTTCCATTTCCTTAAAGGAGATGGTCATGCCGATATCAAAACGATTGCTTTGATATCTCTCGACCCGAACAACGGTGCCGATCAGCAGGAGCGGCTCATCGTCCTTAATCGGGACACTTACCTGGATTCGTGAACCAAGCGGCAAAGGGTCCTTGTTTTCGAAAAGAATTCCGCCGATGCAGATATCCTTGCTCCTCGCATCATAGGAAAGAGAACCGTTGAATCCGAGTTCCTTTATCTTGACCGGTTGATTGAACTTGACCCGCAGGTATCGCCTTTTTTCCTCCTTATAGAAGGAGATGGTGTTTTTTCCGGCCCCCTTGGCGAGATAGAGGGCGCTGTCCGCCTTATGTAAGAGCTCCTCGGGATTGTTGGCGTTTGCCGGGAAAGAGGCAAGACCTCCACTGATGGTCACTTTGTACGGTTCGCCGTTTGCGTCGAGTTCCATTTGCTGAATCCGCAGGCGAATCCGTTCGGCCAGAACATAGGCATGGATATTCTCGCTGTGGGGCATCAAGAGGATAAATTCTTCTCCGCCGTACCGTGCGGCTATATCGCTGTCTCGTTTTTCCTCTTTGATAACCGTGGCAATGAGCCGCAAGGTCTCGTCGCCGACCTTGTGGCCGTAAGTATCATTAACATCTTTGAAATCATCTACATCGAGAAAGAGGACCGAGACATCGGTGTTATACCGTCTGGCAAGGGAGAGATGCTGCTCGAAGATCTGGTCAAAATATTGTCGATTGAAAAGAGATGTAAGGCTGTCATGGGTGGTACCCTCGACAACTCTTGTAAAGTCGCTTTCCTCGACTATCTTCGGGCGGTCAAAATTTTCCGGTGATAAAGAGAGAAAGTCGCAGAGGGCTGTAACGAGATCGACATTTCGGTTTAAGGCGCCTTTCATGGACTCCCTGTGTCTCAGCACCTTTCGCCAGTATTCCGTGGCCTTTTCAATGGGAAGTTCCAGAGTGGCAAGAATCTGGAAGATGCTTTGATAGGTGGCCTTGCCGTGCTGCTCGATTATTTGGTTGAGGTCGTTGATGAAGGTATCGTCATCGGTGGCCTTCAACCTGCATGCGAGTATGGATTCTCGGATGGGATCCATGGAGTTCTCCTCTGTTTCCTGTCTTTGAGTGGAATCTCTCTATTTTGCAGAGCCTCAAATTATACCACAACGGTGTGTACGTTGCCAGCTCCTCTTTACGTCATATCCTGTGTCGGATACATACAGGATGAATAATCAAAAAAAACCTGATTACCCCTGAAACTATAGCCTATCGGAATGGAAGGGAGTGAGCTGTCTGTCAGCCATGGTGTACAGGCGATGAGGTCGCAGGGTAGCGTCCGGAAGCGATGTCCTCTGCCGGATTGTTCCTTTCAGCTTTACAAAAGTATGCTTTGTTCGGATGAACCAAAAAAAGGAGAGTGGGGTATATGTCCACTCTCCTTTTATACCGATAAGTGCGCCAAATGGAAGTTTTATCCGCCTCCGATCATTGGGAAAATGCCAAGCTGGTCACCATCCTTCAGTTTGGTGTCAAAGTTGCAGTGGCGGGAAGAGATCATGGTAACGCCGACGGCGTTGATATCGATTTTCAGATCGTCAATAACTTCTGCAACCGTCGTCTCGTCAGGATATTCTTTCATTTCCTCGATAAAGCGGCCTTCACGGAAGAAGGCAAAGAGTCGGACCGTGATCTTCATCTAAAAATTCCAAAATGAATCAATTTCCTCTCCGGCAAAATCCCAGACAACATTGTGGGGTGGAAGAGGTTCGTATTCGAAAAATTCAGGCAACCTGTCGTCGGCTTTGGTAAAACCGGCGGCCTCGTTAAAGGCCTTTTCCGTTTTCAGGATATGCTTTCCGAGGTTAACGACATCGTCGCCGGTAAGGGCTATGCCGAATCGCGCGTTGAGCATATCGATCAGGGCTGGCAGACAGGTGGTGTCATCGAGTGCGGCAAAGGCGATAAACAGGCACATACCCGTTGAATCGATTGCTGCTGTTGCAATCTGCAGATTTCGGGAAAGCTCCACCTGTCCCTCCTTGGAGAGTGGATCCACCGAGCCGCCGACCTTTAAGATATTGGTGGCGACGGAATACCCCATGGTATGATCGGCCCCCATGGTGGAGGTCGCATAGGTGATGCCCATGCCTTTTATGGACCGGGGATCGTAGGCCGGGATGGCCTGGTTCTTGACCACCGGTACCCTGGAGACGCCGAAGGCTTTGCCCACTGCACCTGCGCCGCCGCCGATGATCCGACCGAGGCCTGTACCTTTGCCGACTTCATCCTTGAGGATTCGACAGATTCCGGCTCCGTCGCCGAAGGGAAGAAGTCCACCTTCCATGGCCACACCCATGGCCACCGAGGTCTCGATGGTATCGATGCCGATGTCATCCATCAAAGAATCCGCCTCGGCGATATGGTCCAGGTCGTCAACGCAGCAATCGGCGCCCATGGCCCAGATCGATTCATATTCGAAGCCCGATGTCTTATATCCCTTGTTGATATCATTGTATATCTGGGAGCACTGAATGACACATCCGGGGTGGCAGCCATGTTTCGGTTTGCCGCCGCGTTCCATGATCTTGTCGTACATGGTTTCGCCCGAGATCTTGTCATGACCTGCAAATTGGCCGGCGGTGAAGTTACGGGTCGGCAGGCCGCCGGACTCATTAATGATGTTGACCAGGACATTGGTGCCGTATTGGCCAAGTCCCTGGCTGATCGGGTTGTCGACAAGAGCCTTGGCAAAGACCTTATTGGCTGCTTTAAATTTCTCAGGGTCGGCAATGGAAACCTTGCGGTCTTTGGGGTCAATGGTGATGAACTTGACCTGTTTGGAGCCCATTACTGCACCGAGTCCACCTCGTCCGGCGGAGCGCAGGTGCCCATCGGGGTCCTTTACCGAAATATTGGCGGCGGCCATCTTCATCTCTCCAGCCGAACCGATAGTGATAACTCCCAGCTTGTCAGCACCACGGGCGGCTACTGTTGCCACGACGTCGAAATTTCCCTTTCCGATCAGCTCTGTCTCGGCAGTAATCGTCACTCCCTCCGGGCTTAAGGCCAGGCTGTACCACTTGTCATCCGTGGGTTGGCCTTCAAGGATCAGGGCTTTACAGCCGCAGCGGGCAAGAAGCTGGGCGGCGGTTCCTCCGGAGTTGGATTCCTTGATTGTGCCGGTGAGTGGGCTTTTTGCTCCGAACGACATCCTGCCGGAATTGGCGGCGGGAGTCCCCGAGAGAAGGCCGGGTGCGATGACGAGTTTATTGTTGGGCCCCAAGGGATGGCAGGTGGGTGGGACTTCGGCTGCGACGATGGTGGATGTCAGACCGCGGCCGCCATGCCCTGCCCAGTCTGCTGGAACCTCCTCAATGCTTGTGGTAAGGGTGCTCATATTGACACGAAAAATTTTATCGCTCATGTCTTTCCTCCTTATTGTACGTTGGATTTTTGGGATGCGATTCTGTAATAGGTTGACGTTTTACCTTCTTGTCTGAAGTGCGTGCAGACAATGATGTTTTTTAAAAGGTTATCTCTTCTTGCGACTCTTCAAAAATCAAAATCCCGGGGCTCTTGGGTTTGCCTGTATGGCGCAATCACTGCCGATACATTACCTTGCCGCAATCCCTGAGGTCATAGCCTCCGAGAGCAAGAATCTGGCGGTGGAATTCATCGCTTGATTCCATCAGCTCGAGAACGGCCAGCACCTTTTCATCACCAGCGAACTGTTCCGGAACAATCAGGTCGTAGCGCTCTTCGGCAACAGGGATGAAATCGAGGTTCAGCGCCCTGGCTGCGGCCAGAATCCCCATGCCGGCATCGACGCTGCCCGCGGCAACAGCCGCCGCTACACTCATATGGGTGTATTCTTCATGATCATACCCTTTTATGTCAGAGGCTTTAATATTCAAATCCTTCAGTATTTTGTCGGTAAGAAGGCGGGTCCCGGCTCCACCCTGACGGTTTATAAAGGTCAACTCTCTTGCGGCGATATCTGAGAAATTTTGTATATTTTTGGGGTTCCCTTTCCTGACGATCAGGCCTTGCTGCCGATAGCAGAGGTTCACAAGCTTAAGCGGCCGGTCGGGGAGGAACCGTTTGATAAAGGAGACATTGTACTCTCCGTTTTCCTCGTTGAGCAGATGGCTGCCTGCCAGATGGGCCTCGTTGCGACGGATGGCCATGATACCGCCCATGGAGCCCACATGGGCCGAGGAAATGCGGATGAGGGGGGTCCTCCTGTGCAGCTGGTTGGCGATGAGGTCGAGGATGTTGTCGTGACTGCCGATAAAAACCAGGGTGGAATCGATTTCCGCCTTTGGCCGAACCAGCTCGACTTGCACCTTTTCTCCTGCTCCCACACCCTCGCTGCCAGTGGGAATGGTCAGAATGCCGTCGGCACGCACCAGGGACATGACCGCTCCCGCTCCTTTGCCCGATGGTGTTGCCATCAAGGTTCCGCCGACATTGCCGAGTGTTACCCTGACAAATTGATCAACACCCATGGAGGAAGGAAGCGGCCTGGACATGGTGGCCTCTAGGACCGGGTCGGACGGGGCATCCAGGCCAAGAAATCCCGCGATCATCTCCCGGACAAAAAGGCGCATGGTCAGGATGGCCGAAACCGGATAGCCGGGCAGGCCGATAACCGGTGTGCCTTCCACGAGGCCCAGAATAACCGGCTTTCCGGGTTTAATTGCCACTCCATGGACGATGACCCTGCCCAGGCTCGATAGGACCTGGGCCGTGAAATCCTTGGTCCCGGCCGAGGCGCCGGCATTGAGGATCACCATATCGTTTTCCCTGGCAGCAGTAAGGATGGCGTCCTTCAGCTTGGCCTGATCATCGACCACCGGGGCCGAGCGTTTAGCGTCGGCTCCCCATTCCCGCAGGTAACCCGCCAGGATGCGCGAGTTGAATTCGATGATTTGGCCAGGTTTGGCAGCCGTTCCGGGTTGAACGAGTTCACTGCCGGTGGGGATAACCGTCACCTTCGGGGGACGTTTAACCTTGATTTCGGTGATGCCGGTGGCAAGCATCGCTCCCTGGTCGATGGGGCGGATTGTATGGCCTTCCGGGAGAATCAGTTCCGTGGTCACAATATCTTCACCGATGGTGCGCACATGTTGCCACGGGGTTGCGGGCATGGTCAGCTCAACTTCGGTTTCACTTAACTGGTTGACGTCTTCGATCATCACCACCGCGTTGAAGTCGGCAGGCAGCGCGTTGCCCGTGTTCACCGGCTGGAAACGGTCCGAAAGCAGGCGGACGGGGTTTGCATCGCTTGCCGCGGCAAGGTCTTCGAAATACACGGCAATGCCGTCCATGGCGGCGGCATTGTAAGAGGGCGATGACGTTCCTGCAAAGACCGGCTCGGCAGTGATTTTCCCAAGACAGTCATCGACGGCTATCGATTCCACCGGATGCCTGTCAAAAAAATCATTTTCCGAGAGGGCCTGGTGCCAGATGCGTTTTGCCTCGTCAAGAGGCTTGTTATAGACATAGATAGTTCTGTTCATGGATACAGCGTGACCTCGATCGGTGTACCTTTTGTCACACCCTGGCTGTGTTCATCGATGAGAAACCAGCCATGGGCACGGGAAAGGGTCGTTATGGCGCCTGATTTACCCAAAACGGGCTCGGCAACCCAGTCGTTTTCTTTTTTGGTAAGTTGAACCCGGATCAGGTCTCTTCTCCCTGGAGCCGAGTTGATATTTCTCGCCAGTACGGCTTTGATAACAGGAGAGGGAAGCTTATCCCGGCCCTGGAGCCCGGAAAGGTGCCTGATGGCAGGCAGAACAAAAAAGTCAAAGCAGACCATGGCGGATACCGGGTGGCCGGGAAGACCGAAAATGGGCGTGTTTTCCGAAAGGCCGATGATAATCGGTTTGCCAGGTTTCAGGGCTACACCGTGGACCAGGATGCCGGGTTCCCCCAGGGACTCTATTGCCTGCTCGCCGAGATCGCGCATTCCCACCGAGCTACCGCCTGAAAAGAGGACGATGTCATTTTCGGCAACCGCCGTTTCCAGCGCCGGAAGGAAATGCTCGATTCTGTCTGAGACGATTCCGTAGTCGGTGACGAGGGCTCCTGCTCTCTTGACGAGTCCCGAGATGGTTATACTGTTAATGTCTCGTATTTTACCCGGGGGTGGCGTCGTGGTGTAAGGAACGATTTCATCGCCCGTGGATAGAATCCCCACCGAAGGTCTGTGCGAGACCGTCACCTGAGCGATGCCTAATCCGGCCAGAAGACCGAGATCCTGGGGGCGGAGACGATGGCCGACAGGCAGGGCGGGAGTGCCTCTAGCGATATCTTCACCAATGGCGATCAGATTGGTGCCGACTCCGACAGGTTTCACGACCTCCAACATGGTCTCGTCTATCGGGACGGTATGTTCCAGCATGATCACGGCATCGGTGCCTGGCGGCAGCAGGCCGCCGGTGGAGATTTTGGCGCAGGCCCCGCGTTCTACCGTAATCTTTGGTAGTTCACCCATGAGTACTTCCCCCACGATGCGGAGATAGCCCGGCATGGACTCCGTTGCCCCGAAGGTGTCGGCGGCGTGGACTGCAAACCCGTCCATTGTTGAACGGGCATGGGAAGGCAGGTCTTCCGGTGAGATGATGGCGGTAGCCGTTACCCGGTCGAGCGTCTCGTATAGGGGTATGGTTTCAGACCGGAGGGGAGTTGCCTCAAGAGAGGTGAGTAGTATGTTCAGCGCCTCGTCGACAGGGGTGAGCCCCTTGCGTCCGAGCATGTCGCGGGTATTGTTACTCATTGTCTTTCTTGATGATGAGCTGTAGACTCTTTTCTTTTTGCAGCATCATGATGAGATCTTTGTTTTCCACGGTTTTACCCGTGAGCACGGCAGAGGTGATTTTCGAGAGCAGTGTAGGATGATCTGAGAGGAAATCAGCCAGACCGGGACCGGTAACTCCGACACCTCGGGCAAAAAGGGCTTCTCCTTTTTCCATGGCAATCATGTTGAAGAGCTTCAACTTTACGTTCATGGTTTCGTTTGGTCCCGGGGCATCGACGGTCGGGCTCTTTTGGGAGCGCAAGGCTGCATGCATGCTGTTGCGTCGGAAAATCGCGCCTGCAAGTCCGGGCATTGCCGCCGATATTGCCAAGGTCGGATTGTTGTCCGGGATGGGCACTTCCAGATCATCCACTGCTGAACCGTTTAAAAAAATAGTCTGGATACGGTTGGTTATATAGTCCTTAGTGAATCCGGGCAGGTTGCTCAAAAAATCTTCGAGGGAGCAAAGACTGGCTGTCTCAATGTCGACACCGCTCTGTAGGAGAATGGTGAATCGTTGAATTGAAGCTGGGTGAACCCGGATTTCAAGGCTGGGTGAATTTGTTTTTGCCATATTTACCAAGGCCAAGGCGATGCTTTATTGCATGAATGCGGTGGATGATATACATTTCTCTTTGATGGTGGCAAAATTCCACTCCGGCTGCATCGGTGCCGCAAATTTTTAATTGATACGACGTACAGTGAGTACGCGGAGACAATAAAAATTTCGCATACCTCTTGAAAGAAGCTTTTTACCCTGCCATCCCCGGATAAACAGCTTTTAAAAGATTACCCTGTTTACATCCTTTATAATGCGCATTGTAAAGGAATCCGGC
>Ga0307440_1001581_pt1 | contig 10998 bp, 11 predicted proteins | sample SalMarWE160410MG_FD_202150 | JGI IMG/M metagenome (GOLD analysis project Ga0307440, IMG submission 202150) | Salt marsh sediment microbial communities from the Plum Island Ecosystem LTER, Massachusetts, United States - WE1604-10 | ecosystem: Environmental > Aquatic > Marine > Intertidal zone >... | reverse complement strand
CCTGACAGCAGAGAAGATACTTGAACAGGCTGACAGGTATATAGATCCTTCAAGGATGTATTATGTGGTTGTAGGTGACGCAAAGACACAGATGAAACCACTCGAAGGTATAGGTTTAGGAATGCCTGTTGTTGTAAAAGACTGATCTGTTTGCCAAAAATTATCTTACCCGCCTGAAAAGCTTTGCTGCCATCGCATTTGTTTACCATAGTTCTCACCGGCATGTAAAGAATAAAGGGGGGTATTTTTCATGTCCCTCCTGAAAGATTCAAATTGATTTATGTGTTTTAATTAAAGATAATTTGTTTTAAATTTGCCGCACTAGGTAATGACGGTACGACGGTACGACGGTACGACGGTGATATTGCATGACCACATGACTGCCAGCCTTCGCCAGGGCTACGGCTGACAAAGCAAGACCGCAAGACCGTATGACTCTCAAATGCCCGGATGGTAGGGGCGAGCGTATATAAAACACCCTGTGGGTGTTTTTAGCGAGCAGCCAGACTGCAGGGGAGACAATTCCACCATCCCCGCAGTAAATAAGAAATATTTGTAAAGGCAGAATTATTATTTTTACATGATTTTAATAAATGCCCGGATGGTGGAATTGGTAGACACGCAGGACTTAAAATCCTGTGACCAGTGATGGTTGTGCGGGTTCAAGCCCCGCTCCGGGTACTGAAAAAGAGCGAGTGTGAGAGCGAGAGCGAGCACACTCGTCTCTTTTTCCTCAAGACTCACTCTCACACTCACACTAAAGAGGTCAAAATCGACCTCTTGTTTCTTTTTATGACATCCTGAAATCCTCAGTAACTCAGAGGATGAGATGTGCTGACTTTTTTATTTGGAGGGTTGCAACTTTTCAAATCAGAAAACCAGATTTTTTGATAGAGTTGCAACCATTGAGTGATTAATAGCTATTTCTTTACAATCCCTTGAACTTCCCAAAACCTCACTAATCCTTTAGATGAGTTGTATATGTTCAGTGAAAACAGGATTTAAAACTTTCCCTTTATCCAGAAGGAGCTTTTCTGCAAAGACTTTATCGATGATCTTCTTGGAAAATGGTCAGGTCCATTAGCTAATGCAGCTTGTTTTTGGTTTCTTGTTCCTCGTTCTTCCCTGCAAAAGCAACCTGATTGTTATCAGGTACATTAATTTTCCTGAGAAGTTCCTGATATCGGGGCTCATCACCTAAAATGACAAAATTTGGATAGACTCCAATATAAGGTACAACCGGATCGCGCATTTCGTAAGCCTGTTCAAGACAATCCAGAGTCCTCTGCTTATTCCCGGCAAAGGAATACATAACAGCTAAATCAAATTGTGATACGTATTTAGTTCTTGATTGCGCCAGGAGTGTATCAGCTTCCAGATTAAGTGTACCGGAATAGCCTAATTTCTCATATTGATCAAAAACATGGTCAAAGTCTTTGTACTGGATGCACGTAGCCATTTTCAGAGTTTTATATGCCTCATCGTATTCTTTTTTCATATGGAGTGCCAGGTATATGCCAATTAAGAGCATCCAGTAAGCGTCTTGATTTTTCTCGTAGAATTCACGGCACAGGGTGATACACTCGTCATATCGGTGTAAAGATAAAAGATCAAAACTATACCACATAATCGTCCAAAGATTATGCGGATCGAGCTTAAGCGAAAGTTCAGCATGTTGCATTGCTTCTTCAGTACGTCCCAGTATGATCAGCAGGTGCGAATAAACCCCGTGTGTTTCAGGATGGTTTGGATTTATTTCAAGGACCTTCTTATATTCTGTTTCAGCGGCTTCCCAGTTCCACATTACAAGAAAATTACTGCTTGCCAGAATATAATGCACTTCAGCCAGCGGGATGTCAAGTTCAAGAACCCTTTCGATGGCTTCTGTTATTTTGGGACCCGCCTGGTCAGGGGATGCGAAACCCATTTGCTGGCGAACCATCCAGACTTGAGCGATACCTGCATATGCAAGTGGAAATTCAGGATCTCTTTCTTTTGCCTGCTCAAAGTGATCCATTGCAGTATTCATGTCGATGTCATCCGGAGTTACATTATTAACATAAAACTTCCCCTTTAGATATTCATCGTAGGCTGTCAGATTCATTGTAGGTATTTTCTCAATAAGTTGTTTCTCAACAGGGGATATGACTGCCTTGAGTTCTTCAGCTATCGATTCAGCTATCTTTATCTGGATATTAAAAATATCTTCCACATTGGTGATCTTTTGCTGGAAAGACTCTCCCCAGATATGTGCCTCATGCTCTGCCATAATCAGCTGTGTCCTCAGGCGAAAAGAATTACCATATTTTTGTCCGCTGCCCTCTACAATATAATTTACTCCAAGTTCTTTGGCAATTTCAGGAATTGGTTTTGTCTGGTTCCTGTATTGTTCAACAGAGGTACGGGATATTACCCTGAGATCTTTTATTTTCTGAAGATTGTTCAGAATCTCTTCCATAAGTCCATTGATGAAGTAAGTATTTTCTTCATCAGGACTGTCATTTTTAAATGGTAATACAGCAAGAGATTTTTTATCGGATCTCCCCCGCAGTGTTCCCTCCTGTATGGCTTTTCTAAGATCACCATCCCTGGCATTATCTTTCCTGAGCAGGATTTTTACCACTCCTGATAATTTATTAATGTGCTCTTCCAGTGGCGGGGTCATTGCATCAAGCCAGTGAACACTGCTCAGGTAATATTCAAGTTGTTTTGACAAGGGTACTTCCTCCAACCGGAGATTAATGATTGGGATTCCGGTATGCACTGCCCGGTCCACTTCTCTGATGACCTGTTTGGAATTGCCTGAGCTAGATGAAAAGACCAGTATAAATAGTTTTGATGATTTAATACCATCGATGATGGCTTCTGCAAAATCAAGTCCAGGAGTGATATCGCGCGGTGCGATCCAGCATCTTATGCCGTTTTGTTCAAGAATTGAACAGACAGTGTCGGCAGCGGTCAAGTCGACGCTGGAGTAGCTTATAAATACATCATATGCCATAATGACAATAATTTCGAGGGATGATTATCATAAAGTTAGGAAATAGTTTAATGGGTGACAAATATTTTTAACCAATGCCTTGTTCTTAACCGCATTAGTAATAAATAGTAAATATCTGCCAATGCGCTATGACAATAAAAATTTCAGATATAATGACTCAGTTAACTGAGGTTTAAATGATATATTATCTGAATCATACTTATCCCAGGTTGCAACTTTTGTCCGTTGGGGGTACTGAAAACAGAGTGAGAGTGAGCCCGTCCGAACGGAGTTCATCCGGGCGGAAGTGAGAGCGAGTGAGCTCGAACGAACACTCTCATTCTGTTTCCCTCACTCTCGCACTCACACTCACACTGGAAATTGTCATACATTTACTTTGTGTCTCACTTACATAGATTTTTATTTATTAACCATTAAAACACTCGTGCTATGTTCGATTTTTGCAAACTCGAAGTTTATCAGAAAGCAAAAGCATTCTGTATTCTGATGAATAAATTAATCTCATCAGGAGAATTCGATAGAACCACTAATGATCAGCTTCGGCGTGCATCATTCAGCATTATGCTGAATATAGCTGAAGGAACTTCCAGGTTCAGCAACAAGGATAGAAAGAACTTTTTTGTTGTTGCCAGAGGAAGTGCTTTCGAATGCGTAGCAATATTAGAAAGGCAAAGTAAAATTTAATATTCATTCAATTTTCAACTTATCAGCAAAGCGAATTAAATCAAGTTTTATCAGTTCCCAAATTTGACCTTTTAAACATATTGGATCAAAATCATCATCAGCTTTTTCAAAATCAGAAAGACTGCTTTTAATTTGCTTTGGATCATGGCCATAAGGATACCGCTGCTTATGTAGAAAAATCATCTTCTCTATTGTATAATCATCTGTTAATTCATGGATGTCCCAAAAATCCTTTTTTCTACCACCGTGAGAGATTGAATCAATTTTCATCGCTATAATTTCCTCTATTGTCGCCATTCTAATTCCATCAATTGACACAATCTTATGAATAAATGTATCTACATAATATAAGTCAAATTTGATACATTCATTCTTATTAGTGCCAACAAAATATGATCTTCCTAAGCCACCAAATTTGTAATCACTTGTGTCTACATACGAAAATGTCTTTCGGAGGAAATTATCAATTGCTTTAAAGTCGATAGAATTGTATTGGGCATCAGTAAATAAATCTATATCTACTGATTTTCTATGTCCTCTATATAAACTAAGAGCAGTACCGCCTACCAGCCTGAAATCCTTAAATTCTTTTGCTCCCATCAGAATTTTAAGGATTTCTAATAACAAAGAATTAACAATATTATAATGAAGGTTACTTGCCATTCATTTTCAAGATTTTATTGATATATTCTATTCCGTAAAATCGAATTATTTCATTTTTCTCAATCTCATTTCCCCTTTCAAAAATTCTTTTTATTATGGTATTCTTCTGCCTTTCCCAATCAATGTTTTCAATCTTTGTATCCCAAAATAATATGGGCCTTAATTTAGTAAAATCAGGATGTAATTTGTGCTGCCTTCTCTTTAATTCTTTTATATCATAAAAAACCTGCAACGTCATAAAGTAACCTTCATCGATTCCTAAAGCCTTTTCTATTTTTAATGCAAGATTTGTATTCATCCTTCTCTTGCCTTTGGTAATTGATACTAATGTTTGTGGATATTCATTTAAATTAATAGCAAATCGCCCTTTAGGCAACTGACGTTTTTTAAGCTCACGCTCAAGAATTAATCCAGGATGGATCCCTTTTATTATTGACAATTCAGTTTTCATAATGCAAATATAAACATTATTGTTTACACTATATTGTTTATTTTAAAAAATTTTAAATTAAAATTTCTATGTGATTCAATACCAATTACATTAAACCCATTAAATATTAGATACTTGATTCTCTAAGATTGAATCCAGGTGGCAACTTCCGTCCGTTGGGGGTACTGAAAACAGAGTGAGAGTGAGCCCGAACGAATACTCTCATTCTTTTTTCTCTCCTCTGCCCTCCGAAGCTGTTAGGCGAAGGAGGGAAGACTCACACTCACACTATTTGACTGAGAATGATCCTTTTAACTTTTCATGGAAAGATTTTATCAAATTCAAGATCCTCATTATGAACTGCAGATGTAAAGTTGTCCGCAGGGAGATTTTCTACAGGATATTAACTCAATACAAGGGAACTACCTATGTAAATAATTTTAGATGAACACTTTAATTTTATAAAAGAAAAACGCAGACAGTGCTTTCTGAAAATCTTTAAAGATATAGCTTCTCTAATGCTAATATTAAATCAGGTTCTTATTGTTGAAACAAATTCCCTTACCCAGCCACTGGCAGGATTCGCCAAAATATTTTCAGGTTTATCTGCCTGCACAATCTTTCCATTGTTCATAACAACAACAACAGTTCCTAAAGAAAATGCTTCGTTGAGGTCATGGGTCACCATAATGATAGTTGTTTGTAATTCATTATGAATCTGCTTCATTTCTGCTTGCAGATTTCTCCTTGTTATATTGTCCAGTGCACCGAATGGTTCATCCATAAGCATGATCTGAGGTTTCAATGCAAGTGCCCGGGCAACGCCTACACGTTGCTGCTGACCTCCACTGAGCTTATCCGGGAACTCATCAAGTTGCGATTCACTGAATCCAATTATCTGTGCAAGTTCCATTACTCTTTCTTCCTGAAGATCCTCTGCCACATCTGAGATACTCATAACGAATTGAATGTTCTGTTTAACTGTCAGATGGGGAAACAGTCCGGCCCCCTGGATTACATAACCTATTTTGCGTCTTAAGCTTACCTTTTCCCATTCATGTATATCATTGTTAAGTACTACTATTTTGCCTGAATCAAAATCAGTCATCCCATTAATAAGTCGAAGAAGAGTCGTTTTTCCGCAGCCGCTTGGGCCAATAATAGTTAAGAAACCTCCATCAGGCACTTTTAATGACACATCATCAAGAGCAAGTTTTTGTCCTTCATAAGTTTTTGTAACGCCCGATATTTCAATTACAGGTTCAATCATTTTTAATAAATTATTTTATCAGACCCTTTGATCTCAGAAAGGCTGACGCAACCTCTTCGGTCGATTTATTACTGATATCCACTTCGTAGTTAAGCATGGTCATTGTACTGTCATCAATTGTATTGTTTAGTTGTTCAAGCAATGATTTAAGTTCAGGATACTTTTTAAGCGTTTCATTTCGAACTACTATGCCGGCCTGATAGGCAGGGAAATAATTTTTATCATCAATGAGAGTTCTAAGATTCATTTGTCTGATTCGCGAATCAGTTGAAAATGCATCTATAATATCAACGGTTCCGTTTTCCAGAGCATTGAATTTCAAATTTATATCAAGCTCCACTATTTTCTTGAAATTCAGGGAATAAAGAGCAGATAAACCATAAAATCCATCATCTCTTTCAAAAAAATCAAATTCCGCACCAAAACGATACCTGTTACTTTTCGGAGCAAGATCAGATATTGTTTTAATTCCCTCCCTCGATGCAGTCGTATCAAACATGGCAAGGGTATAAGTATTGTTGAATCCGAATCTTGTTACCCAGGTAAGATGGAACTCCTTATTATAAATATCCGCCAGATCATTAAAAAGAGTGTCAGGATTGCTGATCTTCTTCTTTTTCAGTACAAACAGCCAGGCAGTACCTGTATATTCGGGATAAATATCAATTTCTCCCGATAACATTGCCGGTTGGATATTTGAAGTTCCGCCTCCTATGCCGAAGGTTCGTTTAACGGGTATGCTGGTCTTTTCTTCGATTAGCCTGGCAATTATTTCTCCTAGTATATATTGCTCTGCAGTAGGCTTAGAGGCAACCACAATTTCCGACGACCTTCCCGGGCTGTTTACCTTACTGTTAAATATGAAAAGCAATAAAGGAATGATAATGAAGAACACAGCAGCAAAAGCTGTGAATAACTTGTTCCGGGGGGTGTGCAACTTCCTGCTCCTTACTCTTTTTTCGAAGGCTCCTATAATTAGATCTGTGAACAATGCGAGCAGTGCTACCGATATTGAGCCTGCCAGAATAAGTGATGAATTATTGGTGTTTATACCCCTGTAAATTGCCTGTCCAAGCCCTCCTGCACCTATGAATGATGCAAGTCCGGCAAGCGCTATAGTCATTACCACCATTGTTCGAAAGCCGCTTAGAATTGTTGGGAATGCAAGCGGCCATCTAATCCTGAAAAATATTTGAGAAGGTGTTGCTCCCATCCCTTTTGCTGCATCAATATATAAGGAATCGACTTCATTAAGACCCGTGTAAGTGTTTCTTATCATTGGCAACAGGCCGTAAATAACAAGGACAACCAATGCATTAATAAAACCGATACCTACAAGAGGAATAAATAGTCCGAACATTGCTATAGAGGGGATGGTATATATAAAGTTCACAAATCCAAGAACAATCTGTCTTATGCTTTTAAACCTCAGAATAGCTATACCTGTTGCTATACCAATGATTACAATTATTATTATTGCAGTCAGTGACAATACAAAATGCTGAATAAGCAATTCATAAAGATATTCACGTCTCTGGTAAATTGTATCAAAAAATTCAGGTATTGAACCGGTTATCATTCTAATTTTTTGTGCTGTTATTGGTATAAACAACATTTATTTTTTTATCCAGAGTGAATCTGTGAACCAGTTTTTTTGATCTGTGAAATGTTTCACAATTAGAAACCCATGAGAGAATGCAATTCTTTCAATTGCAGGAAAATCGAATTTTCTTGAAAGTTCCATGAATATAGGTTCCCATCTGTTAAAAATAAACTGTTCTCCAGTCGAATTAATAATTACTGTCTGCCTTTCTTTAGCGACCAGGTAACTCTTTAAATAACCCGACACAGGGTTGTATGTCGTATGATGTTCGAACATATCCAGGTTAAAATCTGCATCAAGTTCCCGGTTAAGCCTGGCAAGATGATTCAGGTTAAACCGCCGTGTGTGGCCGTATGGATCATCATAGGCATTCATTATAATTTCAGGTGATTTCTTAAGATCAAATCCTATTAATACCTTATCTCCCTTCTTACATAAATCGGAGAGCTGAGTTAAAAAGAGGTTTATCTCCGTTTCAGTGAAGTTACCTATATTAGAACCAAGAAACAGAATCACTTTTCTTGTATCTCTGTTAATATTCTCCGTATTTGTCAGTCCAAAGAAATCTCCTGTTAGAGGATTGATTTTTAAAGACGGGATCTCTTTACTAAGTACTGAGACCAGATCACTGTTTGCTTTGTAACTAATATCAACGGGAATATATTTAAATGCAGATTCTTTTTGCAGGAGAAGTTTTAAAAGGATTTTAGTCTTTGATCCGTCACCAGAACCAAGCTCGAGAAGATCGAACCGGGAGTTATCTGAAATGATCTCATCTATTATTTGTTCCTTCTGATTTTCAAAAATTTCCTGTTCAGATTTTGTCAGGTAATATTCCGGAATTTTAGTTATTTCCTGGAAAATGGAACTGCCGATATCATCATAAAAGTATTTTGATAATAAATATTTAGGTGTGGATGACAAACCTTTTATAGTATCAGCTTCAAGACTTTGAACATCAGTCATTTCAGCTATATAATATTCATTATTAAATTGTAACATAATTCACTCTGTTTAGAATGTTTATCTTTCCGGTATTCCTGTTTCATAAGGATTTTGAGGATCATTGCTCCATTCGAACCAGCCACCATCATAAACTGATACTTGAGGCCAGCCCATAAGCCAGGCATTAAACCATGCTTCACTACCTCTCCAACCAGTACCACAATAAAAAGCAAGGTGTTTGTCAGGTGTAATACCTCGTCTGGTCCAGATATTGGAAGTTTCATTGTATTCCCTTATTGTAAGATCAAGGTTCCGGTAGTTTTCCATATGATAGGCATCACTTCCGCAATCGGCAAAGATGGCTCCGGGGATCCTTCCCCTGGCTTCTATATAATTATACCCGCTTACCTCTCCAATATATTCTGACCAGCTTCGGACACAAACGAGTTCTGCATCCTTTGATTCGAGCATTTCTTTTGCTTCAGGGGTGTCGACGACCAGTTCAGGATGAACAGGTATCGATGCTCCGAATTCTTTAACCGGCTGCTTCTTTTCATCTGTATATGAGATATCAAACCCGGCATCCTTCCATGACTGGAATCCTCCGTTCAGGATTCTTACATCCTTAACTCCCGCATACATCATTATCAGTGCACATCTCAAAGCACCTATATCTCCTGCTGCACTCCCCGGGAAAGGATCATTATTATCGGGGTGCATATACTTACCGTACAATACAACAGTTGTATCTGAAGAAATTCCATGATTTTCCAGAGATGTCTTTAATTCAGACGGAGTTCTGCGGTTCCATGTTTCAGGAGCCTCAAGGGCAAGAGTATCAATGTCAATTGCTCCCGGGATATGTCCCGAGAGGTATGCATCTCTGTTCCTGTAATGAGCATGAACCAGTACATATCTGTTGTTATCATATTCATCCGGCTTTCTTCCATTAATAAGATCATTTACCCAGAGAGGATGAACAAGGTAACGAAACCTTGAAAGGCTCTCAAGCGGAAGATCACTGTCCAAAGTCCACTCTGAAAGAAAACCTGTGTAAAGGTTAATATCAGAATATCCGGAATTCAGGAATCTTCCGGAAGCTTTTTCAGCATCTTTACGGTTATAACCATAAAGAATAATTTTGTTACTGGTAAGAATTTCTTTTTTTCTAACAATTTCTATCCAGTCAATGTAATTAAACCATTTCATAGGGAGGCTTCTGGCACCCGGGATATGTCCTCCGCGCTTTTCGTCAGCCAGTTTCCATCCATTATAAGCATCAACAGGACGAACATCAATGATATGAACGGAAGGATTTTCCAGTGAAGAAACTACTTCCCCGCTGCTCATCTCAGGTATTGGTTCAATCATAATATTCTATTCAGAGAGAATTTCATCAATATAACAATATTCCCAGTCTTCTCCAGGCTCAAAGGATTTGATAACCGGATGACCGGTTTCATGAAAATGTCTGGTAGCATGCTTGTTTTTTGAATTATCACCTTGCCCATGATCTGCATTTTCATGTGAAGCAAATCAAATTTATCGCTCCAATTAGTGTATGGCAAGAATGGCCACGGGTCTGTAGAATTCATGCTTTTTATTATAATTAAATTCAACAAATCCAGTTTGCAATTGTTCATGGTAAATCCGACATATTTTGGGTACAAAATGACACTTACAAATTAGAACTATAAGTGTCAGGATTAATTTGTGGGCATACTGCACTTCCAGAAGTCGCCTGGCTCAGGAGTTTCCTCCCTATGGCCATTAACTTCCCTCTTTGCTTTAAGTATATAAGAAAGTCGCCTTCATTTCGGCATTTATTACAAGGTAAATCAATGTGTCGGTGGATATGAAGTGTCGCAGGCATTAAATATGATAAATTAAATATCCCAGATTTTACTTGTTATATACAGGGTGAATTCCAACTGTAATGGTCGAAGGGATTCCAGGAATGGAATAAAAACAAAAGACCAAAGGCTAAGATTCTTAACCAATCAATGATATTATGCCCTCTGTATTGCAAAAGATTGCTCTTTTCAGTCTAAATTATTGGGGAATTCAGGGGTTTTATGACATCTTCTGGCGGACCCTGCCATTAGAAGCGATTCTTCCTAAAATACTTATCTTAACGGGCATCGGTATTGTAATGACATTGGCATCTGTCTGGTTATTTAAGAAAAGAATTATGAAATTGTCATAATATTTTTGAAATTAAATTTTGTTATCCAGGCTACAACCTTGATCCATTCGGATATTGAAAAAAGTGTGATAGTGAGAGCGAGCAAGACTCACTCTCACTATCACACATTTATTTAAAAAGCTGAGGTGCAAAGGTATTGAGGTATATTCTCCAGTTAGACCAGGTGTGCCCCCCGGAAGTAACGAAAAATGTGTGC
>Ga0307440_1001580_pt1 | contig 11008 bp, 9 predicted proteins | sample SalMarWE160410MG_FD_202150 | JGI IMG/M metagenome (GOLD analysis project Ga0307440, IMG submission 202150) | Salt marsh sediment microbial communities from the Plum Island Ecosystem LTER, Massachusetts, United States - WE1604-10 | ecosystem: Environmental > Aquatic > Marine > Intertidal zone >... | reverse complement strand
ATCATCATCGGGCAACCACTGGCGCATGTCCGGCGGCAACAAGTACAACTGGTCGGGATCGTAGCTTCGAAATCGTGCGTTTGTTTCCAGGTGGCAGGGTATAACATATTGGATAACCTATCGCAACTATTATTAATTCAGGATTTACCATAACTTGGGGCCGAAGGAGTACTCCGACAGGCTCCTAGAGCCCTTTATATGATTATCAAGTCTCCGGTTGACTTTTACAGCCCAAGACGTCTCCAACGGTAATGGCCATTTCACGTATAACTATCGGCTTCATGATAACCAAAGCTTTCCAGCATAAATTGAATAGCATCTATCGCACCCTTCTCATCATCTACAAAAAAATCTTTCCTTCCCTCCGGGGAACCGGACCAAAGGCTCATCAACCGATGATAAATTCATCTCGATCCTTGGCAGGTATACGTTGAAAGTTGTTCCTTTACCAACCTGCTCTCCACGATGAAGAGCTTGTATAAAATATCTATTATTATACACATCCGAATTGTTATCACGGGAAAGAAATGGTTTAATACAAAAAAATGAATTGTACGTTCTGCGCGAACATCCCCTCTTTCATATCAGATCCAATATGCGTCGTTATATCTCCTGGCTTCGACTTGAGCACGATTACCACAGAATTTACTTCTTGAATTCAGGTTTCCTTTTCTCTAGGGGCAGCCCCTGATCGCCCCATCACCCCATCAGGTGTCAACTATACTGAGACCGGGGATGCGTCTCTTCACGGAGGCCTCTAGAACGGCTCTGCAACTTCTCACTTCGATAATAGGAGAACGAAAAAGGCTGATAAAATACGGCCCTGAATTTACGGATCAGAGCATTTAGCGGCGCATAAGACCCGGCAACCAAAGTGCAAGTGGTGGGTAGATAAGAATCAATCCCATTGTCATTAACTCCAAAGCAATAAAAGGTAAACTGGCTGTATAGACATCCCTCATCGAGGTGTCTGGTGACGCAACGCCTTTCATTACAAACAGGCTCATCCCAAAAGGCGGCGACACAGTAGCAATTTCCATATTTAGAAGGTACATGGTACCAAACCACACGGGATCAAAGCCCAGGGTATTGATGAGAGGCATGAATATGGGCATGGTTATCATGATTATAGCAAGCTGGTCCATCAAGCAACCCAGCAAAAACACAACAATCTGCATAGCTACGACGAGATAAATTGGCGCAATGTGGATACCAAGCACTGCTCGCATAAGACCGGCGACGGCGCCAGAAAAAGCCAGAATCTGACTGAAGATTGTTGATCCAGCAATAATGAACATAATAAAAACAGAAATCTGGACCGTGCCCATGATGGATTTGTTTAACATCTCCCAATTTAGCCCGTTGTACGCAATAGCTAATGCCAGTGAGCCGAAGGCCCCTGTGGCAGCTGCCTCTGAGGGGGTGGCAATGCCGAGAAAAATGACACCGGTCACCAGAAAGACAACCAAGGCTAGTGGCAGTACATAGCGGGCAGTCAGCACCATCTTTTCTGATATGGAAATCGGCTCCGTGGGGTAGGAAGGAGCTAAATAGGGCTGGAGCCAGCATCTTAAAATAACGTAAATAGCGAAGAAGGCCGCCATGACCAAAGCAGGCATGATGATAGCCATCAGTAGTCTTCCGACAGAAAATTGGCCGATGCTGGCAACAACGACACCCAAACTGGTAGGCGGAATCATGATGGCCAAGCCGCCGCTACCTAATATGGGTCCCAAGCTCATGGGCTTCTTATACCCTCGTCTTTCCATCTCCGGCACGAGAACAGAACCGAGCATGGCGACGCTGCCCATACTTGTGCCGGTTAAGGAGGCAAACAGGGTTCCGCTGGCCACAGAAAGGAGCCCTAATCTCCCGGGCATACGGCCCATCCATTTGTCTAACACATCGATGGCACGAAGGCCCATCCCAGAATGGAATAAGAGCTCACCCATGAGAACGAAAAGAGGAATAGGGAGCAAAATAAAGGTCGTTATTGACCCTTCCATACTCAGGATGACTTGTCGCAAACCGGAAAAACCACCCCACATTATACCGGCAGTTGAAATACTGATGAGAAGAAAGGCGAATGCTACAGGCATTCCTGATGCCATCAAAAGAATCAGACAACCAAAAATCACTATGAGGATTAGCCACCAGTCCAAGAATGTATCTCTCTATTGAATATCAGGGCGTGTCTCGCGATGTTCTGTTCCTCGTCTGAAAGTGGGCGCATGTTTTTCTGAGGAATTGAACGAAAAGGAAGAAGCTTCCAATAGGGATAATGGCGAATATTATAAACAAAGGAGTTCTCAAAATTTGCACACTAGGAATGCTCCTTTGAAAATAACTCCAGGTAACATCGGCCCCAACCCACGTAATCACAAAACATACCATTGCCCCCAAGATTGAGGTTGCTATATCCACTCTGTTTTGAATTCCTGGAGGCAGATATTTAACTATTAAGTCCATTTTGACGTGGGCTTCCCTTTTTAGTACCCAGGCAGTGCCAAGGAAGACGATATATAAAAGAGTGTATTCTGTAATCTCTGTCGCCCACACGATCGGTCGATTGAGCAGGTATCTAAACACCACATCGGCACAAACGATAAACATAGCGAATATAATCAAACCGCCGCTTAAACAGGCCATGCCGTATATCACACGATCAAAGATAGAGCCAGCTTTGGCGATGATCTTCACAACTCTCCCCTTGATGGCTGCTGAGGCTTCAGAGGCTCAGCAGCCACCACAGATATGCCTGGCCACAGGGATTTCTTTTAGGATCCAGTCATGCCCAGCCAAGGGACGGCGTCTTGTTCAAGGTTTGGCCTGTAAGATCCGGGCAATCTGTGTTCTGCAACTACCTTTTCATGAAAATTTCTTTCAACTTCGGACCAAGCTCCGGTGGCCGGATGTTCTTCATGACATCTCGCCATCCGGCACTGTAAGCAAGATCAACATACCATTTAGCATCAGCCGTTGAGAACTCAATGGATTTCACGCCTGAAGCCCTGTGCTTTTCCCACTCTTTCTTGAGAGCTTGGGCATAGAGCGATGCCGTTTCGCGTTCGTTCTCATTTACAGCGTTTTGGAGCAGGTTTTGGAGGGTCCTGGGAAGTCGGTTCCAGGTATCCAGGTTGATCAGGAGATCAGTATAGGCCTGATAGAAGCCGGGCACGATGATGTACTTGCAGGCTTCCTGCCAGCCGAAATCGTGTACGCCTAACGCAGACCAGCAGAAGCCATCCACAACCCCGCGCTCCAAGGCGGCATAGACATCGGGCGGCGGAATAACCACTGGATTAGCACCCAGGGCTTTAATAAACGGTATATAGACTGGTGATACCCTGATCTTCTTGCCCGCCAGCTCTTGCGGCTTCTGGATAGGTGATTTTAACCAGAGGTAAAAAGGCAAGCTGTGCAATACCATTCCCAGTTGGTACACGTTGTGCTTCTTTAAAATTTTGTTCTTCAAGTCATAATAGCCGGTCTTTCGCAGTTCCCAGGGCGTAAGCTTTATGAGGTGCTCATAGGCGGTATTCGTTACCTTCGCCCCATAGTAATTCCCTGGAGTGTTGTCCATTTGGACAACCCCATTCCTGAGCGCCTCAAACTGCTGGAAGGCAGGGATCGCCTCCGGGCCCACAGCCTCGATAACAAGTTCTCCCTTTGCTTTGTTGTTAACCTTGTCTATGAGAGTCAACAATCCCATATTCTCTGGTGTATGAAGGGGAACAAAAGTTGCCACTTTAAGAACTACAGGGTTGGGCTTTGTAGAGGCTAGTGCTGAGGTTTGCGCTGTTGCCGGTAGAGGAGAACTGAGCATTAACAAAAGTGCTGGCGCAAGCATTGCGAGACAAATGGGAACCATTTTACCCTCTCTCTTCATAACTTACCTCCTTTTGTGCCGGTCAAGCCGGTATGGTGCGTAGTGAATGAATGTTTAAAGTCTATCAAACCACAGCGGCCTCGAATGATTCGAGGGCAACTGCAAACCAATCGCACGTCATGGAAGCATGCTCCGATTGTTGGGCTTTGAGATTCCCGGATCTGGTATCGGGCGATCTGTTGTCGCTTTTTTCTTTTCACCATCCGGTGTACAAAAATTCTTTAAGGTCCTCAAGAGACATGGCCGCTAGACCAGTCGACTCCAAGGTTCTCCCTTCCTTTCTGTAGTCAATATCATTAAACGCCCCGACCAGGGTAAGAAGTGACCTGGCGATAGGTGTCGGCATTCCGATATAGTCTCCCAAAGAGACCAGGAAAGCCAATCCGTAAGCCATGTCTTCAGCAACATAACGGTGGCGAAAGCTCAGCTTCTCCCGCCATTTCCCGCTATCAACGTTGAGCTTTCTGGAACCGCGGGGATAGAAATACTCGTGGGGGCGAGTATCATCGTAATGATCTTCAAGCGGATAAGGATACGATGCATAGCCGAACGCCTCGCGAATGGCCATGCGCTCATTGTCCAGGATGGAGATGATCTTGCGAATTGCAGCTGTCGTTCCCTCGTTGTGAGGATCCCAGGCTGGGAAATGCTCGATGGGTCCCGCGTTGAGGACTACTAATGGTGAATGAATGATGGGTCCCGAGTTCAGGAGAGCGCCGGACAATGCATCTTCAATTGGCTCCACAGCAGGAAAGAAGGATTGTATCATGGCAATCGTCTCCTGGGTCTTCTTGGCCGGGAAAACGCCGGTCGGGAGATGAACCGCCTTGACCACAATGGAGCTTTCTGAAGGGCTGACTTTCCGGGTTAGGTAAGGTAGGGTGCCGGTTTCAGCCAGGGCGATATCCTTCCAGTCCCCTTTTTCTTTGAAGTATTTGGCCATAATGTAACTGCCGAAAGTGCCTGGAGGAAGGAAAATGACCTGCCCGTCCTTTACATGAGGAATAAGACTTTCCGCCAGCTCCTGTTGAGCGAAAGCTGGAAGCGGGATACAGATGAGCTCAGCCCCATCAACCGCTTCTCCTATATCATCCGTAACGACGGCAATACGAGCATCGCCTTGTATGATGGGACCGCTAACTTTTATGGTTTTGGTTGACCGAATTTCGTTGAATTCCTCTGGAAAACGGCTCCACATCCGGACCTCAACCCCTTGCAATGCAAAATCAGCCGCCATGCAGAAAGCACCATTGCCCCCGCCTAGAACGGCCATTTTTTTAGGTTTCATGGCTTTTCTCCTTATCTCTAATCATTATTCCCCCTTCAAAGCTTAGTGTTCCGGAGGATTTAATGAAATCGAGAAGTTCAAGAAATCCCCGATAGCGATTTTCAAAAAGCGATCGGGTATCAGTCTCTGAAAAATCGTAAATACCTTTTCCGGTCCTTGGACCAATCTCATTCTTTTTCATCTTTTCCATCACCAGATCCGGCGTTTTGAATTGATCCTTCTGGAGCACGGAGTGTAGAAATTGCCCCGTATAATAGAGGATATCCAGGCCGCCCAGGTCCACAAATTCTAAGGCCCCGAATCCCATAAGCCTGAAGCCGAGCCCTATTTTGGTGACCGTATCAATGTCCTCCGCAGAAGCTATACCTTCCTCCAACATTCTTACCGCTTCGTTATAAATTCCTGTCTGGAAACGGGCCAGAATAAATCCAGGGCTATCCTTCAATACCACAGGAATTTTGCCTATTTCTTTCAAGAAGGCTTTCATCCGCTCCGCAGTGTCTTTTGAAGTCTCCTCACCGACAGCAATCTCTACCAGTGGCATGATAAAGGCTGGATTGAGCCAGTGTGTAATCAAAAAGCGGTCAGGCTTTTCGAAAATTCCCTTAAAGGTGCTCAAGTTTATTGTTGAAGTAGTAGAAGCGATTATGGTCCTCTCTTTTAGATGCGGGTTGAGTTCGGAGAATAAGATCTTTTTAAGGTCCGGATCTTCTGGAATCGCTTCGAACAGGAAATCACAGTCAAATATATGCTCTGAAATGCCCTTTTCCAGGGCTATTCGACCTAGAATAGTATCGACCGGCGTATCCAACCGTCCCAGGTTCCGCAAGAATATAAGATTCGATTCAATCTCTTCCATGGCTTTGCATAGGGTAGACATCTGCCTGCTGACCAGATTTACGGAGCACCCGGCTGTCGCCATCACCTGAGCAATGCCCAGGCCCATACGACCAGCGCCGATGATTGTTATCTCCTCAGACATTATTCTTTTGTCCTCTCTGTCCATAATGTACCTGAATTACGCTAAGCAGACAGCATCACGTTACTCTGCCCGTATTGCCCTTGTTCAACATGAATCTCCTCAGCAGCAGAAATAAGTTAATATAATAATAATTAATAGATTCACTTTATTCGTTTGTCAAGCAAAAAATCAGCTGGAGTTTCCTGAGTTTTTGCTCTTGTTATGGTAGAGCTTCTTGTAAATATAGGAGATGATGACGCCATGACCGTGAACTTCAGGATTGTCGCGGTTGTCGAAGGACAACTCTCGAAATTCTCAGGAATCATTTCCAGAGATTTGCCGAAGCCGAAACAGAAACTGGTTCGCGAAATGATTTACGGGATACAGGCGGCAAAGGACATTAAGCTCTCCAGTATTACCCACTCACAGAACGAACCTATCTTCCTTATTAAAACAGAGGATCGTTTATCGAGAAACCTTGATGACCGGGATTTCATCGATGAGATCAACAATCAGATATGCCAGCTGGCAAACAGGAACGTCCTCGACGATATGGTCATCACCATCGATCCGGGGGACATATGAAAAAAGTATGCATCCAAGTAGGAAGAGGTCTTCTGTAATTAAGGACTCTCGTATGGGAGACTCTGAGTGCACTTTTGGCGGGAAGCCGGAAACAGAAAAGGAATTTTATGACTTCTGTCATTATTGCGAAAGAGGTTTGAGGAACGGCCACATTGAACCCCCTCTTCAATTATTTTCAAACGACCATTGGAATTGGGTTCAGGTAGAATTCCATTAAAACAACCTGTTTCAATTTGTCTGTGTAAAGATAGACATCCTTAAATAATTCAAAAATGGATGACGTTCATGCAGAGCTTGTATAAAATATTTCGCTGAACCTGGACGGATGATATTAACTTTGAAAAGCAAGTTTTGAGGCTTGGAACAAGGAAAACCAAGTCAGGGCAAATGAGGTACAGGTTAGTACCAATGAATGATAGTCTTTATGGCGCTTTAATGGACCAGTGGAAAACGCGGATGCCCCAAACTGATTACATTTTTCAGAACAGAGATCCACGTCATCCCAGGTATGGAGACAAGTACACTGCCAGAAGAAAATTTATGCGGTCGTTATGCAAAAGAGCGGCTATTGAGAAAAATCTTGGCTTCCATTCGTTGAGACGGTTCTTTGCGTCCCTCTTGGCTGACAAGCGCAGGGAAAGTTTACCCATAATACAGAAGCTTTTGGGCCATTCATCGATGGTTACAACGGAGAAATATGTCTACAATATTTTCCAAGATGCAAGGAGTGCCGTCGATAAAATTAATATAGAAATACCCCAAGACGAATATGGCGGGAAGACAAAATGATATAACTTGTTGAAATATTTGGTAGTCCCAACGGGAATCGAACCCGTGTCTCCGGCGTGAGAGGCCGATATCCTAGACCGCTAGACGATGGGACCCTTTGATAAGACAAGGCCGCGCTCCGCTGGCACGGCCCTGATTTCGTTTGGCTGGGGGACGAGGATTCGAACCTCGGTTAACGGGGCCAGAACCCGTCGTCCTGCCACTGGACGATCCCCCAGTGAAGTAGTTATTTTTAATAATTACGTATTGAAAGTCAAGGGAAAATTATATTGGTTTCACCTGGCCTAAACCTTCCAGCAGCGGACCTGGTGGCCGTCTCCGGCGGAGTGGAACCGGATTTCCTCCTGTCTGCACCTGGTTTCCACCAGGGGGCACCTGCCCTGGAATTTACAGCCCGGAGGTGGGTCAAGGGGACTGGGGACATCGCCGGCGAGGGGTTCAATTTCGGTCTTTTCCCCGGGGACGGGGACGGAGGAGAGAAGGGCGATGGTGTAGGGATGAAGGGGCTTTTCAAAGAGGATGTCCGCAGGCGCGTATTCCATGATATGCCCCAGGTACATGACCGCTACCCTGTCGCTCATGTAGCCCACCACGTTCAGGTCGTGAGATATGAAGAGGTAGGAAAGCCCCAGTTCGTCCTGGAGTTTTTTGAGCAGGTTCAGGATCTGGGCTTGAATGGAGACGTCCAGGGCCGAGACCGGTTCATCGCATATGATGAGGGAAGGTTCCACGCTGAGGGCCCTGGCGATGCCGATCCGCTGCCTCTGCCCCCCGCTGAACTCGTGGGGATAGCGGTCCACGCTGTCGCCCGCCAGTCCCACAGTTTCAAGGAGTTCCCGGACTTTTTCCTTTCTTCTATTTCGATCTCCGACCCCCAGGACCCTGAGGCCTTCGTCGATGCACTGTCCGGCCGACATCCTGGGGTTCAGCGATCCGAACGGGTCCTGAAAGATAATCTGAACTTCTTTTCGAAGGGCCTTCAGTTCCTTTCCGTACATGAGGCTGATATCGTGGTCCTTGTAGATAATCCGCCCTCCGTCGGGTTCCATCAGCTTGAGGAGCATCCGCGCCACCGTGGATTTTCCACACCCGGATTCCCCCACCAGACCAAGGGTCTTTCCCTTTTCTATTTGCAGGTCAATGCTGTCCACGGCCTTTATCCAGCCTGTGGTCTTCTGAAAAAAGCCCCTTCGGACCGGAAAATATTTTCTGAGGGCCTCTGCCTGCAGAAGGGCCTTTTCGTCCGGGGAGTGGGCTTGTTTTCTGTTCACCTCAAGCCCCCTTTGTCTCATGATAAAGGATGGGACAGCGGCTCAGGTGACCGTTACCGTAGTCACACATCTCCGGAAAGGCCTCCCTGCACGATGTCTTCACGAGCCTGCAGCGCGGGTGAAAGGGACATCCCCCGGGCCTGTGGGCCGGATCGGGGACCATTCCCGGGATGCTGGGGAGTTTTATGCCGCGCTTCAGGCGACTGGGGAGAGAGGCCAGGAGTCCCCGAGTGTACGGGTGTCTCGGGGATTGGAATACCCGGTCGGTTTCCCCTTGTTCCATAATGATCCCCGAATACATGACGTAGATTCTCCTGGCCACCTGACTGACGACGGCAAGATCATGCGTAATGTACAATATGGCCATGGAGTGGGATTGCTGCAGGGAAAGCAGCAGGTTCAGGATCTGGGCCTGAATGGTGACATCCAGGGCTGTTGTGGGCTCGTCGGCAATCAGCAGGTCGGGGCGGCAGGAAAGCGCCATGGCGATCATCACACGCTGTCTCTGCCCGCCGCTCAGCTGGTGGGGATAGGCCTTGAGACGTTCTTCCGGCGATGCGATGCCCACCTCTCTGAGCAGCTGGACACTGCGCGTGTGCAAGGTATCTCCCGGGAGATCTTCGTGGACCTCGATGGCCTCCGAGATCTGATCTCCTATGGTGAATACGGGATTAAGGGAGGTGAGCGGCTCCTGAAAGACCATGGCGATCCTGTTCCCGCGGATTTTGCGGAATTCTTCTTCGCTGCAACCGACCAGATTCTTTCCGTCGAAGAGGATCTTCCCGCCCGCGATTTCTCCCGGAGGACAGGGAACGAGCCCCAGAAGGCTGAGGGCGGAAACGGTCTTGCCGCATCCTGATTCACCGACAATAGAGACCGTTTCGGCCGGTTTCACCTCGTATGAAATTCCGTTCACGGCCCTGGCAATCCCGTCGTCGCTTCTGAAGTAGATATTGAGGTCCTCTACGGAGAGCAATGGCTCACAATTTTCCACGGTCAGGATCTCTTCCTCAATTTGGGGTTCAGGATGTCTCTCAATCCTTCGCCGAAGAGGTTAAAGGACAGCACAACGATCAATATGGCGAAACCCGGAATGAAGGTCAGCCAGGGTGCGTCGAAGATGAAATTTTTTCCATCGGAAAGGATGTTTCCCCAGGTGGCGTGCGGGGGCGGAACGCCGAACCCGAGGAAGCTCAGGCCGGCCTCCGTCAATATGGCCGAGGCAATGCCTATGGTGGCGGAAACGAGTACCGGTCCCAGGGCGTTGGGCATCATGTGACGGAAAATGATGCGGAGTTTGCCCACACCCAGTGCCCTGGCGGCAGTGACAAAATCCTGTTCCCTCAGGGAAAGGAATTCGGCCCGGACGAACCGCGCGGCCCCCATCCAGCTGGTCAATCCGATGACGATCATGATGTTGTACATGCTGGCGGGCAGGATGGCCACCACCGTCAGGATGAGGAAGAAACTCGGGAAACACAGCATGATATCCACGACGCGCATGATCAGGGTTTCCACGGTCATGATGGGCAGCCGGCGCCATGAAAGCCAGAGGTTTTCTTTGGCGGGGTTGCGTCCTGAACGGGTGTCCTGAAGAGAAATGTATAAGAGGGCGCCCCCGGTCAGGAGCAGGACAATTGCCAGCCATTTGTTTCCTGCCACCAGCCAGGTCGATCCCATCCCCAGCAGAAGGCAGGCCAGAAGGTGGCCGAATGTCACGCGGGCCTGACCGAAATAGCCCGCGAGCCCCCCCATTGCGATGCCGATGAGGACCGACAGGCCCACTGCCACAAATCCCACGGTCAGGGAAACCCAGGCCCCCTGAAGCATCCTGGAAAAGATGTCTCTCCCCAGGTCGTCGGTGCCGAAGAGGTAGACCCCAAGGGTGGGGACTTTCCCCGGGGTCAGGGCATCGAGATTCGGCCTGGAAAGGGGGGGCCGGAGTTTTTCCTCCAGACGCACGAGGGCGGGATCAAACACGGGGTTGCTGCCGGACGTGAGAAAGACCCCCAGAAGGGCCACGCAGAAAAAGATCAGAAAGATGCCGAGCCCGATGAGGGCCAGCCTGTTGGTCCTGAACAGACGCCAGGACTCCTCAAGCCTGGACCGCCCGGGGCTCGAAGGCGTGTCGAGGGTTTCGTTCCAGGTCCTTGGCGTGTCTGCAGTCTTTATCACAGGCGTATCCTCGGGTCTGCCAGAAGATAGAGGATGTCGGAGAGAAAAGT
>Ga0307440_1001577_pt1 | contig 11014 bp, 13 predicted proteins | sample SalMarWE160410MG_FD_202150 | JGI IMG/M metagenome (GOLD analysis project Ga0307440, IMG submission 202150) | Salt marsh sediment microbial communities from the Plum Island Ecosystem LTER, Massachusetts, United States - WE1604-10 | ecosystem: Environmental > Aquatic > Marine > Intertidal zone >... | reverse complement strand
CGCGGTCCAGGTTCTCGTCCACGCCGCGGTACACGATGCCCATGCCGCCCTGGCCGATCTTCTCGATCAGCCGGTACGAGCCGAGATGGGGGGGCTCGTCATTCTCGGTAAGGAACAGACCGCATGCAGAGCACAGTTTTTGCGTCTTGGCGTACCATGCGCCACAACCCGGACATTGCATCAGGTGATTTTTGGTCGGACGGCGGTCAAGTCAAGCGATACCGATCACAGGCATCGGCCGGCACCTGCCCGTGATCCGAATCATCCAGCCAGCCATTGCTGGCGTCCGGGATCGCATCCGAATAGGGGATATAGGGCTTGATGTCGAGCACCGGCGTTCCATCCAGCATGTCCAGGCAGCCGATGCGCAGCACGGTATCCTCGATGCCCAGCAGGCGCACGGCGGACAGGCCGAGACGATTCGGACGATGTGGCGCGCGCGTGGCCAGCACCCCGCGGCGCACGCGTGGTTCGCGCGGAGGAATCACCGTCGGATTCCAGCCCTGGTTCAAATGCATCCAGTAGATGACCCAGATATGGGAGAAACGGTCGAGATCCTGCAGGGCCAGGCGCATGGTGTGCTCCGGCAGCAAATGGATCTCCGCCACGGCATCGCCGGAGGGCTGGCGGGGCGCAGCGAAGCGTTCCTTGTAGGGGCTGTGCACGATGCCGATCGGATGCATCTCGATGGCCTCATGCAGGGCATCGCGCTGCTGGGCCAGGTCGGCGGCATAGCGCTTCGGGGCGCGGGTTGCTCCGGCCATCAGGTGGAGCTGTAGCTCAGCGACAGTTCGCCGCTGCGCAGGCCGACGTGCACCTTGCCGCCTTTCTGCAGGCGCCCGAACAGGATCTCGTCGGCCAGCGGTTGCTTGATCTTGCCCTGGATCAGACGGGCCATCGGGCGGGCACCCATCGCATCGTCGAAGCCATGCTCTCCCAGCCATTTGCGGGCGGAGGCATTGACCTCGAGCTCGACATGCTTGTCCTGCAACTGCGTTTCCAGTTCGACCAGGAACTTGTCGACGATATGCAGGATGGTTTTCGGGTCCAGCGAGGCGAACGGGATGATCGCATCCAGGCGGTTGCGGAACTCCGGGGTGAAGATGCGCTTGAGCGCCTCGCTTTCGTCCCCGCGCTTCTTCGACGGGTTGAAGCCGATCGCATGCTGCTGCAGCTCGATGGCGCCGACATTGCTGGTCATGATCAGGACCACGTGCCGGAAATCGGCGGAACGTCCGTTGTTGTCGGTCAGTGTGCCGTGATCCATGACCTGCAGCAGGATGTTGAACAGGTCCGGGTGCGCCTTCTCGATCTCGTCGAGCAGCAGCACGGCGTGCGGTGCCTTGTTGATCGCCTCGGTCAGCAGGCCGCCCTGATCGAAACCGACGTAACCCGGAGGTGCGCCGATCAGCCGCGATACCGAATGCGCCTCCATGTATTCGGACATGTCGAAACGGATCAGCTCGATGCCCATGATGCGCGCCAGCTGCTTGGCCACCTCGGTCTTGCCCACGCCCGTCGGCCCGGTGAACAGGAAACTGCCGATCGGCTTGTCCGGATGGGCCAGGCCCGAACGGGCCAGCTTGATGCTGGCGGCAAGCTGCTCGATGGCATGGTCCTGCCCGAACACCGACAGCTTCAGGTTGCGTTCCAGGTGCTCCAGGTGCTTCTTGTCGGAGGCGGACACCTGCTTGGCCGGGATGCGCGCCATGCGCGCGACGATGGCTTCGACATCGTGCACCGAGACCTGTTTGCGCCGCCTGGAGGCCGGCATCAGCTGCATGGCGGCACCGGCCTCGTCCAGCACGTCGATGGCCGAGTCCGGCAGGTGCCGGTCGTTGATGTAGCGCTTGGCCAGGGACGCGGCCGTCGAAATCGCGTTCAGGGTGTACTGCACGTGATGGTGCTCTTCCAGCCTGGCCTTGAGACCTTTCAGGATATCGATGGTGTCCGGCACGCTCGGCTCGACGATATCGATCTTCTGGAAACGCCGCGACAGGGCCCGGTCCTTCTCGAAGATGCCGCGGTACTCCTGGTAGGTCGTGGCGCCGATACAGCGCAGCTCACCGTTGGCCAGGGCGGGTTTCAGCAGGTTCGACGCGTCCATGGCACCGCCGCTGGCGGCACCGGCGCCGATCATGGTATGGATCTCGTCGACGAACAGGATCGCATCCGGCTCGTCCTGCATGGCGGACAGCACCGCCTTCAGGCGCTCCTCGAAATCGCCGCGGTACTTCGTTCCGGCCAGCAGGGCGCCCATATCCAGGGCGTAGACCGTGGCATCCGCCAGCAGCGACGGCACGTTGCCTTCGACGATGCGCAGGGCCAGGCCTTCGGCGATGGCGGTTTTGCCGACGCCGGCCTCGCCGACCAGGATGGGGTTGTTCTTGCGGCGGCGGCACAGGATGTGCATGCATCGCTTCAGCTCCTCGTCTCGGCCGATCAGCGGATCGGTCTTGCCGTCGATGGCCCGGGTGTTGAGGTTGATGCAGAAACGCTCCAGGGGAGCGGCCTGGCCGGTCTTCTTTTCCGTCTCCTGGGTCTGTTCCTGGCTGTCGGATTCGCCCCCGTATTCGAGCCGCTCGTGGCTCTTGGCGCCGTGGGCGATGAAGCTGACGATGTCCAGCCGGGTGATGCCCAGTTCATTCAGATAGAACACGGCGTGTGAATCCTTCTCGGCGAAGATGGCCACCAGCACATCGGCACCCGTGACCTCGCGCTTGCCGGCGGACTGCACATGCAGCACGGCACGCTGGATCACGCGCTGCACACCGATGCTGGCCGTGGTTTCGCCACTGTCCTCCGGCATCACGGCCACATGCTCCTGGATGAAACGGTCCAGTTCCTGGCGCAGGCGGTCCAGGTCGGCGTGGCAGCCTTCCAGCACGGGCCGGGCCGACGGGTCGTCGATCAGGCCCAGCAGCAGGTGCTCCACAGTGACAAACTCGTTACGGCGCATATGAGCCGAACGGAAGATCTCGTTCAGGGTTTGTTCAAGGTCGTCGCTCAGAATTCCCATAGACACCACCTGTGGCTTCGTTTCTTCGCATCCGTTCCGGAAACATCTAGTCGTGTCCGTCCTGTTCCATGACACAGCGTAACGGGTGACCGTGCTCGCGGCTAGTATGCTCTACACGGGCCACCTTGGTCTCGGCGACATCGTGCGGATAGATTCCGCAGACGGCGCTGCCCTGGTGATGAACCTGCAACATCAGTCGGGTTGCATCCTCGGCCGTTTTCTGGAAGAACCGGCACAGGACGTCGACGACGAACTCCATCGGGGTGTAATCGTCGTTCAGAAGGATGACGCGATACATCGGAGGCCGTTTGAGCTTCGGCTTTCCTGGCTTTACCTCCGGCGTAACGATGACTTCGATGGGTCCCTGGCTCATATCGCCATACTAACGCATGGACCGGGCCTGCCCAAGACCTGCCATGCGGGAAACAGAAAAGGAGTTCGCTTGTATGGGAATGCTGAAATGCCTGTTGTGGGATGTGGACGGAACCCTGGCGGATACGGAAAGGGACGGTCACCGGGTGGCCTTCAACCTGGCCTTCGACGAAGCGGGGATCGACCGGCAATGGGATGTGCCGACCTACGGTGAATTGCTGGCGGTGACCGGCGGCAAGGAGCGCATCCGACATGACTACGAGCGCCGTGGTCTGCAGCCGCCCGCGCAGGAGGCCATCGCCTCGCTGCATGCGAAGAAGACCGACCATTACCAGGGCCTGATCGCCGAGGGACGCATGCCGCTGCGCCCGGGCGTGCACCGCCTGCTGACCGAGGCGTACGAGGCGGGCATCACGCTGGCCGTGGCGACCACGACGACGCCCGCGGCCCTGGATGCCCTGATCGCGCATTCCCTCGGCCCCGAATGGTTCGACCGTTTCGCCGTCCGGGCCGCCGGCGACATCGTGCCGGCCAAGAAGCCGGCGCCCGACATCTATGTCTATGCCATGCATCAGCTCGGGTTGTCGCCCGACGTCTGCCTGGCCATGGAGGACTCCGGCAACGGCTGGCGGGCTGCCCGTGATGCCGGCCTGCGCTGCGTGGTGACGGTCAACGACTATACACGCGGCCAGGATTTCACCGGCGCCGACCTCGTGGTGTCCGAATTCGGGGAGCCCGACGCTGAGCCGATCGAGGTGCTGGACAATGCGCACGGTCTTTCCGATCTGCACCATGTGCGCCTCGCGCACCTCAGACAGATCATGGCCTGAACATGCGCCTGTTCGACACCCATTGCCATATCGACTTCCCGCAGTTCGACGCAGACCGGCCGGACATGATCGGCCGCATGCGCGAGGCGGGCCTGATCGGTTGCGTCGCCGTGTCGGTGGAGCTCGAACAATGGCCGCGCCTGTTTCGCCTGGCCGAGAGCGAGGCGAACATCTGGGCCAGCGTCGGCATCCATCCCAACCACGAGGCCGGGCAGGAGCCGACGGTTGCGCAGTTGTGCGAGCTGGCCCAGCACCCCCGTTGCGTGGCCATCGGGGAGACCGGCATGGATTTCTTCCGCCACCATGTTCCTCCCGAGGTGCAGCAGATGCGTTTCCGCACCCATATCCGGGCGGCACGGGAGCTCGGCAAGCCGGTCATCGTGCACATGCGCGAGGCCGATGACGATACGCTGCGCATCCTGGAAGAGGAGCGGGTCGAGGCCTGCGGAGGCATCATGCACTGCTTCTCCTCGGACATCGATGCCGCCAGGAAGGCCGTGGACATGGGCATGGACATCTCGTTCTCGGGCAATGTGACCTTCCCCAAGAACGAGGCCTTGCGCCAGGTGGCGGCCTGGGTCCCCGCGGAGCGACTGCTGATCGAAACGGACGCGCCGTACCTGGCACCGGTACCGCAGCGCGGCAAGCGCAACGAGCCGGCATTCGTGCGCCATGTGGCCGAGTGCCTGGCCGGGGTGCGCGGGCAAGCGCCCGAGGCCCTGGCAGCGTCCACGACGGCCAACGCCATTCGTCGCTTTTCCTTGCCGATCCCCGTTTAGGAACAACAGGATAGGGCGGCAGCCTGCGGCATGGCGCAAAGGCGGGTTGCATCCGCATGCCGGCACGGTGCTCCTGCAAGTTGACCGCGGCTGTGCTATGCATCCGGGTACCATGAATCAGGGATTGTTTGCCGGACAGACGGAGCTGAGGGCGCAGGCCAAATTCATCGGCCACCGCATCGAGCTGCGCGCCTTCGAGCAGGCCCAGCGGCTGGCCACCGGCCCGCTGACGGTGTCGGCCGGTGCTTCCGGCTGTGCCGTCCTGTTCCGTTACGGGGCGGTCGTGCTGTTCGGCCTGGATGCCGTCGAGCAGATGAATTTCATGGCCGGTATCCAGGGGCTGGTGGTCGAGCCCTTCGACAGGGTCGAAACGGAAGAGATCGATCTGGTCGCCGGCGCAGGCCAGGCCGAGGGCATGGAACAGTCGCGATTGCGCCTCCAGGACTTCGCCATCCCGCGCCTGCAGCTGGTGGCGAGCGTGCTGGCCAAAAGCGCCGTACTGACGCGCTACGAAAACAATATTGCAGAAAGTTTTGACCACATCGAGCCGCTGGCTGCCCGCCTGCGGCGCGGGGGCAGGGGGCTCGGCCGCGGTGGGGAATTACTCAGGCACATCGGCGACACGCTGATCACCCACGGCCGCATGGTCGGCAGGGTGGAGATCTCGGAGAAACCGGACCTGCTGTGGGAACACCCGGAACTGGAACGCCTGTATGCCAAGCTGGAGGACGAATACGAGCTGGGAGAACGGCATCTGGCGCTGGAACGCAAGCTCGACCTGATCATGCGCACGGCGGAGACGCTGCTCGATTTGTTGCAGAACCGGCGCAGCCTGCGGGTGGAATGGTACATCGTGATCCTGATCGTCGTGGAGATCGTCCTCACCCTGTATCAGATGCATTTCTAGCCTTGGCGTGATTGGCGAGCCGTTCCCGGTAGACGGCGAGTGCCTGTTCATCGAAGCATGCGAAGATGATGTGCTCCATGTGCGCCGCGACGGGATGCCCCAGCGTTTCCGAGACGGCGATCCCGGCGGCACGAGGCAGCGGAAAGCCGTAGACGCCGCATGAGATGGCGGGAAAGGCGATGCTTCGGATTCCATGGCGCCCGGCCAGATCCATGCTGCTGCGGTAGCAGGATGCCAGCTTGGCCGCTTCCTGATTGCGGCCGCCATGCCAGACGGGCCCCACCGTGTGGATGACCCATCGGCTGGGCAGGCGATAGGCCCGGGTGATCCTGGCCTCACCGGTCGGGCATCCGCCGAGATTGCGGCATGCCGCCAGCAGTTCCGGTCCGGCCGCCCGATGGATGGCGCCGTCGACACCGCCGCCCCCGAGCAGGCTCTCGTTGGCCGCGTTGACGATGGCATCGACATCCAGGGTCGTGATGTCGCACAACCGGGCCTCGATGCGGGGCATGGACGCATCCATCGTCGCTATTTCTTCGTATGCATCGCCCCGTACATGAACGACAGGCTTTCCTTGTAGCGCTCGATCAGGTTGGAGCTGAACCCGTCGAGCGCCAGCACCAGGAAGCGCAGGATGCGGATGGCGATGCCGCCATGGTTTTCGCACAGGTGGGCGAACTGGGCGCACGACAGCCTGCCCACGCGGCAGTCACTGATGGCCCGGGCCGTGCCGACATGCGGACGGCCGCCGACGAATCCCAGAATGCCGGCGACATCGCCCGGATCGAGCCTGAGCGTCAGTGTCTCCCCGCCGAAACGCTGACGGGTACCGATCTCGATTTGGCCGTCGAGGATGATCAGCAGGTCGTTGGCCTCGAGCGAACCTTCCTCGTACAGGACGGCATCGTGTGGGTGGCTGGATGCGAACATATGCCTGGCCAGTGTGGCGACATCCTCGGGGCTGAGCCCTTCGCAGATGGGCGCATGCACAATCTCTTCTGCGTGAACGGGCGGGCCATCGATCGGGAGGGTCATGGGAATCTCCTGATGGTCGGTGTGCTCGGGCAAGTATAGAGCACCATGGGGAACTTCGTTCAACGCTGCTGACGCCGGTGCTGGAAGAAGGCCCTGAGCAGGTCACCGCATGCCTCGGCCATGATCCCGCCGATCACCTGGGGCTGGTGATTGAGCCGGGCATCGCCGAGCACATGGTACAGCGACGCGACGGCGCCCGCCTTGGGATCGGTGGCGCCGTAGACGACGCGCGCGATGCGGGCATGGACGATGGCGCCGGCGCACATCACGCAGGGCTCCAGCGTCACGTACAGGGTGCTGCCGGTGAGCCGGTAATTGCCGATGGCCCGGCAGGCGGCACGGATCACGTGCATCTCGGCATGGGCGGAGGCATCGCGTTCGCTGATCGGGGCGTTGTGCCCGGCATGGTAGCTGCCGTCGGGGAGCACCAGCACGGCGCCGACCGGAACCTCCTGCATTTCTGCCGCGATATCCGCCTGTTGCAGCGCAATGTTCATGTACTGCCGATCGATGTCGGGATGGGGTGAATTCATGGGCGGCCACTCATCTTCGGATCGAAATAATCGCGCAGCCCTTCACCGAGCAGGTTGTATCCGAGTACGGTCACCAGGATGGCCAGGCCGGGGTACAGGGACAGCCACCAGGCGATCTGGATGTTGTCCTTGCCCTCGGTCAGGATATTGCCCCAGGACGGGTTCGGCGGCTGCACCCCCAGGCCGAGGAAGGACAGGCCGGATTCGACGAGCACGGCGCCGGCGACACCCAGGATGGCGGAGACCAGGATCGGCCCCATGGCGTTGGGAAGCAGATGGCGACCGATGATGCGCACGGCCGGTATCCCGGTGGCGCGGGCGGCGAGCACGAATTCGCGCTGGCGCAAGGACAGGAACTCGGCCCGCACCAGCCTGGCCACGCCCATCCACGAGGTCAGGCCGATGACGATCATGATGTTCCAGATCGAGGGCTTCAGGAAGGCGATGACGGCCAGGATCAGGAAGAAGGTCGGGAAGCACAGCACCATATCCGTCCAGCGCATGATCAGGCTGTCGGCCAGTTTGCCGCCGTAGCCCGCCACGGCACCCAGCAGGATGCCGATCAGCATGGCGATGCCGACGGCCACGAAGCCGACGGCCAGCGACACCCGGGCGCCGTAGAGCATGCGCGAGAACACGTCGCGGCCGAGGGTGTCGGTGCCGCACCAGTGCTGCCAGGAAGGGGGAAGCAGGATGGCCTTGACGTTGATGTCGGTCGGATCGTAGGGCGCCAGCCACGGCGCCAGCAGCGCCAGCAGGCTGACCGTCCCGACGATGATGCCGCCGGCCACCAGCATCGGGTGGCGGCGGCAGAAGGCGAGCGCGGCCTGGGAGCGGGTCATCCCTTGCCTCCGTGGCGGATGCGCGGATCGGCCCAGGCATAGGCGACATCGGCCAGCAGGTTGCCGAGCAGGGTCAGCACGGCGCCGATGACGGTGATGCCCATGATCAGCGGATAATCGCGCGACAACACCGCCTGGTAGAACAGCTGGCCCATGCCGGGTACGGAGAACAGCTGTTCGATGATCACCGAACCGCCGATCAGGCCGGGGATGGACAGGCCGAGCAGCGTGATGATGGGCAGCAGGGCATTCTTCAGCGCCAGGCGGTAGCGGATACGCGTCTCCGGCACGCCCATGGCCCTGGCCGTGGTGATGAAGTCCGCACGGATCACCTCCAGCATCCCCGAGCGCATGAAACGGCTCATGCCGGCAAGTCCCGCGATGGCGGACACCAGCACCGGCATGGTCAGATGGCGCACGAGGTCGCGCTGCCGCTCCCAGAAATCCATGTGCTGCCAGCCATAGCTGTGGATGCCGGAGATCGGCAGCCAGTTCAGGTTGACGCCGAGGCCGATCATCAGCATCAGGCCGAGCCAGAACGAGGGGATGGCGAAGCCCACGAACACGAGCACCGTCATGATCCGGTCCCCCCACGAATCCTGATGGACCGCGGAGGCCACGCCGATGGGGATGGCCACCGCCAGGATCAGCAGGATGGCGAGTACATTGATCCACAGGGTGACGGGAAGGCGTTCGGCGATCTTGTCGATGACCGGGCGGGAGTCGGCGGAGAAGGAATTGCCGAAATCAAGGTGGACCAGGCGCTTGAGCCAGCGCCAGTACTGCACGCTCAGCGGCTTGTCCAGGCCGTAATAGCTGCGTAGCCGCTCGATGTCGTGGGCGGAGATGCGGGGATTGAGCTCCTGTCCGACCACGCTCGGTTCGCCCGGAGCCAGGTGCATCATGGCGAATGAGATGATGGTGATCCCGAACAGCAACGGGATCATGCCAAGCAGACGTTTGATCAGGAACGCACGCACCGAGCGATGCTAACGGCCATGCCCGATGCGTCCAGTATGATCATCCTTAACCATGCGTATGGGGAGGTATCATCTTACGTATGAGGACGTAGTGGCTTTACACCAACCAAAGTGTGTGGTGATAATGGGCATAGCTTACATCACTTAATGGAGGGAGAGAGTGAAACAAGCAAGTAAATGGATGGCCGTTGTGGCGGCCGTGTGGATGCTGGGCGTGCTGGCGCCAGCCACCGGGGTGATGACCTCGTTCGCATCCATACCCGTAGCCGATGCCGCAGCTGCGGACGACAAGATGGCCCAGATCACCCTGATCATCAAAAAGCTGCGCGAATCGATGGCCAGCCTGAAGGACCTGGATGCCCTGGAACAGGCCGGCATGCCGAAGAAGGACGTCGATCGCATGCGCAAGGCCCTGGAGCAGAAGAACCAGGAAATGATCAACGAGGCCATTGCCGAGATTCAGTCTCTTTAACGATACACGGACAAGCAATGCGGCTGCGCCGGACACGCGGATAGAGCAGCCCTGGGGGTTTGATCACGGTCCCGATGGGACCCAAATAACGGGGAGGGTAATGATGATGACAAGGAAGATCTTCGGGCTGGGTCTCGGAGTAGTGATGGTATCGATGATGGCGGGCATCGCGCCGGCATCAGCGGCAGGACATGGAATCCGCTTTCTCAATTTTGCCGCATTCCAGAAGAACGACCCGCATGGGAAATGGGATTACGATGCGCTCGTACTGGGCCACTTCAGCAGCTTCATCACCAATATGGAGGCCGGTTCCCACATCCTGCTGCTGTCGCATACGGCGGACATCAAGGACGGGGATGTCGTCAACATCCAGACCGACGTGCTGCGTGCCGACAAGGGCGGCAAGCTCGGCGATTCCGGCATCAACTGCCAATTGAGCTTTCAGGATAACAGCACGAAGGATACGACCTCCTTTGCCGTCGGCGGCCTGTGCAAGATCCTCGAGATCACCTCGGACAAGGACCTGAGCCTGAAGGCGCTGATTCCGCCTGCAAGTGTCCCCGATACCGCCCAGGGCGAAGACGTGTGGGTCCAGCTCTACGAGGATCCCAAGACCGGCATCGCGTTTTACGCCAACGTCAGCGGCGAGGAGAAATAACAACCCGACGTCGGCATCCTGCTCGGCAACATGGCCGCCCCGTCGCCCCGGATTTCCGGACCGCGACGGGGCGGCTCTTTTGACGGCGCGCCTGCCGCGTACTTGAACCAGACCGATATGTCTCATTTGGAGTGCTACAAGGTGGAATTAAGCCTTGGCACTACGATCTATTACGATGTAAGTGCTGGATTAGCTTGGCCAGTTCCCGGGGGAGCCACTGGCCGCATTTGTACAACAAACATGCAGTTTGCACTTGCAACATGGTTGCATTAATGTTTCGCCATGAAACGCGCGGCAGGGAATGCACCTCCTATTCATATAGCTGATGCCATACGTGCCGCAGGCGCACGCGCGACCGGAGCACGAATATCTGTTTTGGCCCTGCTGAAGGCTGCTCCATCTCCCTTGAGTCATGCCGATATTGAAGCCATGCTCGCCAAGGCCGGCAAAAAGATGGATCGGGTGACGCTTTACCGCGTTCTGGACTGGTTTTCCGATCATGGGCTTGCGCACAAGGCCGCCGATGCGCGCGGCGTGTTCCGCTATAGCGCAGCCGAACCCAGCGGCAACCATTCCGCGCACGGCCA
>Ga0307440_1001575_pt1 | contig 11025 bp, 9 predicted proteins | sample SalMarWE160410MG_FD_202150 | JGI IMG/M metagenome (GOLD analysis project Ga0307440, IMG submission 202150) | Salt marsh sediment microbial communities from the Plum Island Ecosystem LTER, Massachusetts, United States - WE1604-10 | ecosystem: Environmental > Aquatic > Marine > Intertidal zone >... | reverse complement strand
GCCGTCGGCCAACATCAGCGGCGTCAGCACGTGGAAGCCGGGCTGGCCCCCCTGGCTGCGCGAACGCAGCAGCACCTCGTCGGCGGCGTCGTAGCGCCCCGACACGCTGACGTGCCGGTAGGCGAGGCTGCCGGGAGCGTTGAGGTCGGTGCCGACGTGGTAGCGCGCCAGCGCCTGCGCCAGCGGTTGGGCCGGCGCATGGATGCGCGCCTCGATGGTGCGGTTGCGCTCGACGCGCTGATGCAGCCGGCGGAGCTGCCAGAAGCCGAGGTTCACCATCACCACCGCCATCGCCACGATGGTCAGCGTGCCGATCAGCCAGCGGGGACGCAGCAGGAAGCGGAGATCGCGCCGGGAGCGCAAGGAGTCGCCCTTCAGAAGAAGATCCGGTCGAGCGCCATGCTGAGGAACACCAGCGCCAGGTAGGTCATCGAGTACTTGTACAGCGGCAACGCCGTGACCTTGTCGATGGGGGTTCCGGCGCGGGCGATCTGGAACAGCCGCAGGACCCGCAACGCCAGCACGACGTTGAGTCCCAGCGCGGCCAGGAAGTACGCCGGGCTGAACACGTGCAGGAAGAACGGCGCCACCGTCAGCACCATGGTCAGCAAGGCGTACATCACCATCTGCATCACCGTCGCGCGTTCGCCGATGACCGACGGCGCCATCGGTACCCCGACCTTGTGGTACTCGTCCTTGATCATCAGCGCCAGCGCCCAGAAGTGGACCGGCGTCCACATGAAGACCAGCGCGAACAGGACCCACGCCAGCAGGCTGAGGTGGCCGGTCACGGCCGCCCAGCCGACCAGCGGCGGGATGGCCCCGGCGGCCCCGCCGATGACGATGTTCTGCCAGGTGCTGCGCTTCAGCCACATGGTGTAGACGATCACGTAGAAGGCGATGCCGGCCCACGACAGCAGCGCCGCCAGCACGTTGGTGGACAGCGCGATGGCCAGGAACGACGCCAGCGTCAGCGCCACCCCGAAGACGAGGGCGTTGCGCGTGGGCACCACCTGCGTGACGGTCGGGCGCTTGGCGGTGCGGCGCATGCGCTCATCGATGTCGCGGTCGTAGACCATGTTGAACACGCCGGCGGCGCCCGCCGACATGTAGCCGCCGAGCATCACACCGATGAGCGGGATCCAGCCGGGGAAGCCGCGCGCAGCGATGAACATGGCGCCCACGGTGGTGAGCAGCAGCAGGCTGATCACCTTCGGCTTGGTCAACGTGATGTAGTCGCCCACGGTGGCACGCGCACGCACGGCAGCTTCGGGTCGCAGGGTATCGGCCATGGCTACGCCTTCTCCATCGCGGCGCGCTGTTGGGCGGCGCCCTCGCGGAGCGTCGCCTGGCCGCCGAGCATCTCGAGCGTGAGGGTGGTGAGCAGCGCGAAGGCCAGCACGGCCATCGTCAGGTGCAGTAGCTGCAACGCCATCGGCGCCAGGAACGCCAGGTTGGCCGTTCCGACGACCAGCTGCGCCAGGTAGACGCCCAGCAGCGCCTGCGCGGTGCGGCGCGCCGAGGGCGTGGGCTTGATCCACCAGCTGAGCCCCAACCCGACGAACAGATAGGTGCCGACGGTGATGGCGATGAGCGGGTGAAGGATGCGCAGCCGGATGAGGGTGTGCGAGGCGGGGTTGAAGTCCGCGGCGAAGCCCTGCTGAAGCGAGGTCGAGGGGAACATGGTGTTGCCCATGGCGGCGATGCCGCCCGAGAAGATCAGCACCAGCATGCTGATCAGGCCGAGACCGAGCACGGTGGCCAGCGCACCCTGGCGGCCCAGGCGCAGCGGCCAGGCGGGCGGGCGGGGGCGCGAGAACACCACCATGCCGGTGAGCGTGCCGACGAGCAGCAGCGAGTTCACCAGGTGGACGGCCACCAGCACTCCGCGCGCCAGGCTCTGGTTGTCGCCGGTGAGCCCGAACACCACGGTGACGGCGCCGAGCAGCGCCTCCATGATCAGGAAGTAGAAGGCCGCGTAGGTGAAGGCGCTGAAGCCCGGCGTCTCCCTACGCGTCCGGATGGCCCGGACCAGCAGCCACACGCCCAGGACCAGCACCGTCAGCGCCAGGAGCCGGTGGGTGAACTCGATCAGCGTGTGCACGTTGGCGTTCAGCGGCACGACCTCACCGTTGCAGGTCGGCCAGTGGCCGCCGCAACCGGCACCCGAGCCCGACGCCCGGACGAACGCGCCCTGCAGGATGACCAGGGCGTTGCCTGCCAGGGCGAACCAGGCCAGGACATGGGTGGAAGGTCGCCTCGCTTCGGCCATGCGTTTTCCTCTCTCACACGTGGGACGCCGCGCAGGATGCTCTCGTCGCCAGGCGAACCTGGGGACATCTGTCCCGGGCGCACCCATGCTAACGCCTCGCGAGCCTACGCGCGACCGGTCCGGCCTCGAGCGTCCGAGGTTCGATGGCGCGATGCTAGCATCCGGACCTCCGCGCGCGCCCCCGCCGTACGACGGCGACGGCCCCGCAGCGGCGTGACGCGGTAGAATCCCGACGTGCTCGCAATCGAAGGCAAGTCCCCGGCCGACGGCGCGTCCCCGGCCCTCCGCCGCGGAGCCGTCCGGCCATGAGGCTGCTGGCGGTCTTCGCCCACCCCGACGACGAACTGGGCTGCGTCGGCACGCTGGCACGCCACGCCGCGCGCGGCGACGACGTGATGCTGGCCTGGACCACCCACGGTGAGCTCGCCAGTCAGTTCCGCGACACACCCGCCGAGGAGGTGCGCCGCGTGCGGCGCGAACACGGCGCCTACGTCGCGGAGGCGCTGGGCGCCGAGCACACCTTCTTCGACATGGGCGACTCGCGCATGACCGGCGGCCGCGACGAGGGACTGGCGCTGGCGGCGCTGTACGCGCGCTTCCGGCCCGACGCCGTCATCACCTGGAGCGACGACAGCCCCCATCCCGACCATCGCATGACCGCCAAGATCGCCTTCGACGCCATCACCCTGGCGCGCATCCCCAAGATCCTGTCCGACGCCGGAGAGCCGCTGGAGGCCCACCGCACGCCGGTGCGGCTGTACCAGTACCCCACCCAGGGCTCCGGGCGGCCGCAGGTGCACGTCGACATCAGCGAGCAACTCAGCCTGGTCGAGCGGTTGTTCCGCTTCTACGCCGACTTCTACCGCTGGAGCGCCACCGCCGACGACTTCCTCGCCACCCGCCGCGCCGCGGGTCGCGAGGCCGGCGTGGACCTCGCCGAACGATTCGAGCTACGGCGGTCCGCGGCGCCGGCCCGCGCCTACCTGCCGTGAGCCCCGCCCCATGAGCCCCGCCCGGTGGGTCCCGTCACGGCGCCGCAGGGCTCTGCGACGGGTCTCGCGAGGGGGGCATATGTTCCGTGCTGCACACCCCATTCTCACAGTGGGTGGTCATCATGGACGGCAATGGACGTCACCGAGCGACGCCCTATCCGCGGGCCCAGGCTCCGTTCGACCGCGGCATCGCGTTGAGTGCCCGCTCCGCTGCGCGGCCCGCTAACCACCGCCGTGAATGAATCGCAGGGCGACGGCGGCGGAAGGCCGGATGCTACACTCGCCCCATCCTGGACACGCACAACACCGCATGACCTGTCGGAGGACACGTTGATCAGCATCAGGAACAACAGAACCGGCGCCTGGGGGAAGGTCCTGCTGGCGACCCTGACCGTCGGTCTGGGCCTCGCCACCGCCTTCGCGCAGAGCTCCACGACCGCGCCCGCCGCCCAGTCGAAGACGGTGGCGCAGGCGCCCACGAAGTCCGGGCCCCCGGACGTGCCCACGCTGCTGAGCGACGGCCAGTTCTACCTGGGCCACGGCGACTGCGCGCTGGCGCAGTACTTCTTCCAGGAGGCGCTGAAGACCGCCCCGACCAACGTCGAGGCACTGGTCGGCAAGGGCCGGTCGCTGTCGTGCCAGCAGGCCTACGCCCAGGCCATCGATGCCTACCAGGCGGCCCTCAAGCAGGACCCCAAGAACGTGCTCGCCATGGTGCACCTGGCGCTCACCTATCGCGACGAGTACCAGAGCGATCCCAAGAGCTACCCCAACCGCCTGAGCGACGCCCTGGACACCGTCAAGCAGGCCGAAGCGATCGCGCCGCAGGATCCCAAGGTGCTCAACACCAAGGGCGTGGTGCTCTACGATCTGGGCAACCTCAAGGAGGCGCAGACGGTGCTCGAGCAGGCCGTGTCGCAGGCCTCCAGCGCCGCCGGCAAGAACCTGACCAACCCGGAGCGCTCGACCATCCAGGTCAACCTGGGGCGCGTCTACCGCGACCAGGGCGACCTCAAGCTGGCGCAGCAGGCGTTCCGTCGGGCGGTGGTGCTCGACCCCGCCAGCAGCTCCGCGCACAACAACCTCGGCAACGTGGCCTACCGCCTGAAGGACTGCAGCACCGCCGAGTACGAGCTCTCGCAGGCGGTCAGCCTCGACCCGCAGTCGCTGTCGGCGATGTCGCAACTCGGCATCACCTTGTTCGAGTGCGGCGACGTGAAGGACAGCGTCCCCAAGCTGGAAGCCGCACTCAAGCTCAACGGTGCGGTGTTCGCGCCGCCGCTGTACACCTACCTGGCGCGCGCCTACCTGAAGACCGGCAAGGTCGACGAGGCCGTGAAGCGGGCCCAGCAGGGCGCCCTGCTTCCGCCGGAGAGCGCCGACGCCTACTACTGGCTGGGTCAGGCCTACCAGGCCCGCGGTGCCAGCGGCGACGTCCAGAATGCCCGTCAGGCATACCAGCACGCACTGCAGATCGATGCCACCTACCAGCCCGCGAAGGACGCCCTGAGCTCCCTTCCCTGAGAACGGTGCCCTGAGAGGCGTGCCCTGAGCTCTCCGGCGCGGACGCGCCGCTCCGAGCGCCTCCCTCCGAACCCTCGACCCCTGCGGGCGGTCCGGTCCTCCGGGCCGCCCGTTCGCGTGGGGAGGCGAGCGGCCCCGTCGAGCGGCCCCGTCGGGGGGCGACGCCGGGCGGCCTCGTCGCCCGCCCACGTCGGGCAAGGTGGCCCGGCATGAGAACGCTCCTGTATACTGCGGAGGTTTGGTCGGCGGTAGCGGGATGTCCGCCGCGCCAACGGCAGGATGGGGAGAGCCCCAGGCCTCCCGATTCTCACCTCAACATCCCGCCCTGGAGGAACACCGTGTCATACCTCGGAATGAAGCAACTGCTGGAAGCCGGCGTGCACTTCGGGCACGAGACGAAGCGCTGGAACCCGAAGATGAAGCGCTACATCTTCGCGGAGCGCAACGGCATCTTCATCATCGATCTGCAGAAGACGCTGGTGGAGAGCGAGAAGTCGTTCAACTTCCTGCGCGACATGGCCGGCCGCGGCAACACCATCCTGTTCGTCGGCACCAAGAAGCAGGCTCAGGAGATCCTGGCGGCCGAGGCCAAGCGCTGCGGCATGCCGTTCATCAACGAGCGCTGGCTCGGCGGCCTGTTGACCAACTTCAAGACCATCCGCACGCGTGTCGAGCGGCTCAAGGACCTGCAGGGGATGTTCGACGACGAGTCGATCCTGCGCTTCACCAAGAAGGAACAGATCTCCATGGGCAAGGAGCTGCAGCGCCTGCAGCGCTACCTGGGCGGGATCCGTGACATGAACCGGCTGCCGGACGCGCTGTTCGTGATCGACCCCACCAAGGAGGCGATCGCGGTCAAGGAAGCCAACAAGCTCGACATCCCGGTCGTGGCCCTGGCCGACACCGACAGCGACCCCGACGTCCTGGACTTCATCATCCCGGGCAACGACGACGCCATCCGCTCCATCCAGCTCGTCACCGCGCGCCTCTCCGACGTCATCATCGAGGTCAAGGGCGGCGCCGACGAGCCGGTCGAACGGCCGGCCGAAGCGTCCGCCTCGCAGGGCCAGCGCGAGACGCTGCCGACCCCGATGTCCTCGCCCGAGCGGACCATCAAGGCCGCCGCGGCGATGGCGGAGGACCAGGCGGAGGGTGAGGCGGCAGCGCCGGCCGCGGCCCGGACGCCGGCAGCCCCGGCGGCGGCGAAGCCCGAGGTTCCTGAGGCGGAGGCCGCGGCCGACACCACGACGGACGCTGAGACGGACGCTGAGACCGACGCACAGACCGAAGCGGAAGGCGCCGACGACGAAGCGAAGGCCGCGCCGGAAGCGCCTTCGGAGGCCAAGCCCCGGCGCCGGGCCAAGGCGTCCGCTGCGAGCGACGAGGACGAGACCAGCGCGGAACCGGCCCAGCAGGACCAGGGCGAGGCCGCGAGTGACGACGAAGACGAGCGCTGACCAGCAGCGCCCGACGCGGAGGAACGACGACTATGGCAGTGAGCACCGAATCGATCAAGCAGCTTCGCGCCCAGACCGGCGCGGGCATGATGGATGTCAAGCGGGCCCTCGACGAGACCGAGGGTGACATCGACAAGGCGGCGGCGCTGCTGCGCGAGCGCGGCATCGCCAAGGCCGCCAAGAAGGCCGACCGCGCCGCCGGCGAGGGCTTCATCGGCACCTACATCCACCACAACGGCAAGATCGGCGTGATGATCGAGCTGAACTGCGAGACGGATTTCGTGGCCCTCAACGAGCAGTTCCAGGAGCTGGCGCGCAACATCGCGATGCACATCGCGATGAACGACCCGAAGTATGTCAGCCGGGACCAGGTGCCTCAGGAGCTCGCCGACGCCGAGCGCGCGGCCTTCGCCAAGCAGGCCGCCACCGAAGGCAAGCCCGCCAACGTGGTCGAGAAGATCGCAGAAGGGCGCTTGAACAAGTTCTTCGCCGAGATCTGCCTGCTCGAGCAGCCCTACATCAAGGACGACAAGAAGACCGTCGACACCTTGATCAAGGAAGCCATCGCGACCATCGGCGAGAACATCCAGGTGGGGCGCTTCGCGCGCATCGCCATCGGGGAGTAGTCCATGAGGCGCGCCCTGCTGAAGCTGTCCGGTGAGTTCCTCGCCGGCGAGAGCGGAACCGGGGTCTCGCCCGAAGCCACCGACGCTCTCGCGGGAGAGATCGCCGCGGCCTTGGGCCGCGGCGTTCCTCTGGCGATCGTCGTCGGCGGCGGCAACTTCTGGCGCGGCCAGCAGCACGGCCGCTCGATGGACCCGGCCACCGCCGACTACGTCGGTATGCTCGGCACGGTCATGAACGCCATGGCCCTGCAGGACGCGCTGGAGCGGCGCCAGGTCGACACCCGGGTGATGAGCGCCATCACCATGCAGGAGGTGGCGGAGCCTTACATCCGGCGGCGCGCCCTGCGCCACCTGGAGAAGGGGCGCGTCGTGATCTTCGCCGGCGGCACCGGCAATCCGTTCTTCACCACCGACACCGCCGCCGCCCTGCGCGCCCTGGAGATCGACGCCGATCGGGTGCTGATGGCGAAGAACAAGGTCGACGGCGTCTACGACGACGACCCCAACGTCAACCCCAGCGCCCGGCGCTTCCGTTCGCTGTCGTACATGGACGTCCTGAACAAGGGCCTCAAGGTCATGGACGACACCGCCATCACGCTGTGCATGGGGCGCGACCTGCCGATCACGGTGTTCGACATCTTCACCAAGGGTCACCTCGACCGGCTGCTCGCCGGAGACGACGAGGTCGGCACGCTCATCGGCACCGGCTTCGAGACCCGCTACGTCGACTGACGCTCCGAACGTCCTCCTGCACCCCCGCCCTCGCCCGGTTCGCATCGCGCCACCGCGCGGTAGACTGGGCCACAGACGAAGGGAAGTGCAGGAGGTACCGCTGATGAAGAGCGTCCTGAAGGAAACGCGGGAACGCATGGAGAAGTCCCTCGAAGCCTTCGAGTCGAACGTCGCCACCGTGCGCACCGGCAGGGCCAACCCCGCCATCCTCAACCGCGTGATGGTCGAGTACTACGGCAGCAGCGTACCGCTGACGCAGCTCGCCTCGATCTCCAGCCCCGATCCCCGCACGCTGCTCATCACGCCGTTCGACAAGTCGGCGGCCAAGGAGATCGACCGCGCGATCCTGGAGAGCGACCTGGGGTTCAACCCCAACAACCAGGGTGACGCCATCTTCATCAGTGTGCCGGCGCTCAACGACGAGCGGCGCCGCGACCTGGTGCGCGCCGTGCACGGCATGGCCGAGGAGGCCCGCATCGCGATCCGCAACATCCGGCGCGACAGCAACGACAGCCTCAAGACCTTGCAGAAGGACAACGACATCACCGAGGACGACCTGCGCCGCGGCGAGGCCGAGGTCCAGAAGCTGACCGACGAGTTCACGGCCGACATCGACGGCCGCGTCAAGACCAAGGAAGAGGACATCCTCGCCGTGTGACCGGGGCACGCGTGGCGAGCAACGGGGAGGTCGCGATGAGCGGCGTGCGCGCGAGGGTTTGCGAGAGGCGCCCGTGAGCGGGCGAGCGGCGTGCGCGTGAACGAGCGCGTCGAGGGCGCGGCCCGCGAGCGCCTGGCGCCGTCGGCGGTGGAGGCGGATCCGGTGCGCCGCCGGGAGGGCGTGCACGTGGCGCGCATCGCCAGCGCCTTCGCTGCGTTCCTGGCGGCGCTACTGGTGTTCTGGGTAGGGCTGCCGCTGCTGGCGCCCGCCTATCTGGTGCTGTCGTTCATCGCGCTGCAGGAGTTCGCGTCGATGGTGGCGTTGCGCGGCATCCGCGTGCGCAAACGCAGCCTGTGGGTGGCCGCCGCCCTCACCCTGCCCGCCTCGCTGCCGGCCACCTACCCCGGTCTGCATCCGCTCATCGCCGGCGTGAGCTGGCGTGAGCTCGTGCTCGGCCTGGTCGCGCTCTACCTGATCGGCATCGAGGTCGTGGCGCCACGGCGCGACTCGGTCAACACCATCGTCTACTCGATGTTCGGCTACCTGTACATCCCCTGGCTGTTCGGCTACACGCTCACCCTGCGCTACACCCCCAACGGCGTGCTGGGCCTGTGGTACCTGACGCTGCCGATGCTGGCCATCGTTGCCTCCGACGTCGGCGCCTACGCCATCGGGTCCTGGCTGGGACGGCGCAAGCTCGCTCCGCTCATCAGCCCCAACAAGACGGTGGAGGGCTCGCTCGGCGGGCTGATCCTGTCGGTGGGCGTGGTGGCCACCGCCACCTTCCTGCTGAAGCGGCTGGCACACCTCCACGTCGATCTCTACGACGGACTGCTGTTCAGCCTGCTGGTCGGCAGTGCGGCGCAACTCGGCGACCTGTTCGAGTCGCTGATCAAGCGCTGGGTCGGGGTGAAGGACGCCGGCATCTTCCTGCCCGGCCATGGGGGCGTGCTCGACCGCATCGACAGCACCCTGTTCGCGGTACCGGTGACCTACTACTTCGTCACGCTGGTGATCCTCCGTTGACGCCCGCGGCCCGCGGGCGGCTGCGCTAAGCTGAGGAGCGGCCCGGGCGCGGCCTGTCAGGCAGCGCGCCGCCGGAGGGCCGGCGAAGGAGCCAGCGACGTGACCACCCCCGACGGGGACGCCGCGCCGGACGCCGAAACCGCCCGGCTGGTGAACCCCAACTTCATCACCGACATCATCGACCGCGACCTCGAGAGCGGCCGTCACCGCCGTGTCGTCACACGCTTCCCTCCGGAGCCGAACGGCTACGCCCATATCGGGCACGCCTTCGCCAGCTTCCTGGACTTCGGCCTGGCCGCCGACTACGGCGGCGTGTGCAACTTGCGCTTCGACGACACCAACCCCGAGGTCGAGGAGATGCGCTACGTCACCTCGATCGAGGAGGACCTGCGCTGGGTCGGCTGGAGCTGGCCGGCAACGCGTTTCGCGTCGGACTACTTCGAGCGGCTGTACCAGTTGGCAGAGCAGCTCATCGGCATGGGGGACGCCTACGTCGACAGCCTGCCGACCGCCGAGATCCAGCGCATGCGCGGCACCATCGAGCGGCCCGGCATCCCCAGCCCCCACCGCGCGCGCTCGGTGGAGGAGAACCTCGACCTGTTCCGGCGCATGCGCGCCGGCGAGTTCGAGAACGGCGCCCACGTGCTGCGGGCCAGGATCGACCTGGCGTCGCCGAACATGAAGCTGCGCGACCCGCTGCTGTACCGCATCGTGCACGCACCGCACTACCGCACCGGCGACGACTGGTGCATCTACCCCTTCTACGACTTCCAGCACCCCCTGTCCGATGCCATCGAGGGCGTCACGCACAGCCTGTGCTCGCTCGAGTTCGTCGATAACCGGGAGCTCTACGACTGGCTGGTGTCGCGCCTGTTCCCCGGCGACGAGCGCCCCCGCCAGTACGAGTTCGGGCGCCGCAACCTGGAGTACACGGTGGTCAGCAAGCGCCGCCTCATCCGCCTCGTGAACGAAGGCCACGTCGACGGCTGGGACGACCCGCGCATGCCCACCCTGGCGGGGCTGCGACGGCGCGGCGTGCGCCCGTCGGCCATCCGCGACTTCGCCGCCCGCATCGGCGTGTCACGCACCAACCGGACGGTGGACATCGCGCTGCTCGAGCACTCGGTGCGCGACGACCTCAACACCACCGCGCCGCGGGTGATGGCCGTGACCGACCCGCTGCCGGTGCTGCTCACCAACGTCGCGTCCGGCGAGACCCTCAGCGCGCCCTACTGGCCGGCGGACGTGCCGAAGGAGGGGCAGCGGCCCTTGCCGTTCGGCCCCCGCCTCGTCATCGAGCGCGAAGACTTCGCCGAGGACCCTCCCAGGGGCTTCCGGCGCCTGGCGCCGGGGCGCGTCGTACGGCTGCGCCACGCTCACGTCATCCGCTGCGACGAGGTGGTCAAGGACGCCGACGGCAACGTGAGCGAGCTACGTTGCAGCGTGCTGGAGGGCACCCTAGGCCGCAACCCCGAGGGGGTGAAGGTCGGCGCCGCCATCCACTGGCTGTCGGCCGACGAGGCGCTGCCCGCTGAGTTCCGGCTCTACGACCGCCTCTTCACCGTGTCCGAGCCCGGCGCGGACGGCGAGGATTTCCTGAAGCACCTGAACCCCGCCTCGCTGGTGGTGCGCCACGGCCTGGTGGAGCCGAGCCTGGCGCGCGACGACCCCGAGGCGCGCTACCAGTTCGAGCGCCTCGGCTACTTCTGGCGTGATCCCGAGGAAGGGCGTTCGGAGG
>Ga0307440_1001574_pt1 | contig 11027 bp, 10 predicted proteins | sample SalMarWE160410MG_FD_202150 | JGI IMG/M metagenome (GOLD analysis project Ga0307440, IMG submission 202150) | Salt marsh sediment microbial communities from the Plum Island Ecosystem LTER, Massachusetts, United States - WE1604-10 | ecosystem: Environmental > Aquatic > Marine > Intertidal zone >... | reverse complement strand
GCGTTTGAGAACCTGGCGGCGCTACCGTCGCCCGACGAGAGCCAAGGTATCCACGGCCACCGTAGCATTATCAAATCCGTTGGAGATGTTGCTGAACCTGCGTTACGAACGTGACGGCGCCGCCTCATGCGCGGTGATGACGCTTCCGCGATCGCGAGAGGGCTGGTGCGGCCGCTCGCCTTGCCTCGGTGGTGGCGGTGAGGTCATCGCGTTCGGGGGTGGGGTGAGCGGTTAGGTGCAAGTGCCGTGGGTTGCGGGAGGGGTCGAAGGACCCTTGCGATTTGATAAGTGGTCTTATCAAACATGCCCAGGAGAGCCTGACGGAGCAGGTTATCGACCGTGTATGGCACGGCACTAGTCTGCAGGCAGGAGGTGAGTTCGATGATGAGATGGTCCCGCTGGTTGGTAACGGCTCTGGGTGTTGGCTCGCTCACCTTTGCATGGGCCGAAGCCCCGAACACCAAGGCGGGTGCTGGAAACGGCACCGACGTTCAGACTCGCACGCAGACCCAGGTACAGACCCAGGTGCAAACGCAGGTTCAGGCTCAGGTCCGAACCCATGCGCAGAGCCAGGATCGCACCATGACCCAGACGGACGCCGGCGCCTGCCAGCGGGCCGACGCGGTGGACGCGAGCGCGATGACGGGTGACGTGAAGCAGGACCGCATCCAACAGCGTCTGCAGGACGGGTCGTGCCTCGACGAGGCGATGCTCGATGCGCTCTCCGCCGACCTTCTCCAGGACAGGATCCGCGACAAGTTGCACGACGCCTCCTGCCTGGTGGACGGCACTTGCGTCGAGAAGGACTACGACTACGATCACAGCTACGATCAACTCCACGACGGTCCCCCTCCGGACGGTGGCTACGGTGCCGGCAAGGCTTGACGCCGGCCCGCCAGCGCACCACCCTTCGGGCCCGGCGCCGTGCGCCGGGCCCGAACCCTGGGCAAGCAAGCCGGTCCCGCCACCGGAGCACGCGTGGGTGACGGTATCTCACGAGCCAGAGGGCAGCCTCCGGAGAGGGAATCACTACATCTGCACCGTCCACGACGTGCGGACCCCGCGAAAACGCCTTGCGCATGCGCTATACTCCCGCTGAAGACTCTGAAAGGAGCCCCTCATGGCCAAGAGCAAGACCATCAGCAAGGCCGACCTCGTCGACATGGTCGCTGACGAGACGAGTCTCTCCAAGAAGAGCGTCAAGGAAACCATGGACGCCCTGCTGGAGACGATGTCCGCGCAGATCGGCAAGGGCGTGAAGGTCACGCTCACCGGCTTCGGCACCTTCGAGGTGCGCAAGCGCAAGGCTCGTACCGGTGTCAAGCCCGGCACCACCGAGAAGATCAAGATCCCGGCCAGCAAGTACCCCGCCTTCAAGGCCGGCAAGAGCCTCAAGGACATCGTTTCCGACAAGCGCTAGCGTATATCCGGCAGGATGCACGAACGGGGCCGGTCTCTCACCGGCCCCGTTCTCCGTGGCGCTGCAGGGTGCGGCCTCCGAGTCGCCCCGGCCGGTCAGGCGGACTCGGACTCGGAGCGCCCCGCACGATCCGCGGGACGGGACGAACAGGACGAACAGACCCCGAACAGGACCAGCTCGTGCCCCGTCACGAGCAACCCACCGGGGAGCGTCACGTCCTCCAACAGCGACAGAGGACACCCCCCCTCGAGCTCGTACACCGTGTCGCAACGCACGCAGCGGAAATGGTGGTGGTGGCCCCGTCCGGCCGGCTCGTAGCGTGTGGCGTCACGCGGAAGATGGACGGCGACCACCTGTCCGTCTCGCTCGAGCTCGCCGAGGTTGCGGTACACGGTTGCCAGGCCGATCCCTTCGACGTCTCCCCGCGCACGATCGTGGAGCTCCTGCGCCGTGAGTGGACCGGGGGCGTCCTCGAGAGCCTGAAGGATGGCCCGCCGCTGAGCGGTCCCTCGTTGCATGACCTCATCGTACCAGCCCCTCGCAGGGATGAGAGTGCGTTCTCGATACCATCACGGGAAGCGTTGACAGGAAGCCCTAGCGAGGGTAGATTCAGCTAGTTATGAGAATGCATTCTCGCTACTGTCCGACGTGGGGGCGGCCTCCGCTCCTCCGCCGGACTCTGTTGACCGTGTTGCTGCTCGCCATGCTGGCAGGGGGGAGTTCGGCGGCGGCCCGACCCACCATCGTGGTGACCCTCCACCCCTATGCCGACCTGGTCGAGCAGATCGTGGGCGATCGCGCCGACGTTGTCCAGCTCCTCCCGAACGGCGCCTCCCCCCACACCTTCGAGCCTTCACCCTCCCAGGCGCGCTCCATCGCCGGCGCCGCCCTGGTGATCATGAACGGGGGCGTGGACGCGTGGGCGACGAATCTGGTTCTGGCAGCGGCTCCCCGAGCGCCGCGCTTCATCGTGACCCGGTCGCTGACCTTCCAGCCCATCCAGGGTAGCGATGGGATCGGTGCCAACCCGCACGTCTGGCTCGACCCCAGTCTCATGGCAACGCTGGTGCCCCTCCTGGTTCGGTCCCTGAGCGCGGTCGACCCCGCGGACAGCGCGACCTTCGACGCCAACGGCGCCGTCCTCGCGGCATCCCTCGAGGCCCTCGATCGCGAGCTCACGCACGCCCTCGCACCCTTGCGCGGCGCACCGTTCGTTCCTTTCCACGACGGCTGGCCCTACTTCGCGCGCCACTACGGACTCGACCTGATCGCGTCGATCGAGCCGTCGGCCGGCCACGAGCCGAGCCCGCGGTCCATCGCCGACGCCGTGGCCACCATCCGTCGGGAGAAGGCCAGGGCGGTGTTCGACGAGCGTCAGCTCAACCCGCGACCGGCCCAGGTGGTGGCGGACGCCGCCGGCGTGCCCCTGGTCACCCTCGATCCGCTCGGGAACACCGGCGAGCGCTACCAGGACCTCATGCGCGCGAACGTGAGCGCCGTCGTGCGCGCGCTCACGAAGTGACCGCCTCAGCGAGACCGGCGCGCTAGGCTTCAGGGGGTGAGCCGCCTCTTCCCCGACGGCATCGTCATCGACGCTCCTCTGCTCGAAGGTTGGTTGCAGTGCGAGCGGCGGGCATGGCTCCAGGTCCACGCTCCGGAGGCATCCTCGGGCCCGGACGGTCTGGCACGGCATCTCGCGAGACAGAGGGCCGATCTTCGCGTTCCGTTCCAGCAGGCCCTCGGCCGCAGGACCGACCCTGCGCGCACGCCACCGCCGATGCCCGAGCGCGTCAGCCGGACAGCCGAAGCGCTGCGCGGGGACGCCACGTTGCTGTTCGATCCTGCGTTCATGGTGTCGTGGACCGCTCCGGGACCTCCGCGTGCGTTCCCATCGCCGTTCCGCGTGCTGGGCAGCGCGGACGCCCTGCGCCGCACGAACCTAGATTGGGAGCTGGTCGCGTTGACGAGTGGCGCCCGGATACGCGATCACCACCTTCGCCGACTCGCGCTGGCCAGCCTCGCGGCCGTCGAGCAGCACGTGCGCGTCGGCCGGGCGGCCGTCATGCATGTCGATCGGCAGGGCCGGAGCAGCGCACCGCACTCCCTGCTCGCCTCCGTGGACGTCACCGACGCTTGCTTCGAGCAGCGCGGGCGCCTGCCACGCCGGCTCGAAGCCCTGGCGGCCAGTCTGGCGGCGCAACGGGAACCAGTCACCGCCATCGGCTCGCACTGCTCTCGCCCGCGGCGCTGTCCGTTCATGGAGCGTTGTTGGAGCCCTGCACAGGGACGCCACGTCGAGAGGGTGGGGAGCCTCCGGACGGCAACCCGACGCGCATGGCGCAGCGCGGGCTGGCTCACCCTCGACGAGGTTCCCGGCGACGCGCCGGGCCTCGACCCCGAAGAGCGCGAAGCCGTCAGCGACGCACGGAGCAACCGCGTTCGGATCGAGCGCGGGATCCTGAGCGCCGCGCTGGCCGACTTGCACTTCCCCGTTGCGTACCTCGACATCGAGTTCGCCACGTCGGCCGTCCCGCTGGTCGAGGATGGGGCGCCGTTCGAGGCGCTCCCGTTCCAGTTCAGCGTGCATATGGAGTACCGGGACGGTACGCTCCGGCACGCGGAGCACCTCGCCGGCGATCTGAGCGTCGACCCTCGCCCCGCTCTGGCAGAGGCCCTGGCGGACATCCTTAGCAGCTCCCACAGCATCGTCGTCTACGATGACAGCGCCGAACGTACCTTGCTCCAAGTTCTCCGGAGCCACGCCGGCGAGAACGCGGCGGCCCGCCTCGGGGAGGCATCGGACCGTCTCTGGGACCTGCTCGCGGTCCTCCAGCGTACGGTGCGCCATCCCGGCTTCGGCGCTGGCTGGGACCTGAAGACCGTGGCGTCCACGCTGGCGCCCGCCAGCTACCGCGGGTTGACGTTGACCGACGGCCTGTCTGCACAGGTCGAGTGGCGGACACTCCTGCGCACGGGCGCACCCGCGTCGCGCGAGGCGCTACGCCGCTACTGCGCCGCCGACAGTCGCGCCATGGTCGAGATCATCCGGGTGCTCCGCACCTGGGCGCGCGACACGCAGTGCCCGTCCGAAGCATCGCCCGGGCTCAGGGATCGCTCTGCACCATGACGATCCCACGGGCCTTGGCTCGGAACATGCGGTCGTCGGCCACGCGTACCAGGGTATCGAGGTCGGCGCCGTCGGCCGGCACGCAAGCCACGCCGATGCTGACGCCCATGGCGCCGGCCGGCGTGTGGACGGTACCGATGGCCTGTGCCATACGCGAGGCCGCCAGGCGCGCGGCCCTCTCGTCGGCGTGCGACAACAGGCCGGCGAACTCGTCTCCTCCCCAGCGGTAGGTCCGATCCCCCGAGCGGGCGCTGGCACGAAGCGCATCCGCCACGGCCTTGAGCGCCTTGTCGCCGGCGGCATGACCGAACAGGTCGTTGACGCGCTTGAATCCCGACAGGTCCAGGATGAGCACGGCCAGCGGCTCGTCGTAGCGGACCGCTCGCGCGATGTCCCGCTGCGCCTGCTCGTTGAACGCCCGACGGTTCTCCAATCCGGTGAGCTCATCGGTACGTGCGGCGAGCGCGAGACGCGCACGCGCCCCCGCTTCGTGCAACAGGAACCCGATGAAAGGCGCGAGCCCGGTTGCCACCTCCACGGCGGCGGCCCCGAAGGCCTCCGGGTCGTGCATGGCGTCGAGGTTGAGGATGGCCAGCACTTCGCCGCGGTGGAGCACCGGAAGGCATAGATCGGTCACGATGTCATCGACGCGCCCCGCGAGGCGGACCACCGTACCCGGGGAGGTCAGGGCGCTCCTGTCACTCACCGTGTGGCCCTGTCGCGACACCAGCACCCGCGGTTGCCCCTTCGGCCAGCCCGGGTCACCGGGCCCATACCAGACCTCCATGGCCTCCAGGGTGAAGGTGATGGCGGCCAGCCCAGCCGCATCGAAGCCGACGACGGCGGCATAGCGGAACAGCCCATCGGGGCTGCGCACCAACAGACTGGCGGCCTCGGAACCCGGCACCAATCGCATGGCCACCTCGAGCAGGCGCCGGTACATCTCGGAGACCGGCTTGGCGAGCAGCTCACGCTGGAGACGGGCCATCTCGTCCAGGCGCAGCTCGGACTCGCGTTGGGCGAGGAAGGCCCGCAACACCGCGGCCAGATCCCCCAGCATGGCGCGCTCGCTTGCACGCCATACGCGATCGCTACGGTCGAACAAGCCGACGATCACCTGGCTGTTCCGGCCGGCCTCCACAGGGATCAGCGCCAGAGCGCCGATCCCGAACGCCGCCAGCTCACTGCTCGCCGAAGGGTGCGACGCATAACCTTCGATATACAGGGCCTCCCCCGACCGGTAGGCCTCCCAGATGATCCCCTCGTCATAGACCAGCCCGCGTCTCAGTCGATCCTCGATCCCCTGCGGCGCGTGGCCGCTGAGCGCCTCGGCCCGGAATCGGCCACCTCGGTAGCGCAGCACGGCACCGCCCCAGATCCGGAGTTCGGGAATCACCAGGTCCAGGAGCGCCTGCGACATCGCCGTGGTCTCGGATCCGACCCCGTGGAACTGCGCGAGCTGCAGCACCAGTTCGCCGGTGCGTTCCTCGTTGAGCTTCGTCAAGACGTGCCCGAGCGTCGCCGTGAACTCGTGCACCACCGTGCGTTCCGCGGGCGTCAGAGGTACGTCGCGGAACGCCGTGAAGACCGCCACCACGTCGCCGCGCTCGAAGATCGGCACGGCCGTGAGATGGCGAGTGCTGCGCCGAGTCCGGTAGGGCTGGTCGAGCTCCGCTTTCTGCTCGACCACGCGGCGAACCGCTTCGGCAACGAGATCGGCTTCGTCGAGATCAGCCGCTCCGGCCACCGCCTCAGGCTCGCCATAGGTCGTGCGCCACACGGACAGGCCCCGCCGCCGCGTCCGACCAGAAGCCCTGGCAACGTGGCTTCGGCATCACGAGCGCCGGGCGCCTCTGCGACTCGGTGGATGGCCGAAACGAGCACCGACAACAGGGCCAGGCTCTGATCGGCACGAGCACCGCTGCGGCGATTGCCGGCCGACACCCGCTCCGTCAGGCCGACGACCCCGATGAGGACCGCCACGAAGTAACCGTCCATCGCACCGAACCCGTACACCACAACGCTCAGGGACCAGGCCGCCAGGGCCGCCAATCCGCCAGCCACGACCCCGCCGATCAACGTGGCCGTGGCTGCCACAACCATCAGTGGCGGCATGTAGACGGCGCCGGGCGCGCCCGTCGCCAGCAACACCAGGTACGCGGCTGCCGTCGCCAGCAGGCCCGCCCATGTCCAGCGCGCCACCTTCACGAGACCACGTTCCGGCGCGGCACAGCCAGGAGGAAGTACCCTACCCACAGGGCTGCCAGCCTAGCCGCCAGGATGCTCACATCACATTGTAAGCGACCGGGACGGCCCGCTAGCGCCGTGTCACGCCCGCCCACGCGCTCGCTCTAGCCGTGCTCCGGACCCCTGGTGGCGCTCTCCTCCACCCGCTCGAGCCACCTCCTGCGCGCTTCCAGGGTGCTGCCCCGGATCGGGCCGAGGACCGTGCGCTCGACAGCCGCCACCCCTGCCGGCCCGAAGACGCAGGTACGCCAGAAGGTCGAGAGCGGATCGCCAAGCGCCTCCACCTCGTAGCGGTGCGGCGCGTTCGCCGTGGTGACGACGAGCGCCCGCCTCGCCCGAAGGAGACCGTGAACCCCCTGGTCGTCCATGGTGAACGCCACTCCCTCACGCAGCACCCGGTCCACCCAGCCCTTGAGCACGGCCGGCACCTGGAAGAACCAGCTCGGGTGGACCACCACGATGTGATCGGCTTCCAGGATCTCGGCGGCATGACGGGCGGCGAGCTCATCGGCGAACACCGTCGTCTCCAGTTCGGAGGCATGTAGGCGAGGATCGAAACCCTCGGCGTAGAGGTCGTGTGCACGCACCTCGTAGCCTGCGCCACGCAGGCCGCGCACCGCCGCCGCGGCCACGGCATGGTTGAACGAGCCCGGCCGAGGGTGGGCCAGGATCACGCTCGCCTTCACGCCACGCTCCCGTCGGCACGGAAGGGGCGCAGCGCCGCCGACACCCCAGCCAGCACCAGGGACACCGCCGCGCTCACCAGCAGCACCGGCGCGTAGGAGCCGCTGGCAGCTTCGGTCAACGCGAACAGCAACGGGCCCACGGCTGTGCCGAGTACCCCGATGGTCGACGCCGTTCCCATGACCGCACCCAGATTGGCACGTCCGAAGTAGTGCGCGAACACCGCGCCCTGAACGCCCCCCCGGATGCCCATGGTGGCGCCCAGCAGGGCACCGTAGACGAATACCAGGCCGGGAGCCACGACGGCGGCGAGGGCGAGCGCCGCGGTCTGGGCCGCCAGCATCGCCGCCAGCAGGTAGCGGGGCGGGACGCGGTCCAGCAGCGCGCCGGCCACCAGGTTCGCCGCCGCGGTCATGATGCCGAAGGGAACGAACACCTGGGCCGCCAACGCTCGGTCGAGTCCGCCCATGGCCATGATCGAGAAGTGGTGGAAGACCAGCCCCGTGGTGAGCGCCGCCACCAGCGTATTGCCCGCAACGAACAGCCAGAAGGTGCGCGTGCGGCGCGCCTCGGCGAGCGTGTAGTCGACTTCCTGCGACACCGGGCCACGCGCCCCGAACCTCCGTCCCCCGTCGGGCACCAACCCGAAACTCTCGGGCCTGGAACGGAACAGCAGCGCACCCGCGGGCAAGATGGTCACGGCCACCAGCAGGCCCAGCAGCGCGTAGGCCTCACGCCAGCCGTACGACGCGATCAACGATTGGATGACCATGGGGAAGAAGGCTGTGGCCGCCGCCATCCCCAACCCCGTCAAGCCGACAGCGAGACCCCGCCGCCGGACGAACCAGAGGTTGACGACATGCTGGCTCACCAGGCTGAGCGACCCCTGCCCGAGACCGCGCACCAGGACGAAGCCGAGAAGGAGCATGACGATGTTGTGCACCAGCCCCATGTAGCCGCAGGCTAGAGCGAACAGGGTGGCGATGAACACCACCGCGATGCGCGGCCCACGCCGGTCGATGAAGCGACCCACGAAGGGCAGCGCGAACGAGCCCGTCACGGTGCCGATGGTATAGAGCAGCGAGACGAACGAGCGCGACACGCCCAGGTCGGCGATGATCTTGTCCAGGAAGACCGAGACGCCCAGCGTCTGGCCGGGCGTCGTCATGACCATCCCGAAGGTTCCGGCCACGAGGATGACCCAACCGTAGAAGAACGGCGTTCTCTCGATGACGCGGCTGCGCATGGCATGGCTGCCCGCCGCGTAGGTATTGCTGGGTGGTCGCACGCTTTACCGTCCCCTCCGCAGCCAACGGCCGCGCAAGACCTCCAAGCCTACCGGAGCCTGACCTGAGTCGCGTTGCCGGGACGTCATGGAGGGGGGTCGGTTGGTGACCCGCAGCTGCTCGGGGCATTTGATAATTCACACGGACCGACCGACGCGACCGCTACACTCGTTCCACCATGCCCGCACCCGTCTCGTCGCTCGAGCTCTCCAGCGCTACGCGCCTGCAGCGCGTCGAACGCCTGCAGAGTCTAGACGACGAGACCCTTCGCCGGCACGCCGTCAAGGCCGCCAACGAGCGCGACGCCGAAGCGTTGTGGGAGCTGGTCGAAGCCCATCTCACCCTTCACGGCGGGTCGGGCATCGCCACCAGCGCTCACACCATGCGCGCATACCGCCGTGGCGTGGCGGACCTGGTGGCCCTGTGGCAGGGCGAGAATCTCCTTCGGCCCCGTCGCGACGCGGGCACCCTCTACGTCCAACGGTTGCGTTCGGGCGATCGCGAACCGCTGATGGAGCGCGACCTCCCGGGCAGCCGTCGTGGACGCCGTGTCAAACGCGGACCGCTGGCGCCGGCCACCGTGCAACTCAAGGTCGCGGCCGCACGCGCCCTCTACGACGCCCTCGCCTGGGCGGGCGCCAGCGACGCCGATCCCTTCCGGGACGTGCGCATGGGCCGGCAGACCACGCGCGCCGAGGACGTCCAGTCGACCCGCGCCTACACCGACTTCGAGCTCATCGAGATGGTGGCCGCCGCCCGCGACCAGCAGGAGCGCGTGATCCTGCTGCTTGGCGCCCACGCCGGCCTGCGCGTGAGCGAGATGCTGCGGCTCCGCTGGGACGAGGTGGACCTCACGCGGCGCGAGCTGCTCGTCCAGGGAGGCAAGGGGGGCAAATCGGCGGTGGTGACGCTGACGCCGAAGCTGGCCGAGGGTCTGCTCACGTATCGGCGCGCACGCGACGCGAGCGGCACACTCGGCGAGACCGTGCTCGAGCTGCGCTCGCAATACGGCGTGTTCAATCGCGTGAGACGCCTGTGCGGGCGAGCCGAGGTCGATTTCAAGGGCGTTCACGCACTGCGTCACTCGGCGGGCACGCGACTGTACCGCCAGACCGGCGACCTGGGTCAGGTCCAGGACCACCTGCGGCACGCCACGCTCGACATGGCGCGGCGCTACGCCAAGTCCGACCGTCGGCGCCTGCGACGCAGCCTGGACGGCTGGGAATGATGAACGCTGCCCGCCACCGACGGGCGAAAGGGTCCGCATGAGTCTGCCCTTCTCCGCCTGCATCGAAGTGCTGTTCGGCGAGGCCGGGCCACCGCCGCAGCGAATCCACGCGGCCGCGGCCGCCGGCTTCGCCAACGTCGAGATGTGGCGTTGGAGCGACAAGGATCTGGACGCGCTGGAGGCTGCTCTCCACGACACCGGCGTGCGCCTCGAGGGGATGGTCTGCGAGCCGCTCGCCCGCATCGTCGACCCCACACAGCACCAGCGTTGGCTCGAGGGCCTGGCGGAATCGCTGTCGGTGGCGACGCGCCTCGGCGCCGGTGCGCTCTTCGTGCAGTCGGGGGAGCTCAGGATCGGGGTGCCCCGCAAGGAGCAGCGCGAGGCGCTGGTCCAGGCCCTGACCGCGGGCGCGGAGCTCGTCGCCGGTCGGGGCGTTCGCCTCCTGCTCGAGCCGCTGAACACCCGCATCGACCATCCCGGGACGTTCCTGGATCACACCCCCGAGGCCCTGGAGGTCGTGCATGCCGTGGGTCGCCCCGAAGTGGCCCTGCTCTACGACATCTACCACTCGGTCACCATGGGCGAGACGCCGCAACGCGTGCTGGCAGGGCAGCTGTCGGACATCGGTCACGTGCACCTGGCCGACGTTCCTGGCCGGCACGAGCCCGGCAGCGGCGGGCTCCCCTGGCGCGCGGTGCTGGACTGGCTCGAGATCGAGGGGTATCGAGGTCGGGTCGGGCTGGAATACTGGCCGACCCACAACACCCTAGCCTCCCTTCGCACATTCGGAGCACATTCCTAGCGATCGCGCACGAGGATCCACGCTTCCCACAATGCATGTTCCACACGGTACTTCCATACTTTCTTCCGGCGCCGTGTCGCCGACCCCGACACCCCCCACGGGTATTCGTCATACCCTGGAGGCGACATCGCCGGGCCGGCATGCCGGCCCGCGCGTCCCAAGAGAGCCGAAGACGGGGAGCGAACGGTGAGCAAGAAGCGTCGACAACAACAGAAAGACCTCCGCAACCAACG
>Ga0307440_1001572_pt1 | contig 11039 bp, 10 predicted proteins | sample SalMarWE160410MG_FD_202150 | JGI IMG/M metagenome (GOLD analysis project Ga0307440, IMG submission 202150) | Salt marsh sediment microbial communities from the Plum Island Ecosystem LTER, Massachusetts, United States - WE1604-10 | ecosystem: Environmental > Aquatic > Marine > Intertidal zone >... | reverse complement strand
GACACACACCCGGCCCTGGATGAGTTTCGAAGGATCTTGCGCGAGCCTCGAAGGCTGGCCCTGATATGGAACGACCGCCTCAATGACACAGCCTTCTTGCAGGCCTATGAGGCCCTGCTGCAATCCCACGGAACGGACTACCAGGCCGTGAATCACCAGGCCATCTCCGACCAGGAGTTGGCGAACCTGTTTGTCCGCGATTTCGAGCTGCAGACGTTCGACAACCAGCAGCAGCTCGACCTCGAGGGGCTGAAGGGCCGCGTGTTTTCCTCTTCCTACACACCCTCGCCGAATGATCCGGCTACAACGCCATGGTCCTGGCAATTGAAGATGCCTTTCGGCGGCACCAACAAGATGGGCACATCACCATCCGGTACCAGACGAAGATCTATTCGGGATGCATCTGAGTCGGGGGCTCCCCGATCCAAAGAGGCCAACGGAAATGCGGTCCCAACATGACCCACAAAGGCCACATTCTACCGGTCAGAGCATCGCCGCTGTCTAAGAACAGCCGCGACGATGGAACTCAGATCACGTTTCATCCGCGGCAAAGCAAGGACGGCAGCGTTCCGGCAAGCCGCTGCACCCTGACCAGCCTTCGTATGTCCCCAGGGACCCCGCCTCAGGGGGCCTAACTGGCCACCGGGCTGCTTTGTGAATTTCCTCACAAGGTACCACTTCCTCACAACGCGTTCGCGCGCTTTGTCACTGTGCACGGGACCGTCCGTCGGCTAGACTCCGCTGAAGGTGCCTTGGCAGGCTCAGGGTGGGAAGCTGTCAGGCCCGGATCAGGCGGCATCCACGTCTAAGTGCTAGCCTGTAGCTTGGATAATGACCACAGGGGTCATTCTGCGTAAGGGTCGACGCAGGCATGGTCATCAAGAACCTCCTCCGCCGCAAAGGCCGCACTACCCTGACGATCATCGGGATCAGCGTGGGTGTGGCATCGATCATCGCCCTGGGCACCCTCGCCCAGGGGCTTGATGCTGGCTATACATCCATGCTCACCGGGAGCAAAGCCGACCTGATTGTCAGCCAGCCGGACACAATCGACATCGCCTATAGTTCGGTTGACGACGGCGTTGCCCAAGATCTGCTCAGCATGCCCGAAGTCGAGGCGACCAGCGGGATGCTTCAGGCGTTTGTCCCGGCTGAGAAGAGCCCCTACTTCTTCGTATTCGGCTATCCCAGCGACAGTTTTGTACTATCTCGTTTCAACATCATCCAGGGGACCAATTTCCAGGATGCCGCCGGCGTCCGGGGGAAGCCGGTACTCATCGGCGCCACAGCCGCTGACCTGATGGACAAGCAGGTTGGCGACAGCCTCAGACTGACCGAAAGCACGTTCAGGATTGTGGGCATCTACGAGACCGGGGACGCATTCGAGGACAGCGGCGCGGTACTCCCCCTCGACCAAGCCCAAATCGTGCTGGGCAAGCCGCGCCAGGTCAGCCTGGTCTATATCCAGCTGAAAGACCCCGCCCTTCAGCAACGGCTCATTGACAGGGTGACTCGCCAATGGCCGGACCTGGCCATCAGCATCAGTCATGAGTTCGCCGACAAACAGATGATGGGCGACATGATGAACGGCTTTGTTTGGGCGATCGCCGGGTTGGCCATCCTGATTGGCGGCATCGGCATGGCCAACGCTCAAATGATGGCGGTTTTCGAGCGCACCCGGGAAATCGGCGTGCTGCGCGCTGTCGGTTGGAGCCGATCGCGCGTTCTCCTGCTGATCCTGAGCGAATCGCTGGTGGTGGCCCTCGCCGGGGGTCTCATCGGGATCTTGTTGGGCTGGGCCCTGCTCATGGCCTCGTCGTCCGTTGTGAGCATCTTCGGCGCGAACCCCAGCCAAATCGCTCCCGAAACCTTGGTCCAGGCACTGACCACAGTTATGATCTTGGGGGTTGTTGGCGGGTTGTATCCGGCCTGGCGCGCCTCCCGCCTGGCGCCTCTTGAGGCGCTGGGCTATGAAGGCGGAACAGGCGCCGGAGGCGTCCGCCGCCTGCCCTTCGGGGGTATGGCCGTCCAGAGTCTTTGGCAGCGTGCTGGCCGCACGCTGCTGACCTTGTCGGCGATCGGACTGACCGTCGGTGCCGTGATGTCCTTGGATGGCATCCTCGGCGGCACGTCGGATGCGATGACCGGCATAGCCACGCGAACTGGCTCCGAGATCATGATTCGCCAAGCTGACGTGGCTGACACCAGCCTCAGCGCCATCGACGAGCGCTTGGGCTCCAAGATCGAGGCCATGCCCGGCATCCGCAGCGTCAGCGGCATGGCATTGACCGCTTTGACCGGTCAGGAGGAGGGATCGTTCCTCATCGTTCTCGGCTACGCCCCCAACGAATTCGGTATGCGTCGATTCAAGGTGGTCGAAGGGCGTGCAGTGGCTGCACGGCATGAGGTCATGCTCGGGAGGGTGCTGGCTGACGCCACCCACTATGATGTGGGTGAAACGATGGACATCGGCGGCTCTCGTTTTCGCGTGGTTGGCATCCACGAGGTTGGGTCGGGATGGGAGGAAGCCGCCGCCGTGGTGAGCTTGCGGGACGCCCAAATCCTTGCCGGCCGTCCCCGAAAAGTCACCATGTACGGAGTCAAGCTCGAGGATCCTTCTCAAGCGTCGGAAATCGTCGGCGAGTTGAACCAGCGCTTCCCGGAGATTCACGCCGCCCTCTCGGGAGAGTTCGCGGAGCAAATGCCGGACATGCAGGCGGCGGACGCGATGCTGTTCGGCATCTCTTTTCTGGCCATTCTGGTGGGCGGAGTCGGCGTGCTCAACACGATGCTGATGGCCGTCCTTGAGAGAACGCGTGAAATTGGTGTGCTGCGCACGCTTGGATGGAGCCGCATTCGAGTCGTCACAATGATCTTGCGCGAATCCCTGCTCTTGGGGGCCTTGGGGGCCATCGTCGGTGTGGTCGTGGCCTTTGGCATCACCGGCCTGCTGCAACTCGTGCCCATGCTCTCAGGCTTCATCCTCGCCCGTTGGGATGTGGTTGTCTTCGCCCGGGCTGCTTTGGTCGCACTTTCCCTTGGACTCATTGGCGGGTTCTATCCCGCACTGCGCGCCTCCGGTCTACAGCCGGTTGAGGCGCTTCGCTACGAGTGAATCATCTGGCACCATGCCAGACACGGAGGCATCTATGAATCGAAAGACCGGACATACCCTGTACATAATCCTGGTGGCACTGACGGCAGCCGGCCTATTGGTTGCTTGCGGGGGCGGTCCCGCGCCGGCCACGCCCACGCCAGCACCAAGTGACAGCGCAGACTTCAATCCCATCGTCAGCGCCACTGGTATGGTGGTCCCCGAACGTTGGGCTCGTCTCAGCATTCGCTCCGGCGGCCAGGTTGTCGATCTGCCCGTGAGCGTCGGCGACACCGTCCAAGAGGGCGACTTGCTCCTGGCGCTCGACAGCCGCCCGTCCCTACTAGCTGCTGTGACAACCGCCGAACTGGAGCGTGTGAATGCGCGCCAGTCTCTGGACCTGCTGATCGAAGACGCAGACATCGCCCGCGCTCTGGCCGAACAGGAGCTGGCTACCGCCCGGGATGAGCTGCACACGGCGGAGTACACGCAAAGCGTGCGTGCCCAAGGCAATCGTGCCAGTGCGGAAACGATCGCCGCCCAGGAAGGCCGGGTCTTGCTGGCCAAGAAGGATCTGAATCAGGCCAAGCGCAGAGCCGACAGCGGGACGCCTGACGACCACGACAGTGCCCAGGCAGCCATCAATCTCAGCAACGCGCAACAGGCTTATGATTCGGCCGTCCGAACGCTGAACTGGTACAAGGGCCGCCCGACGGATATCCAACAGGCGCAGCTTGATGCCGACGTCGCCTTAGCTCAGGCGCGCGTCGACGAGGCCCAACGGACTCTCGATCGCATGCAAGACGGACCCGATGCACGTGCGCTTGAGGCCGCTCGCGCCCGCTTGGCGAATGCCGAGGCGTCCTTGGAAGCGGCGCAGACCCAACTCGAGTCGGCCGAGCTTCGGGCGCCCTTCGCCGGCACCATCACCGATATCACTGTGCGGCCTGCGGAGTGGGTGCCCGCCGGGACCGCGGTCGTCGTGATCGCCGACCTCAGCACACTGAGGGTTGAGACCACCGATCTCAACGAGATCGACGCCGCCCGCGTGCGGGTCAATGATCCTGCCCAAGTGTCATTCGATGCTGTGCCGGACTTCGTCGGCACGGGCAAGATTCGAAAACTTCTCCCGATGCCGAGCACAAGCGGTGGCACCAACTACACAGCCTGGGTTCAGGTTGACACCATCCCCGAATCGATTCTGTGGGGCATGACAGCCTTCGTGGACATCGAGGTTCAGGAATGAACTCTTTTCTGGTCGAGACCATCGGGCTGACGCGGGTCTTCGGGGACGGTGCCCCGATCAGGGCGTTGGACGACGTATCGATTCAGATCACCTCCGGCGAGTTGGTCGCCGTCATGGGACCAAGCGGCAGCGGCAAGAGCACCTTGCTTAACCAGATCGGCGCGCTGGACCAACCAACCAGCGGCGAGGTGCTCGTGGCCGGACACGATCTGGCCACCATCGAGGATCTCGACGCATTTCGGGCCCACACGGTGGGGTTCATCTTCCAGCTTCACAACCTGCTGCCGACGCTGACGGCCCGGGAGAATGTCGAAGTGCCGATGATGGGTCATGTTTCCTCGGCCGAACGCAGGGCGAGGGCAGACGAACTGTTGGACCTGGTTGGGTTGGGGGGACGCACCAACCACCTGCCCAACCAGCTTTCTGGGGGCGAACGCCAGCGCGTGGCGGTCGCGCGAGCACTGGCCAACAACCCGCCGCTTGTGCTGGCAGATGAACCCACCGGGAGCCTTGACACCCAGGCGGGCCGTTCACTGATGGATCTGCTCAAACAGCTCAACCGCGAACATGGCACAACGTTCATCGTTGTCACTCATGATCCGGCGGTCGCTCGCCAGACCCAACGCGTTTTGGTGATGGAGGACGGACGGATTCTTCGCGAGGATCAGGTTGGATCGCCGCTGGAGGAAGACCTCCGCTTGTGGCGCCATTCCGAACTCGGCGAGTGTATCCTTTCCGGCGATGCACACCTCCAGAACAAGCTTGCACTTTCCCGATCTCAGCTCGATGCCCTGCGGGGTGTGCTGAGCCAGGCATCCCAATCCGGTTAACGGCGCCTCCCTCGGACCTCGGTCCAAGCTGGGACGGCCCGCCACGCGTGTTTCTGAACTCGCCAAATGGCAGCCCTCGGGCTGCCATTTGGCCCTTCAAAGGGAGAAAGCCGTATGCCCCCCAAAACCATCGACTTGTCCACCAAGTTGAGCGCGTTCTCAGATCTCTGGCAGCCCAAAATCATCGCCCAGCTCAACGACTACCACCTCAAGCTGGCCAAGGTCGAGGGGGATTTATTTGGCACAGCCACCCGGAGACCGACGAGCTCTTTCTGGTCTTGAAGGGTGAGATGCAGATTGCCTTCCGGGATGGCATCGCATCCTTGGGAGAGGGTCAACTGTGTGTCGTACCCAGGGGCGTCGAACACCGCCCCTCGGCGGACTCCGAATGCCACATCCTGCTCATTGAACCTGCGGGAACGCCCAACACAGGAGACGCCGGGGGAGAACGGACAGCCTCCGGTGACGCGTGGATCTAGGGTCCCACCAAACCAGCTGCTCTGCCTTGACTCCGCCGCAAATCATGCTAGACTGATACAAAGTACTCTGCAATACAAAGTTCACTAGCATGCAGAGTGCGGGAGCTTGCCATGTCCGACGCCCCAAAGATTCAAGACATTCAGCGGCGCACCAGACGGCTGATGACTTACGAAGATGGATCATGGGATCTGCTGCTCGGAACAATCTTCTTTCTGCTCTCGGTGTACCCCATCACCAGGGCCCGCTTGGGACCCTCCTGGAACCTGGTGCTGTTCATTGGCCTGCTGCTTGTCGCCAGTGGTGTCCAGATGTTTCTCAAATGGAAGTTCGCTCTCCCCCGCTTAGGCTACGCCAAAGGTATTCGATCTCCCAAGCTCAAGGCGCTCTTCGTCGTCACAATCGGCGTCGTGATTCTGACCTTCGGCGTGGTGGTGCTCACACTAAGAGACAGCAGCTGGTTAGGCGCCCTGGTTCCCAGCAGCGGGCCGATCTGGTTGCGCAGATTCATGGTGGATATCCTGGTTGTTCCGGTCATGGTTGGCATTTTTAGCACCCTTGGTTACCTGTTTGGCGTCACGCGGCTCTATCTCTACGGCTGGCTGCTGGGGATCGGCAATCTGACTGCGGTCATCATTTATGACGGTGCCCCTGAAGGATTCAACGTCCCCCTTGGTTTGGCCGCTGGAATCATCTTGGTCTTCGGGGCGACGTTGGTGGTGCGCTTCGTGCGCAACTACCCAGTCCGGACTTTGGATGTCTGATATGCCTTCGGCACGCCAGGGGCCCGAAGGCGTCAACCATTTGGCCGATGTGAATCGAATCGTCCACGAACCGGCCCGGTTGATGATCCTGCTGGTTCTATCCACCGTCCAAGAGGCCGACTTCGTCTTCCTTCTCAATGCCACTGAGCTCACCTGGGGCAACCTGTCCTCCCACGTGACCAAACTCGAGGATGCAGGCTATGTCGAGGTGGAGAAGGGGTTTGTAGGCAAGAAACCACGCACCCTGGCTCGCCTCACGCACGAGGGTAGGCAAGCCGTGGATGACTATCGTCGGACGATGCAGCAGGCGCTGGACGCTGCCAAGTGATCTTAAATCAGAGACGAGGCGGCCGGCTACGTTCCCCATCGGTGCGCGACGACCCGCCTCTCTGCGCTCCCTCTCGATAGATCCTGCCGGCGGCACTGCCCAACGCTGCGGCAAGTCTCACGGCCGAATCGGATCTCACCACTGCCCAGTCCGCTTTCCCCACCACTCGAGCCCCCTCAAGATCAGCCAAAGCAGTGCAACCGGCGTGATTCCAGCCAGCAAGCACAGCGCGCCGAGAATAGCGGCCTCACGTCCGTACAGCAAATAGATCAACCCGCCGCCCACCAGCAGCAAGATCAACACAAAACCAGCGAACATTCGCCGATCCGTCTGACTTCGGAAATCCCTCACGCCAATTCTCCATTCAGAGCGGTCAGCGCCTCACCCTGAGGCGCGATTATAGCCCTGAGAACATGTCAGGTTGGCACGGCCATCCAAAGTGCGCGATTATTACCCGCCGGTTGCCCCAACGAATACGAACGGCATCCTCGACGCACACCTTGGGAGGTGCGGCTTGCTTGAACACGGAGTCAAAGCCTACGGCTATCGCTGGGTCGTGCTGCTGGTCTTCATGGCCATCACGGTCCTCAACCAGCTTCTATGGATCACTTTCGCCCCCATCACCCATGACGCGGCTGCGTTCTACGGCGTATCCGACTTAAGCATCGGCCTGCTGTCCCTCAGCTTCATGATCGTTTACATCTTTGTCTCGATCCCGGCCTCATGGACTATCGACCGCTACGGTTTCCGCTGGGCAGTTGGCATCGGCGCCGTGCTGACCGGGGCATTCGGTCTGACCCGCGGTCTGCTCGCCAACGATTTCACCTGGGTGATGATCTCCCAGATCGGCATTGCCATCGGCCAGCCTTTCATCCTCAACGCCGTCACCACCGTCGCCGCGCGTTGGTTTCCCGTCGATGAAAGAGCCACCGCCGCTGGCCTGGGATCACTGGCGATCTACCTGGGCATCCTGGGCGGCCTGGTCCTCACCCCATATTTGACCCTTCGCATGGCGATCCCCAGCACGCTGGTGCTTTATGGGGCGGGCTCCGTCATCGCCGCGGCATTGTTCATCGCGCTCTCACGCGAGCATCCACCGACACCCGCCGGCCCAGCGGGCGAAGAGGCCAAAGCATTGATGTTCGATGGACTCAAACGAGTGGTCCGCAGCCGCAACTTCGTTGTCTTGCTGGCCGTGTTTTTCGTTGGCCTGGGGGTGTTCAACGCCGTCACCACTTGGATTGAGGAAATACTTGGCCCGCGAGGTTTTTCAAGCACGCAAGCCGGCGTGACCGGCGGCGTGATGATCGTGGGCGGAATTGTGGGCGCCCTGGTCCTTCCGGCGCTCTCTGACCGATCTCGCAAGCGCGTGCCGTTCATCCTGGCCGCCCTCGTCGGGGCCTCCGTCTCCTTGCTCGGCCTCACCCTGGCCGGGAGCTATGGGCTGCTGCTGTCATCCGCCTTTGGGCTTGGTTTCTTTTTGCTGAGCGCCGGGCCCATCGGATTTCAGTACGGCGCCGAAATCACCTATCCCGTGCCGGAAGGGACCTCCAACGGCTTGCTCCTGCTGATGGGTCAAATCTCGGGCATCATCTTCATCGTCGGGATGGATTCTTTCAAGTCCCCCACAACCGGATCGATGACCGTGCCCCTCTTGGCGCTGGTGGCCCTGACCGTGTTGGGTTTCTTTCTCTCCACACGACTCAGGGAATCAAACTGGCTGGCCGGTGCAGAATCAGGTGGGCGATCTCGGCCAGCCGGCTAGCGCTCGCACGGGGTGTGGGGAGGTCGAATTGGTGAATGCAAGAAATCCCTGACGGCCCCTCAACTGAGTTCGATCGCCTCCTCGGGGCACTGCAGCACACACGCGCCACAAGCGATGCACTGGTCGATATCATGCAGCACGACGACCCGATGGACTCGATCGGGGGTCCAACATCCCACCGGACATACCTCATAGCACTGCCACGTGCCTTTGCAGGCTTCCGGATCAAGACTTATCTCGAGCCCCCGCAGCCTGCGCGCCAAAACCAAGTGTTCGCTCAGACTCTCCCAGAGTGTCGGTTCGCTCACGCCGCTACCTCCAACCCAGGGCCAGCGGTCCCAGCCAGTAGATCAGCCCCAAGCCAGCCGCGATCATGGCCTCCCAGCCCCAGTTGGCTTGCTCGCCGCGCATCCTGGGCGACATACCTTGGAGCTCGGCCGCTGAGAAAACCGAAAGCCCCGTCAATCCTACAGCCCAGTTGAACATGTGCGGTGCCGCCATAGGGTCGAACAGGCGAGTGTAGACCAACAAGCCAGTCAGGGCGATCACCGTCAGCGGCACACTCTTTGCCAGTCCGTCCCGGCCTGGGAGCCAGGGCATCACCAGACCGTAGAAGTATGACAGCCCGAGCAAGCTGATGGCGATCGGCCAGAACAAACCCCGCCAGAAGATCGCCACCGGCACCAAGATCAACAGAGCGTAGAATCCCAGGGTCACGGTCACCATTTCCATGCGATCTTTGGCAGGGAATCGAACCCAGCGCATGGCGTCTGTCTTCTTGCGATGATTGGCCAGATAGACAGGGATGTCCACCGCCTTGGCCGGGCCCCAGTGTACGCCCCACCCGATTTCGCGCCGGATTCGCCAACCGTCAACGCCGTTGGCACACAGCTGTGGGAGGACCAGGGCATGATGATCCACAACCTGATCCAAGTGGGACGACTTGACGGCGGCGATGACCTTCTCGGCGGTGAAATAGCCGCCGCCGGCCGCGCACCAGACGTTGATCCCGGCCGAATCGGCCACCAGAATCCAGGCGTCGACCGCCCCGTCGATAGCCTGCACCAGGCGCCGAACCGTCAGATCGAAGTTTCCCGTGACCAATACGGGCGAGGCACGATCCGGACTGCCGATCGCGTACAAGCCGGGCCGCACCTTCGGATAAGGCGGGATGATCCTGAAGAACAGCGCCCACAAGTCGGCCAACCATGTTCGAAGGTTGGATTTGTGGGATAGACGTCCCACCGCAGTTGCCGGAAGAACGCCCTCGCCAGCGGCCGCATCAGTTGGAAAGAGGCGATAGAGCGCCAGGCTTCCCCCCAAGAACGTCAGCAGACGCTCGGGCCGGAAACCGGTCCGGCCGAAGAGATCATCCGGGTGGGAAAGTGCCGCGGTCGTGGTTCGGGTGAGGATCCAGGTCACGAAGACGAGTGGCAGACGGATGAGCGTGTACCAGAGCCGCTGGAACCAGCCGGCCGGCACGAATTCATCTGCTAGCAGGATCGTCCCCCCGGGAGCGAGCAGTCCAGCACACGCCTGAAGAACGAATTCCTGCTCATCCGGGGGCAATTCGCTGAAGACCAGCGTTGAGACGATCAGATCAAAGCTGCCCGGGTCAAATCGTTCACCGATCAAGGAGGCATCGATCTGCACAAACTCGACACGGTCCCCCAACTGCTCTCCCTCGATTCGTCTCTTCGCCTGGTCCAGCATGGCTTGGGAAGCATCAACACCAATGACATGGGCACCCTTGCGGGCCATCATCGCCGCCAGGGAACCCGTTCCACAGCCGATTTCCAAAATCCGACTCTCGCTCTGGGCATAACGCTCGGCAATGGCTTGATGCACCCGCCGAAGCCGACCGAGGGTGAGGACCTGGATCCCCCGATCGTAGTCGGCGGGTTCCGTTTCCAGCCATTTCATGAAGACGGTTGCCATGGCCTCCCTCGATTGCGTGCGGACTGCCGCAATGCAAGACGAAGTCTTGTCGTATTCAGTCTAGCACCAACACCCGGCGTATCCAGCGGTGTGATTCTGGCCGACACAATGCAGGGAGCCCGTCCGCCCCCTGATGCGTCGCCGGGTGACCAACGGGGCCGGGCACTCACCATTCCCTAATCCTCGCCACCGCCTTTCCCATGCTATCATTCGCGCATTCCCGTCCAGCACACCGCTAGCAGTCACGTCTCAGATCACCTCGCCGCCACTTCGGTTATGCCATCAGCCAAGGCGAATGTATGCATGGACCTGTCACCATCTCGCGGCGCACCTGCCTCTTGGCCGATCCTTGGGCAAAGGACTCGGCCCTTTTGAGATCCCCGTCGGGTGTGCACCCGGCTGTGTTGATCGGTCCGGTTCCCAACAGATACGGCACTTCGGAGGGAAGGAAGATGAAAGTTTCGCGAAAGTCTCTAATCGTCTTCGTATTGGTCCTGGCAGTGATGAGCTGCTCGCCTCTTAACCAGATTGCGGGCAAAGCCATTGACCAGGTCGCCGCAGGATCGGGGTTCACGGTCGCCGGAAGTTTGTGGCCCG
>Ga0307440_1001571_pt1 | contig 11044 bp, 12 predicted proteins | sample SalMarWE160410MG_FD_202150 | JGI IMG/M metagenome (GOLD analysis project Ga0307440, IMG submission 202150) | Salt marsh sediment microbial communities from the Plum Island Ecosystem LTER, Massachusetts, United States - WE1604-10 | ecosystem: Environmental > Aquatic > Marine > Intertidal zone >... | reverse complement strand
TAGAGGGACGGATCTGCACTCACGCTGCGGTCAACGATGATGACCGGAATGCCGGCGTTCTTGGCCTCGGTCAGGACAGCTTCCCAGCCATCCTCAACCACCGGGGGCAAAGCGATCACATCCACCCCTTGGGCGATGCAAGACCGGACGGCCGAAATCTGGTTCTCCTGCTTCTGCTGGGCATCTGAGAAGACCAGCTGCTTGATGCCAAGCGTATCTGCGGTTTCCTTGATTGAAGCCGTGTTCGCCGTCCGCCAGTCGCTCTCGGCGCCGAGCTGTGGATAGCAGAGCACCATGTCGGCATAGGTGCAGTTAGGTGCACAGGATGATTCATCCGAGGCAGGAGCAGCTCCACCACCACCGCAGGCAGCCAGGATCATCGAGGTAACGATGAACAGAAACGCGAGCTTCTTCCAACTGAACATGACGTCTTCTCCTTCTAGTTTGTGTGCGCAAAGCGATTCGAGGATTGAGTCAGCTGATTCGCTCTGGCCGAGGTGCCCGCCTACATGGCTCGACAGCCAGACCGGCACCTCATTTCCCCACGATGGTTATGTCTCAGCTCCACCTCCTTCTTGCCCCATCCCCTTCATGGAACTTTGCCTTGCAACTAAAGTTGGGGCTAGCAGTATGGCCTTCGGCCGAACCGGATCACGTTCGTCGTATTCAGATTCGATGATCTTGATGATTTCTTCGATCGCAACTTCACCAAGGTTGTTTTGATCCTGCTGGACGGTTGTCAGCGGGGGCCAGAAGAATTCAGACTCTGGAATATCGTCGAACCCGACAACGCCCAGTTCATCGGGAATTCGAATTCCGGATTGACAGGCATACTGCAGCACACCCAAAGCCATTTGATCGTTGGCCGCAAACACGGCATCCATCTCTGGGTACTGCTCAATGAGACGCTTGATCTCCCGGGCACCACTTCGAGAAGACCAAGTCCCCTCCACGCAGTATTCCTCCTCGTAGGGAAGTTGGGCTTGCTTGAGACCCTCACGCCAGGCCGCCTTGCGCTCACGAGCCTCCCACCAATCCAAGGGACCCGAAATGTGACCAATTCGCTCATAACCCTGCTCGATCAGGTGCGTCATGGCGAGCTGTCCACCAAGATAGTTGTCAATTGAGACGATGTTGATTGCCTTGCGCGAGTGGATGGTCAGATAGACAACGGGGATTCCCAGGTCCAGGGAGGGATCATTGATCCATCGCAGGTTCTCACCGACTTCGGGCACCGCCCAAATGACCCCATCGACCTGGTGGGAAACCAACCTCTGGAAGACCGTCGCCATCTCCTCAGGATTGAAACGGCCCAGCTCCTGAAGCAGAAGCGAGTACCCCGCCCTTTCGGCTGCGCTGGTGATACCGCTGAGGGTACGAGACGGACCGATGAACTTCAACCCCGCCGTGACGACACCCAGGGTGTAGCTGCGTTGACGAATCAGACTCCGGGCAACGGCACTGGGCTGATACCCCAGCTGATCGATGACCTGTTTCACTCGCTCCCTGGTCTGGCGAGAGACATCCGGTCGGTCATTGATCACACGCGATACGGTCTGCGTTGAGACGCCGGCTGCCGATGCAACTTGCTTAATTGTGGCTCGGCCAATGCGTTTCATGCCCGTTATCGTTCCCGTTATCGTTCCCGGTATCGTTTACACATTAGCAGAAGATGAGAATCAATGCAATCGACAAATGTCATGTCTGGGTTTGTGACACGTGGCGGGGGACGCTCTTCTGGGCACAAGCTACGCATTCGGTCCGACCTGCGCCATGCGGAGGCGGCCATCTCGACCAAGCGTCTGCGCTCTAACCGGCTCGCCGCGTTGCTCGGCGCCTTGATCTGCCTCATCGGCAGACAATTGTACGCCGGCTGGTTCCGACACCCGCCATGATGGACTGCACACAGCATTTGTCTGCATCTTCGACAGGAACGCTTGCATGGGCGGATCCATGCCTGCATAGCCCCACTTGAGCTTGCCACCCCAAATCATGTGAAGCAGACTTGCGCTGATCGGTAGTACGTTCACTTGTCGTCCGCTGCCTGGTCAAAATCGGCAGGCAAGAGTCTTGATCGAAAAGAAAGTGGACCACTCCATAACCCTTAGACGGGATCTGCCGAAAGGCATGCAAGAGTCTGCAAAACCTCCATCACGGGTTCCGCGAAGCGTCCTGAGGCGTAGCCGAAGGGCGCATCCCGTCGTCGCCTCTAGGCAAGGGTCTTGAACAACGCCGTCTCAGGGGTGGTGTAATCACCGCGACCGATACGTAGCTCTTTGTACGCCTCGAATTGCTTCATTGCCCCTCTCCTGAGGCTTCCGCTGAACCGCCATCGACTACATCCCAAAGAGGCGCAACAGCCTAATCCTCAGCCCAGAAACCTCGCTCTGGTCAACCCCTGACTTCGTCTACCCCATCCACATCATGGGGCCCCAGGAAGCCGCCGTATGCGATTGGTATAATCGCGGCTGGGTCCGAAATCTCTTTCTACCCACCGACGCCCCTCACTGCCGACTTCCAATCCGACCGGAATTAGGGAATTTCCCTGATGATCGATCCTCTCATCCTGAAGAGCAAGATTCAGATCCCTGCCCCGACCCGGTATCACATCGAGCGACCCCGAATCACTCAACGGCTAGAGCAGGACATTCTGTCGAACAAACTCACCCTGCTCTTGGCACCGGCAGGCTACGGCAAGAGCAGCGCCATCGCAGATTGGGCGCGCGCCACCACAACACCGGTCGCATGGCTCAGTGCCTCCGACACTATCCTCGCCCCGCTGTCCCTTCTTAGACACCTGTTTGCCTCCTGGCGTGCCTTCCAGCCCGAGTTGGCTGGGACGCCCCTTGACATGGTGCTTGGATCACGAGATCCGGATGGTGCCCAGGCTGCGACTGTCTTCCTGAACACCGCCGCGTCCAGCAGCAATCCCCTTGTCTTTGTAATCGATGACTACCATCACATCCAGGACGGCCCAGCAGAAGAAGCCTTGGATTCGTTGATCGAGAATTCTCCAGCACCGCTCCACTGGGCAGTCGCCTCCCGAACGCTTCCACCGCTGGCCATTGCCCGGTACCGGGGCCACGGGGTGCTTGGAGAAATCGGGTCCCGGACGCTCGGTTTCACATTGCCGGAAGTGGATCAATTGCTGCGACAAATGGGGCTCGAACTGAATTCGCCCCAAGTCGAAGCTTTGCACGAAGCCACCGAGGGATGGGCAGCCGCTTTGCAGCTTGCCGGTCTGAGTCTGCTGAGGTCACCACAATCCCAGGTGCCTACGCTGGAAGGGTCTCAGCGCTTCATCGCGGACTATTTCCGGCAGGATGTGTTCTCGCATCTGCCCGATCAGCTTCGCACGTTCTTGCTCAAGACCTCCATCGTGGCGCGCCTTTGCGAGGGGTTGTGCGATGCGATCACGAACGGCGATGGTTCCCAATCTGTGCTGGAAACCCTGGAGCAAGACGGGGTGTTCACCGAGCCTTTGGACCAGCAGGGAGAGTGGTATAGGTACCAGCCACTGTTCGGCGACTTCCTTCGCATGGAGCTTGAACGGAGCCTGAGCACTGAAGAGGTACGGGGCCTGCACAGCAATGCGGCCCGATGGCTTGCGAACCATGACTTTCCCCATCAAGCCTTTCGGCATGCCGTCGACTCGCTCGACCCGGCCCTGGTCATCGAAGTCTGCGAACGCTTCGTCCCCCGTATGCTCTTGATGGGCGAGTTTGCCACCCTGAAGGCATGGTTCGATTCGATCCCAGCCGGATGGTTGGACAACCATCCAATCCTGGCAACCGCCAAAGTCGGGTACTTGCTGCAGTCCGGCGCGTTGGATGCTGCACAAGCTCTGCTCGAGCGCATCGAAACACAATTGGGTGGAAACCGTCGCCTCGAGCAGAAACTGGTCCGGGCCAGAGCCAACGCTGTTCGCTGCGGGATTGCCTGCTTCAGGAATGATCTGGAGGTCGCCGAGACGTTGGCCAACAAAGCCCTCAAGGAACTCCCAGACGACGACGTTTTCTTTCAATCCATGACCTACATCGTGCTTGGAGACACCTATCGCAAGAACGCTCAATGGGACCTCGCCCGCAACAACTACGCACAGGTACTGAGGTTTACAGACAAACCGCTGTTCCATCAACTGGCGGTTCACGTCTACGGCGCGCTGGCCGACTTGGATATGCGAAGAGGCAATCTCAAGCAGGCGGCCGCGTCCTGGGAAGACGCCCTGGCCGAGATCGATAACGTCGCCAATTGGGGCGGGCTCCCGCTGCCTCTGACGGGATGGATCTTTATCAGGTTGGCGGAGATTCAGATCGAGTGGAATCAGCTTGACCGCGCAGCCAACTACGTTGAAAAAGGTCTCCAGCGGGCAGAATTGGGAGGCGATGTCAGTGCGCGCATAGCCGGCCATCTGGCCACAGCTCGGCTGGCCCTGGTCCGGCAAGACGTAGAGGCAGCCTCCTTTCAACTGGACAAAGCGCGTTTGTTGCTAGATCAATCCCAACTCCCCCAATGGAAGGGGCAACTGGATCGCCTTCAGGTCGATCTGTGGCTTACAAAGGGTGAGCAACGGGAAGCCGAAGACTGGGCAAATGATCAATGGGGCCGGGTCGGCAAGGACCAAGGTCCGCTCTTGAGTTTGGCCGTCGCCCGCGTCCTCATGGCCGCTGGCGACAAGGCCTCCCTAGACCGTGCCAGAGGCATGCTGCACGCTGAAGAAGGGTCCAGCCGGCGGGATGGACTGGTCGGCATTGAGACTGAAGCAGCGGCGCTTGGGGCCGTGGTAGATTGGCGGCTCGGCAAGAGAGCGGCGGCCCTTGCCGGGATTGATCGGCCATTACGTCTTGCTGAATCGTATGGTTACAAACGTGTCTTCATCGACTTGGGTCTTCCAATGGCGAGCATCCTACTTGAGGCAGACGACCGCGACGCGCTGCATGCCTATGGTCAAGAGCTGTTGCTGGACTTCCGGGATCGCTTCGGGCTGGACCCTGCTTCGCCGGTGGGCCTCCCAGAACCTCTCAGCGATCGCGAAGTAGAGGTCTTGAAGCTGGTCTCCGCTGGGCTGACCAATCAAGAGACAGCCGATAGACTGGTGATTTCTCCGGGCACCGTGAAGAAGCACTTGAGCAACATCTATGGCAAGCTAGGAGTCAAGAGCCGCACCGCGGCGGCGGCTCGAGCCCGCCAGCTCGGCCTCATCGAATAAAGCTACCCCACACCTCTACAGCCAACATACCCCGCGCGAATACCCCGTTTGGGGCATGATCTGCTCCCCACCCTGTTCTATCCTAAGGCCCAGACGACCCTGAGGGATGGATCAGCATGGGAGCGGGAAATGGACTCAAGTCACGACGTAGTGATCATCGGGGGTAGCCAATCAGGCCTCGCAATGGGGTACCACTTGGCCAAGCAAGGCACCGATTTCGTCATCCTCGAGGCGGGCCGGAGGATCGGCGATCAATGGCGTAAGCGCTACGATAGCCTGGAGCTGTTTACGCCGGCCCGGTTCAGCCGGCTGCCTGGGAAACCCTTTCCGGGAGACCAGAATCGCTATCCTACCAAGGACGAGATGGCCGACTACCTTGAATCCTACGCGGCCGCTTTTGACCTTCCAGTTCAGTTGAACACACACGTCGAAAGCTTGAGTCGGGATGGCATCCGGTACAAGATCACGGCTGGCGACCGCTCATTCAAGGCTGACCAGGTCGTGGTAGCCACAGGGGCAGAACGAACGCCTTATGTGCCACCCTTCGCTGGCGGTCTTGACCCCAGCATTCTTCAGATCCACTCCAGCGAATACCGCAACCCGACCCACCTGCCTGATGGCGATGTATTGGTTGTTGGTGTCGGCAATTCCGGAGCTGAGATTGCGCTCGAGCTCGCAGCCTCACGGAAGGTGTTCCTCTCGGGCAAACCGCCAGGCATGCTGCCAAAGCCGCCCCATCCCGCTCTTGCCAGCATTGTCTTTTTCGCCCTCCACCGGATAATCTCGCGAGGCAACCCCATAGGTCGAATGGTGATCAGCAAGATGGCTTCAAAAGGCACGCCGGTCGAGGGCATCACGGAGCGCGACTTCACCGAAGCGGGAATCAAGCGCCTGGCAAGGACGGTGGGGGCCGAGCAAGGCAAACCTACGACTGCCGATGGCGCGAGCCTGGACGTCGATGTTGTGATTTGGGCGACCGGTTTTGGCCTGGATTTCCAATGGATCGACTTGCCCATCTTCAATTCAGACGGGAAGCCGAAGCACTCGCGCGGCGTTGTCGAAAGACAACCCGGCATGTATTTCTTGGGCCTTCCATTTCAGTATGCGGCCAGCTCAGCCTTGATCCCGGGCGTTGGCCGGGACGCCAAGTACTTGGCTCACAAGATTGCTCTCTATTCAAGGAAGGCATCCACAGACATGGCCTCGCTGGATCAGATCGGGCATCGTGCTGTGGTAAACACTGCGGCTGCAGCCTCACCAGAGGAAGGAGCGAACAAGGTTTGAGTTCAGCTTCCTAATCAAGAACCGCTCTAGCACAAGCTTGTGCGGATTGTTCAAGTCCTATGAGGGGAGACTCTGATGAGTGCTTGTGCAAAACTGCCAATAACACGCGCAAGGATCCGAGCTGCTTTTCCCAAGCCCTACTTGTGCCCAGCAGTTCACCATCCGACCAACGCCCTTTCCTGCCGGGTTCGCTGTTTGCCAATCTGAACCGATGCCCTCCAACTTGTCTGCCGAGTCCAACCGAGGCATCGTCCGGTCCGCCGGCCAGCCTTCTGAGCCCGGTTGCCACCTGACCGTCCGCGAGCGGAGGTGCCGGCCCTGTTGGTCGAGGGTCAGACCAATGACCAGATTGCCGTAAGGCTGACCGTCTCTCCCTCCGCCATTAAATCCCACGCTAGCACTATCCTCACCAAACTCGGCGTTGCTAGTTGCACCGAAGCAGTGAACCTCGCCATGCGCCAGGGGCTGATCACCTGGTCGCCCACACCTAGCTCCCCCAAACGGCGGAGGCAAAAGCTCCCCTGTGGATGGATGTGCCTGCCCCCCCCCCTACAGTACGCTGGACCTATGACACGCGTCTACTTGGCCAATGCCAAACTCGATGAGCGCTGCGCCCTGCGCCTCACGCTCCAGGATCTGAAGTTGGAGCTGGCTGGCGAAGCAGCCGATTGGCCAACCACCCTGGCAAAGGCACCCGTCAGTCACGTGGACATGCTTCTGGTGGATTGGGAATTGCTTTCTGATTCGCCCAATGCCGCACTGGCAGAGCTGCGCCAGGCCTGCCCGGCTGCGCTGGTGATCGTGCTCATCAGTCAAATGGATGCCCGTCAGCGGGCCGCGCTCTCTGCCGGCGCCGATGCGTTTATCAGCAAAGGCGATACGCCTAAGCGCGTGGCCGAGTACTTGCGCACCTTCGCCTCAAGTGCTGCGATGAATTGATGACACCTGGCTGTTGGCTGGAGTCCGATATCCCGGCGCACTCCGCTGCCCCGAGCGCCGGCGCAAACTTGGGACAGCTGCAAGGAATCACCGGAGGTCCCTATGAATGACAAAGATTCGTAAGGATAGACAAGGCGACAAGTGCCAAGCCGTGCCCCTCAATTAGAAGAATTAGGAGATAAACCATGAATATCCTCATCTACCTCGTCGCTGCGGCGATCATCGGTTGGCTGGCAAGTGAAATCATGCGCGACCGGTCGAGCCTGTTGATCAACATCGTGGTGGGCGTCGTGGGCGCCTTCCTGGCCGGCTACTTCCTCAGCCCGATTTTCCATGTCGGGACGATCAACGATGCCATCAACATACCGACCATGTTGGTAACGCTGCTGGGCGCCGTCATCGTGATCGCGATTGTCCATCTGCTCCGCCGCAGGGTGTAGCCCGGTCACCCTTGGCCTGGATCGCCTAAGGTTTTCCTTGAGCAAGGGTGCACAGAGACGCACCCCTGCATTTTTCTCGGTTCAACCTGTCAACTTTGTGAAAATTGTCACATATGGTTTATGGAGGACGCAAACAACATGAATAGGACAGTGAACGTTTTGGCCGGCATGCTGATTGGTGGGCTGGCTGGCGCAGGAGCAATGCTTTTGCTTGCACCCCACTCGGGTGAGAAGACACGGGCTCTGATCCAGCAAAAGGGCGTCGAGGTGCGGGATCGGACAACCGAAGTGGTTGACCAAGCCCTGGCCCAAGCTCGTTCGAACTCACAGGAGATTGCGAGCGATGTTCGGGAGAGGGCCGGCCAGCTCAAGCAGCTTGGACAGGACAAACTCGTGGCGGGGATGGATCATGCCTCCTCGGTTCTTGAGGCCGGAAAAGTGGCCGTCAGGGATGCCTGAACGACAAGTCTCTTGATCAGCGCAGGTGGCGAGCGCCGATTCCTTCTGCGCTCGCCGTCCAGCCGTCACACCGAGAAAGGATCATCAGCATGAAGTTCACCCGAAACATTGGCATGCTCTTGCTTGCAGTCTTCCTGATTGCGTGGGGTCTTGTACAGCTTCTCGGAATTGGCGGGCTGGGTGCCATCCTGGCGATCATCGCCATCGCCGCCGGCATCTTCATCCTTCTGGACCGTTAGCGGGATTGTCGCTCAACCTATCGACCTCGCAAACCGGATCCTGAAAGTTTGAAAGGAGCATCACATGTTGACCTGGATTATCGTCATTCTGATCGTCCTCTGGCTGCTGGGCGCGTTTGGTCGAGGCATCATCCCCAGCATCCCGAACACCGGCAACGCCATTCACACACTGATCGTGATCGCTGTCATCCTGGTGATCTTGAGGCTGTTGGGGATCATCTAGAAGAACCTCTTCCGGTACGCGGGCACAAACCATTCTGTGTCGACGCCTGATCAGGGAGCCAGTCCCAGATCACATGGTCGAGGCAGAGAAATTCAGTGATGAGGAGGCCAAGATTGAGCGAAAAACCAAAGATCACAACCGAGGAGGCGCGGACGACCGGAACGAAGTTGGGACTGGATTGGGGAAAAACCGATCTGGAGCAGTTCCGGCGGGGCCTTGAGGTGGAACTCGAACATGGATCCCACGATCCGGAGACCGATGTGACCCACGACGACATGCTCTTGACGGGCAAGATTGCGTGGGCACATTTGAAGGAAATGGGCGACTACTACACCCGCCTGGATCAGCTTGAAGCCGAGGCCCTATCCCAGCCCTAGACGAGGGAACCCATCAAGGCCCCTCGGGGGAGTTTGGGCACGGAGCCCGGCGGAATGATGCTCCCGGCAGGTTGTCCGAACCTGCCGAACCTGGGCTCAAGATCGGACCCCGATTGAAGAGCTACCGACAAACAAAGGAGAAACGACGATGAATATGAAACTCTCTGCTCCGAAAGTTATCACCTGGTGGATCGCAGTTGCATTGGGCGTGCTTGGGCTCCTCGGTCACTTTGGAACGATAGCCGTCTTGGGCCAGTACGCGTTTTGGCTTGCTGCAGCCGCATTCGTTCTGTTGGCGTTGGCCACATTTATGAAGAACCTTTAGTATCTATATCAGCGCTTGAGCCCCTGGGAGTCGGCCCGCGCTTCCCAGGGGTCCTCAGGCTTTCCGATGGACTTGGCATGCCTGACGCCGTTGGCGCCGGCCACAAGATAGGATGGCGGGAACAGCCATCCTACATGCCAGGCAAGGCGTAGAACCTTATCTCCCACCGCCGGTCATGACTTGGCGCGGCACCCGGCCCGAACGCCTGCCAAAGCAACCCTCTCACATGCCAATGGTACTCATGACTTTGTTCCCGACTTTGCGACCGCCTGGCTTCGCGCCTTGAGGCCCGATATTCGCTGCTCCTGTCTCGATAACAATAAGGCGGCTTCTTCAAGGCGCTGGCGCTCAGCTTTGATGAAACGTGTGTAGGGTGCGACGCCGTCTTTCAGTCGGGCGATGGCGATTTCTGATTCGCCCCTGAACTGCGAACTCATGGCGCCCACAAGCCTGGTGCGCAAGGTGATCATCTTCTCTTTGAACCTTTCCTTGGCCTGCTTGCGCTTGTAGGGGATGACGAGGAAGCCCAGGATGGCCATGCTGCCAGCGGCCAGAAGCCCGGTGACATCAACCGTGGCAGACACAACTGCAATCGTCACTAGGGCCCCCAAGCCAACGGCGCCAGCCTCCAACAATGCTGTCTGCGCCACGGCATTTTCGACACTTTTGGCCAATTCACTGGCCTCAAGATTTCGATCATAGCTCTCTACGATGGCCTGGGCGGTTTTCCCGACGGTGTCGATCAGTTCGCGCCGGCGCGTCTCGGATGCCCCCCCGCCCTGCTCCCCGACGATATGCTCGTGGTATTGTGCTTGCCTTCGCTGGAGGTAGGCCATCACCTGCTGCCACTGGTGCTGGTCCTTTTGAATCACCCAGTCGATCAATCGTTGGACTTGGTCATCGATCTGTTGGGGCACATCGGCCAACACATCTTTTTCGAACTTTGCCCGGATTTGAGATCCGCGCGCCAGGCTGGCGATGTTGGTTAGCCTGAGCGTCGTATCAAAGAAATCAAGGCCGCGCTGTTCAAACCTGTGCAGAATATTCTCGATCGAGGCCAGGCGAGGCTCGAGTTCACTGTGCAACTCGTTCGCATAATCGTCAATAACCGATTCTAGCGAGGCCGTGGTTTGGATGTCCTCGTGCAACTCCTGGCTCTCATCTCGCACAGTTGATTGAGCCTGGGCGACCAGGTTCTCGGCGGTGCCCAACGGATTGCTCAATTTCAGCTCGAGCCGTGTGGCATCGTCCAGTGTGGTTGTGATGTAGCGCTCGAGTTCATCCAGACCGCTGGAAGCCCTCATCAGGCGGCTTTGCTCAGGATCGGGCTCATTCTGGGCGCGCTGAGCCATCCGGGCCGATACGGGGAAGAATTCGGGCGGGTCCCCCAGAACTGCCGTAGCGTGCTTCAGAACGAAATCTCGCACCTCATCGAGCGAGGTCTCGTCTTCGAAGATGTCGGCTTTGTTGAGCACAAACACGACTTTCTTGCCCCAGGCAAGGATCCGTTCCAAGAAGAGTCGCTCACTCTCGGTCATGGGACGGTCAG
>Ga0307440_1001570_pt1 | contig 11053 bp, 6 predicted proteins | sample SalMarWE160410MG_FD_202150 | JGI IMG/M metagenome (GOLD analysis project Ga0307440, IMG submission 202150) | Salt marsh sediment microbial communities from the Plum Island Ecosystem LTER, Massachusetts, United States - WE1604-10 | ecosystem: Environmental > Aquatic > Marine > Intertidal zone >... | reverse complement strand
GAGAATACGTACGGCATGATGAACCCGCCCTCCTATCTCACCGCCAATATGAAGGCGCTTTCCGCCCGAAACGAGCCGGTGGCCCACTGGCTGACCCAAGGGGTCACGGACATGGAAGGCGCTCTGTCGCGGGTCTTCGTAAACCCCATGGGTCTGACGGACTGGCGCTTGGACGACGGGTCGGGGGTAATGGCCGGATGCCCCGCCCCGCACCTTCTCTACGACCCGTGGCGCAGGGTCGGGGAGCCGGCGCGCGACGCCACGGTGATCGTGGGGACCAACCTGGGATACGGACTCAACCATGTGCTCACCGGCACGCCCAACATCCACAAGGTGCTGGTCATCGAGCCCCGCGCCGACATGCTCCTGGCCTGCCTGGGACAGACCGACTTTCGTCCCTTCATGGAAATAGGCAAGCTCCGGTTTATCGTTCCAGACCACGACCAGGTGGAAGAGGCCATCCAGAACCTGGACCTCAACCTGGTCTATGGGAGGGTCCATCTGAGAATCGATGTTCCCTCCCAACAGATCGGCCCCGAGTACGCCCGCATGGGCCAGCTCGTTAAGGGCAAGTTGGAGGACTTTACCCTGCAGCTGACCACCCTGCGCCACAACCAGGAGGTTATGGTGGGAAACGAGCTGAAAAACTACGCCTCAGCCATGAAACACGGCAATCTCTTGTCGCTTCGGGGCATGGCCGAGGGGGTGACCGCGGTGATCCTTGGCGCGGGTCCGTCGCTTGCCCGGACCGGACCGTCCCTGGCCGAGCGCCCGGGCCAAACCCTGTACACGGCGGCGCTGCAGACGCTGCCCGCCCTGGAGCGCGTGGGGCTCAAGCCCCACCTCTGTATGGCCATCGATTTCCGGCCCGAGATGATGGGCCTCTACGACGGCTTCCGGGATATGTCCTGGCTTGAGGATCTGCCCCTGATCTATTCCACCAAGCTCGATCCCCAGGTACTCAAGCGCTATCCCGGCCCGAAGATCCCCCTGTGGACCCATGGCGGCATCGGCACCTACGCCTTCCAGGCGAACGAGCTGGTGCTGGATGCGGGCGGCAACGTGGGCATCGCCCTGGCGCGTTTCCTGTCCTGGTGCGGCGTCAGCCGCATCCTGCTGGCCGGCCAGGACTTCTCCTGGCCGCCCTCCGAGCGCACCCATGCCTCCGGCCACCACGCCCACCGAAACGAGCACAAATTCAATCCCGCCGGGGATGTGGCGCTGAAAAACCTGTGGGGCAAAACGATCCACTCCAATAGGGGCTATCTTTCGGCAAAGCGCGATCTGGAAAAGGACCTGCGAACGGCCGAGGTCCCGGTATTCAACATATACGGCGGCGGCGTGGAAATCGAGGGCAGCCGGGCGGTGGACGTGGAACAGTGCCACCAGCAGGGACTTCTAACCTCGCAGCCGGGAGCCATGGAGCGATTCCTGAAGGCCATCCGCCGGGTCGACCGGCCCCGTCATCGTCCCGTGTACCAGCCCCGGCACGGCAGCTGGAAGGTCTCGCTGCGCAACGCCACCGGCAGGCTGGAAAAGCTCATGAAAAATACCGGCAAGCACCAGAACGAAATCAAGGGACTATTGAACCAGGTGCTGCTCTTCCTTAAACAGGACCCCCTCTATCTGCCCTACCTGTACAACGAGATCATGGATATGGCGGCCCTGGCCAACTGCAGGGCCGGATATGCCGCAACGGACATGAAGGAATACCGAACCATCCTCAAGCGCTCGCTCGGCAAGGTGAAGCAGATCGACGAGGTGCTCGGGCCGCAGGGGGGTGAGACTCCGCCACTGCCTTGAGGCGGGGGCGGGCTGCGGCATCGTCATGGGACGGATCGGCCCTTGCCGGGAGAGGCAGCGGGGATAAGCGCGGGAAGTACCCCCACCGCGCAGACCAGGGTAAAAATGATACCGATGGACAGGAGCTCTCCCATGCTGGCCATTCCCGGATGGGGGGAAAAGGCCAGGTTGCCGAAGCCGCCCAGGGTGGTCAACGTGCTTAACACAATGGCTTTCACGGTGCTGCTTTCCGACAGACGGCCATCCTGCGAAGATGTCGTGCGGATGCGATGAACGATATGGATGCCGCTGTCCACCCCGATGCCCATGATCAGCGGCAGCGCGATCACGTTGGCGAAGTTGAAGGGAATATGCAGCAGCACCATGGCGGCGCCCGTCATGGCGGCCGCCAGCAGGAGGGACGCCAGAATCATCAACGGATCCCACAGGCCCCGCGTCAATATGAACAGAAGGAGGGTAATGACAACCAGGGCCAGCAGCAGTGCCTCCTGGAAGGCCTTCACCACGGCATTCCCCGCTTCCAGGAGGATCACCGGGAAGCCCACGGCGTCCGGTGCCACCGTCTGAACGGCGGTGACGAATCGGCGCAGGGCCGCGTTCTTGTTCAGATCCTCCCGCGGCATGATCTGAACGCGGAGGCGCCCATCCGGCGCCACCCAGCGCTCCACCAGGCTGTGGGGCAGACTTTTTTCCGTAATCCGGGTGGCCGAAAGCGAGGCCCGCAGACTCTTTATCCGGTCGGGCAGCGAGGCCAGGAGACGGTGCTGGAGGGACTGGAGCATCTGCCCACGGGAGGCCGCATTCTGTTTTTCGAGCGCGGCTTCGTACCGGGCGAGCAGATGGCGCAGGCGCCGGGCCGAAGGGGCCAGGGGGGAATCCGGCTTCTTTTGGATATAGCGCGTCAGGGAAGCGCCGAACCGATGCATTGCCGTGAGCTGATCCGAAACCGATGGGGGCGCGTCGGGGGCGGCATCCATCAAATCGGGCCCTAGAAGCAGCCCCATCTCGTCAAGGATGGCAAGCTTTTGATCCTGATGGGCCGGAACGAAATCCTTGAGGGTGATGCAGCTCTTCACCGATTTTAGTTTCTCGAGCCGCCGCTCCATATCCCGGGCCTTGGCCTCATTCGGTGCCAGTGCCGTAAGAAACCAGGGGGAGGCGTTTTTTGACGAAAGCAGTTCCCTGAACGCCACGACGGATTCACTGGACTGATTTCGAAGATCCAGCGGATTGGGATCGAAGACGATCTTGGGCAGGAGCACAAACGCCGCGACGGCGGCCGCCACCGCTGTCAGCCGGACGGCCCACACATGCCGGGCGGGCAGATCCGCAAGAGCGCTCCAGACCCGGGCAAGGGACACCCTCTCCGGACGGCGCACGACGCCGCTCAGGGGCATCAGGCTCAGAAGGGCCGGCAGGAGCGTCAGATTGGCGATCAGGGCAATGATCATGCTGGTTCCGGAGATGATGCCCAGTTCGGCAACCCCGACAAAGGAAGTGGGAATGAAGGCATAGAACCCCACGGCAGTGGTGATGCAGCATAAAACGAGGGAGCTGCCGATATCCCGGGTGGTCTGGCGCAGGGCCGCCGAATGCCCCTCACCCTGCGCCACCAGTTCCCGGTAGCGCAGGCAGAAATGAATGGCGTAATCGACGCTCAGGCCGATGTAAAGGGCGGCGAAGGCGACGGAAATAAGATTCAAATGCCCGATTGCCACGGCGGCAAACCCGCCGGTCCAGATAAGCCCCATCGTCATGGTCACCAGGGTAGCGGCCACCAGTCTGGGGGAGCCAAGTCCTGCAAATAAGAGAATGCTCACAAAGATGAGGGCCAGCACGCCGGCGATGCCGGCCCCCCGGGTAACGCTCTGGAGCTCCTGATATGCCATGGCGATGTCGCCGGTGAGGCTCATCCGCACCCCGTGCTGCCCATCGAGGTGAAGGTCCTTTGCAAGGCGCCGGATCTCCTTCAGGGCTTTTCCCCCGGGAAGGAGGCTGTCGTAATCGAGCTTCGGCTGCACCACGATGATCTGTCGCCGGTCATCAGCGCTGGAGGATTTTCCGCGCATCAGGTCCAGCCATGAAAGCTCGCTGAAACGGTGGTCGAGGCTCCCCTCCAGCACCCTTCCCACCCCCGAGAACAGGGGGGACAGATCCATGTCCTGTCCGCTCATGTCCGCATCAACGGCCCGTCTCAAAATGGAAAACAATCCGCGAAGGGTGGGATCATGGCGGATGGTCGAAAGAAAGGGCTGGAATGTTGACAGGTTATCGGAAAGCTGGTTGAGTTCGTCCGTATCCAGGTAGAGCAGTGCGTGTTTTTCGAAAAACGGGTCGATGCCCGGGGCGTAGACCGTCTCGAAGAGGCCCGACTCCTTTTTCAGACGATCCGCCAGGGCCACCGCGGCAGACCGGGCCCGATCGATGGTATCGCCGTCGATGACGATCAGGATGGTATTGTTGTATTGCGGAAAGGCCTTGTCATAAGCTATCGACAACCGGCGGAAATGCAACTTTTTCGAGAGCATGTCCTCGGTGCTGCTGTTGATGCCCAGATGCTTGACGGTATAGCCCAAGATAACGATCGTCAGGACGGTGGAAAGGATGACCACCCACAGCGCGAATCGTTCAACCGTTCCGACAAGCCCCGCCAAAAACGCGTTTAATTTCTCCGATCCCTTTTTAATCACCGTTCAACACAAGTCCCCTGTTACACGTCGTCAACCCCCACCCGCGCGGTGAAGCTAATTTCCATTGGCCCTATGATCGGAATAATAAGCAATCTTGGATTTCAACTTATCCAGCAAGGCCTTCGGACTGTTTTTTCTTAAAAAAGCGCCGAAATCCGCGTGCTTCAAGGCAAGATCGCTGACCCCGTCCGCGATCACGTTAATGATGCGCCACGCGCCGTCCCGCCGGTGCAGGATATAGTCCAAATGGGTCCTTTCACCGGACGGTTGAATAAGAACGGTCCGCACGACCATCCGTCCCTCCTGGGACGTCTTTGCGGAAACGACGCTGAAGCGTTCCCCTGAATATCCATCGAAGCGATAGGCATAGGTAGCGATGCTGAACCTGGCAAAAAGGGTCAAAAACTCCTTTTTCTCCCCATCGCTGAAAGTGTGCCAGTATCTGCCCAGAACGATCCTGGAAATAAAAGGAAAATCATAGAGCTTCGGAAGAACGGGGGCAAGCTTTTCGTAGCGGCCCGTGTAGCCGAGCGTCCCGGCATTTTTCATCACCTGAAGAAGCGAATTCTGCAATTTTTCAATCACCTGCACAGCCGTATGCGCGCGTGCCACCGGCGGCAGAAGGAACAGGAGCGCCGCCGCGCAGATCACCGCCAGCCACCGCCGCCGGCCGCCCCCTGTCCGGGCCCTTGGAATGATTCGATCCCGGTCCCCCGGCACCTGTCTTTTCGTTACCACTTTCCCCACCTCTCCGTATCGTCTTTCTCCCCTCGAGGGTTGGCATGGTGACCGCCACGCGCCTCGCGGGGCTTTTCAATCCGGCAAAAACATACTATACCTTGCGAAGAATGAAAAGCTGACAATTGAAATGCCTTTTGCACCCATGGTGACAACCCTAGACGTCAAAATACGATCTTTCGGCTATGAATCTACCCTTCAATTCCATTTACGCCCATGGCTTCGTGCGGGTTGCGGTGGCCATTCCCGCCCTGCGCGTGGCGGACCCGGTCTACAACACACAGCAGTCCCTCGGGCTGGCCCGTCGGGCCTCGGAGATGAAAGCCGCTGTGCTGCTGTTTCCCGAACTGGGAATTTCCGCATACTCCAATGAGGATCTATTTCACCAGGACGCCCTTCTGGACGCCGTGAAAGAATCCATCGGCCTGCTGGTGGAGGAGAGCCGCACCCTCTCACCGGTGATGATCCTGGGAGCCCCCCTGCGGTTTCACGGCAGGCTCTTCAACTGCGGCGTTGTCATCCACCGGGGCCGCCTGCTTGGCCTGGCTCCCAAGACATATCTACCTAACTATAGGGAATTTTACGAAAAACGCCAATTCACGACGGCAATGGACGCCGTCTGCGGGGAGGTGCCCTTCCTGGGAGACAGCGTCGCCTTTGGAAACGATATCGTCTTCGAAGCCACCAATATGGAGGGCTTCACCCTGCACGTGGAGCTGTGCGAAGATATCTGGTCGCCCATCCCCCCCAGCACCTATGCCGCCCTGGCCGGCGCCACCGTGCTGGCCAACCTGTCGGCCAGCAACATCACCGTTGGAAAATCCGAGTATCGAAAACTCCTGTGCGCCGCCCAGTCCGCCAAGACCATCGGCGCCTACCTATACTCGGCCGCGGGCCCCGGGGAATCCACCACGGACATGGCCTGGGACGGCCACGCCCTCATCTATGAGAACAGCGATCTGCTGGCGGAATCCGCACGGTTTTCCAGCCAGGAGCAGCTCCTGGTGACAGATGTGGACCTGGAACGCCTGGCCCAGGACCGCATGCGCATGAACAGCTTCAGCGACGCCCTGCGCGAATGCCGCGAGCGCGTCGGGGCCATCCGGCGAATCCCCTTTCATTTCGATATCCCCGAAGGCGAAATCCCCCTCAACCGGACCGTGGAGCGCTTCCCCTATGTTCCGGCCATGCTCATGGATCGGGACGAGCGCTGCTACGAGGTCTACAACATCCAGGTCCACAGCCTCATGAAGCGGATGACCGCCGCCGGCACCCGGAAACTCGTGGTGGGCATCTCCGGCGGGCTGGACTCCACCCAGACGCTGATCGTCTGCGCCCGCACCATGGACCGACTGGGACTGCCGCGACAGAACATTCTGGCCTACACCATGCCGGGATTCGCCACCAGCGACCGGACCCACGAAAACGCCCTGCGGCTCATGGCGGCACTGGATGTGGAGGCCCATGAGCTGGATATCCGGGCCTCCTCGAAACAGATGCTCGTGGATATCGGCCATCCCTTCGGCAGGGGCGAGGCGGTGTACGATGTAACCTTCGAAAACGTGCAGGCAGGAGATCGCACCTCCCACCTCTTCCGGCTGGCCAACTTCCATAACGCCATCGTGGTGGGCACCGGAGACCTGAGCGAGTTGGCCCTGGGCTGGACCACCTACGGTGTGGGGGACCACATGTCCCACTACAACGTCAACGCCTCCGTTCCCAAGACCATGATCCAGTACCTCATCCGCTGGGTCATCCAGACCCGGCAGTTCGACGAGACCACCGGGGCGGTGCTGCAATCGATCCTGGACACGGAAATATCCCCGGAACTCGTGCCTACCCCGGAGGGGGGCACGGATCGACCGGCCCAGAGCACCGAAGCCAGGATCGGTCCCTACGAGCTCCAGGACTTCAACCTCTATTATATTTCCCGCTTCGGTTTCAGGCCCAGCAAGGTGGCCTACCTGGCCCACCATGCCTGGGGAAACAGGGACCTGGGCGTCTGGCCCGAGGGGTTTCCGGACCGAAAGAAAAACGCCTATGATCTGGCCGCTATCCGAAAGTGGCTGGAGGTGTTTCTCTACCGGTTCTTTAAAATCAGCCAGTTCAAACGCTCCGCTGTTCCAAACTCCCCCAAGGTCGGCTCCGGCGGATCCCTCTCGCCCCGCGGCGACTGGCGGGCACCTAGCGATTCGGAGGCCACGGTCTGGCTCTCGGAGCTGCTCTGCAACGTTCCGGAGGAAGATGTGTGATGGAAAATGGGCGTTGAAGGATGATGACGGATAAAGATCGATCGCTGGTGGCCTGCCCGTCGTGTGATTTGCTCCATCGTCGGGAGGTGGGCAAGGCCCCGGGAGTGGCCCGGTGCGTTCGCTGCGCCACGCTTCTATACCGCAGTTCGGCCCTCTCCCTGGACCGGCCCCTGGCACTTGCCATAAGCGGGCTCATCCTCCTCTTGCTGGCCAACCTTCACTCCTTTCTGATCCTCGATATGGAGGGCCGGGTGCAGGAAACGGTCCTGGTGTCCGGGATGCTCACCCTGTTTCACCAGGGATTCCCGATGCTGGCCATTCTGGTGCTCTTGACCGGCCTGATCTGCCCCGGTTTCTATCTGGGGGGCATGGTGGCCGTCCTTCTTTCCCTGAAACTCGGACGGCGAGCGCCGGCACTGGCGTGGATGTACCGGCGGGTGCATGTTCTGGAGCCCTGGGCCATGGTGGAAATCTTTCTGCTGGGGATCCTGGTGGCGATGGTGAAACTCACCGGCATGGCCTTCGTGAAGCCGGGCTTGGCGTTTTATGCCTTCCTGGGGGTCATGTTCATTCTGCCGGCCACGGCTGCCGGCACCGACCCGGAGGATATATGGGATCGAATCGTGACGCCAAAACCTATATCACGGCCACCGGGGCCGGTCTGATCAGCTGTCACAGCTGCCGGCTGGTGTGCCGCCCCCCGCCGGTGTCCCGGGAGGGACAGAGGGGGAATCCCCGCCGCGGTTCATCGTTCCCGGATGGGCACCTGGTGTGCCCCCGCTGCGGCGCCTCCCTGCATCGTCGCAAACCGCGCAGCCTTTCCCGCACCTGGGCATTGGTGATCGCCGCCTTCATTCTATATATTCCCGCCAACCTCCTGCCGGTGACCTTCACCACCTCCCTGGGCCGCACCCACGGGGATACCATCTTAAGCGGTGTGCGGTACTTCGTGGTCGCCGGCGACTGGCCCATTGCGCTGATCATCTTCATCGCCAGTATCGTGGTGCCGCTTCTGAAGCTGCTCGTCCTGATCTATCTGCTGGTGTCCATCCATTTCCGTGCAGTTGGAAACGCCGTTGAAAAGACACGATTGTATCGGCTGACCGAGGCCGTGGGGCGCTGGTCCATGCTGGATGTATTCGTCCTGACGGTTTTGGTGTCATTGGTGAAGATGCAAGCCCTGGCCAGCATCGCGGCCGGCCCGGGCATGCCCTTTTTCGCGGCCGTGGTGGTGATTACCATGCTGGCCGCCCACTGCTTCGATCCGCGTCTGATCTGGGACGCCGTCCAGGAGAGCCGCCATGACGACCGATGATGATCCTACTGTCGACCCCATTGAGGACCTGCCGACCCCCAGGGTGCGCCCGGCCTGGCGATTCAGCGCTATCTGGATCGTTCCCATCGTTGCTTCGGTAATCGGCCTGGGGCTGGCCGTGAAGGCCATCCTCGAAACCGGACCGGCCATTACCATCGAATTCGCCTCCGCGGAGGGCCTGGAGGCAGGAAAGACCCGAATCAAGTACAAGGACGTGGATGTGGGCAAGGTAAGTACCATCCAGCTGGAAAAAGGCCTGACCCACGTACGGGTCAGGGCCCGGATGGTGCCGGAGGTGGCCCCCTACCTGACCCAAACGACCCGGTTCTGGGTGGTGCGAGCCCGAGTGGCGGCAGGGGAGATTTCGGGCCTCGGCACCCTCTTTTCAGGCGCCTACATCGCCATGGAGCCGGGCCGTCAGGGACCCGAGAAGCGGCAGTTCAAGGGGCTTTCCTCGCCGCCGGTGGTGACCCTCGACATGCCGGGTCACTATTTCAACCTGCGCGCGGTCAAGCTCGGCTCCCTGGATGTGGGGTCACCGGTCTACTACCGCCAGATCAAGGTCGGCCAGGTGGTCAAATACGGCATGATGCCGGATGGCTCGGCGGTGGAGGTACAGATCTTCATCGAAGCCCCGAACGATCAGCGGGTCAATCGCAACACCCGCTTCTGGAACGCCAGCGGCGTGAACGTGAACGTCAGCGCCAGCGGGGTCCGCATCAACACCGAGTCGCTGGCCACCCTGCTCGAAGGGGGCATTGCCTTTGAAACACCGGCCAACCTGGTTCCGGGCGGACCGGTGGATGCGAAACGGCACGTGTTCACCCTCTATCCCAGCCATGAACAGATCAACGAGCCGGCCTACGCCAAAAAGGTGTATTTCATCTCCTATTTCGACGAGACCGTTCGCGGTCTGGCCGTGGGGGCGCCCGTGGAGTTTCGCGGCATCAAGATCGGCGAGGTGGCCGACATCAGGTTGGAGTTCAACCCGGAGCAGGCCTCCTTTCGCATTCCGGTCCTGAGCTACATCGAGCCCGGAAGAATCGTCATGGCAGGCCGTGGGGAGGCAAGCAGCCGGGACATCTGGGCCAAGCTGGTAAAAAAGGGGCTGCGGGCGCAGCTTCGCACCGGCGTGCTGCTGACCGGTCAGCTCTATATCTCCCTGGACCTCCACCCGAAGGCAAAGCCGGCACAACTGCACGTCTCCGCCGGGTACCCGGTCCTTCCCACGGTTCCGGAGCCGGTCCAGGAGATCACCACCAGTGTGACCCAGATTCTGAGCCGGCTGCAAAAGGTACCCATCGAACAGATCGGGAGGGATCTGCAAGAGGCGGTGGCCAATGTAAAGAACCTGTCCGGCTCGGCCGAACTGACGGCCGCGGTGAAGGCGCTGAACCAGAGCCTGGCCCAGCTGCACCGCTTCAGCCTGAAAATGAATACGGACCTGGCGCCCCGGATGCAAACCCTCCTGGATCAGACCCGAAAGACCATGACCGCCGGTCAGCGCGCCCTCACCGCCGCTGATAAGATGATGAACTCCGAATCCCCGCTGAGCTATGAATGCCGCCAGGCCCTGCAGGAAGTGGCAAAGGCCGCTCGCAGCGTCAACGCCCTGGCCCAGCTCCTGGAGCAAAACCCCCAGGCCCTGATCTATGGAAAGGCAAAATCCCCATGAGCCGCTTCTTCCGATGGATACCCGCCCTGCTGGCGGCAGTCGTTCTTGCGGGCTGTATGATAGGCTCCACCCCGGCCGCCTATTACATCCTTGAGCCGGGCCATCCCGCACCGGACGTCCGGAGCACCGCAAGGACACTTGCCCCGATAACCATCGGCATCGGTCCCGTGTCCGTGCCGGCCTACCTGGACCGCTCCGCCATCGTCACCCGGACCGCTCCCAACCGGGTCCGGATCAACGACGATCACCGGTGGGCCGCCCCGCTGCAGGACGAGATTCTGCGGGTGCTGGCCTCCGATCTGGCCGATGGCCCCGGCGTCCGGGAGGTGATCGTCTTTCCCTGGACAAGCGAGGTAACACCGGATTTCAGAATTCAGGTACTGGTGCGGGCCTTCGAAGGCGTTCCCGGTGACAGGGTTCACCTCGATGCCGTATGGCGCCTGACGTCGAAGACTTCAAACCGGCATCTGGACATCCAGCGAATCTCCCGTATTGATCAACAGGTGGCAGGAACGGGTTACGATGCCCTGGCCGCTGCCATGGGCAAGGCCCTGGACACCCTGAGCCTGGAGATGCTTTC
>Ga0307440_1001567_pt1 | contig 11056 bp, 10 predicted proteins | sample SalMarWE160410MG_FD_202150 | JGI IMG/M metagenome (GOLD analysis project Ga0307440, IMG submission 202150) | Salt marsh sediment microbial communities from the Plum Island Ecosystem LTER, Massachusetts, United States - WE1604-10 | ecosystem: Environmental > Aquatic > Marine > Intertidal zone >... | reverse complement strand
TTGCTTCACCCTATGCTCATTGTAACAAAAATCAGCCGTACTTAGAACTCCATGTTTGAAGAATAGTCAAGGTTCCATATCTTTTTCTTCTCTCCCGATTGAGTGCGGCCAGGTTACGCTTGTACTCATTTTTTTAATGCGGTTTTTTTCAACAACCCAAAGGAGGACTCCAATGGCAAGTAATGTCACAATCGACAAAGATGAATGCATAGGTTGTCAGAGCTGTGTGGAAATCTGCCCGGAGGTATTCGGCTTCGATGATGACGAAGAAAAGGCCTACGTGCTCGATGATTTTGACCAAGATGCAGATTGCATAGAAGAGGCGGCGGCCTCATGTCCATCAGACTGCATTGAGGTAGACTGACAATTTCGACTCTGTTGTATACGACATGCGAGTCCTTTGGTAGGGGATGCCTCTTACCAAAGGACTTGCTGTTTCCTCCTGTACCCTCTCCCCAAAATATTCTGCCGTGATCTTCCCGCAAATCCAACGACAGAACCGTTTTGAAAAACCTTGCAACTACCCTGGGAGTTTTTTTAGATTTATGCCACTTTCCCAAGGAGAGCCCAAGAGGTATCATGCGGTTATATTTTCGAGTCCCTTTTTAATCATAGAGGAATTTTGACATTTTACATCGCAGATGAGTGACCAACTCTTCCCTGCCGGGCTGATACAGTATAGACGGGGCACCCTTTTCGATAAAGGACTGAAAGAGTAACAGCTCCGATATCGGCAAACCAATGGGGCGCCCTACAATTTACAAGGAGAAGACAATGAACGACGTGTATAAACATTTAGCTGCTCATCTTGATGCCCTGCCGGGCGGATATCCGGAAACCGACAGCGGCGTGGAACTAAGGATCTTGCGTCGGCTGTTTTCCCCGGAAGAGGCTGAACTGGCAATCCTTTTGACAATGAAACCTGAATCCCCCGCATCCATTGCCGATCGGACCGATAGAGAAGCGGAAGACCTTGCGGATTGTCTTGAAAGTATGGCCCAAAAAGGTCTGATCTTCAGGAGTCACAAAGAAGACGTACCGATGTACTCGGCAGCGATGTTTGTCATCGGCATCTGGGAATACCACGTCAATGATCTTGACGCCGACCTGGTGAAAGATGTCAATGAATATCTTCCCCATATCAGCAAGAAAATCTGGCAGGAGACCAAAACTAAACACCTCCGGGTGGTGCCGATTTCCAAATCCATCGTCCAGGATGTTGAAATTGCCTCCTATGAAGATGCGGAGGAGCTTATCAGAGCGCAATCGAAAATCACCGTGCAACCGTGCATCTGTAGAAAAGAGCATGAAGTTGCCGGTGATCCCTGCAAGTATCCCATGGAGGTCTGCTTCTCCTTTGGGACCGCAGCTCATTTTTACGAGGAAAATAAACTCGGACGCCCGATTTCCATCGAAGAAGCGCTCGAGATACTTGACACCGGCCGGCAGGCAGGCCTGGTCATCCAACCCGGCAACGCCCAGAAATCCTCAAACCTCTGCATGTGTTGCGGCTGCTGTTGCCAGATGCTCAAGAACCTGAAGAGCCTTGAAAAACCTGCCGAAGAGGTCCACAGCAGCTATTTTGCGGCGGTGAGCGCAGACCAATGTACGGCCTGCGGAACCTGCGAGGAACGCTGCCATATGGATGCCATAAGAGTGGACGCTACCGCGACGATCAATCTTGACCGCTGTATCGGGTGCGGAGTCTGTATCCCGGAATGTCCTGCCGAGGCGATCCACCTGGTGGCAAAGGACAAAGAAAGACACTATGTGCCACCGCGCTTCACCTACCAGACCTATATGAAAATGGCAAAGGAACGTGCCGGAGGTTGAGGGAACCATATTCAAGAGGAAAGTACAACACCATGCACGAGCTCCCGGTCACCGAAAGGATACTTTCAATCGCGCTCCGGCACGCCGCCCAAAATGAGGCCACAAAAATTTTTTCAATCACCGTAAAGGTGGGCGGCTTGACCGATCTTAGGGATACCTGGCTGCAACACTACTTTGATTACCTCAGTAAAGACACAATCGCCGAGGGGGCAAAGCTGTTGATCATAAAGGAAAAAGCGCTGTTGCAATGCGGAAAATGCAAGACCCAAATTGCGACCACCAAAGAGGACGTGCAAGACCTGAAATGCCCGCAGTGTCACGCAAACCAAGGTTTTACCATCCTGTCCGGCAAAGAATATTTTATCGAGGAGATGATGGCCGAATGAGAGAATCGATCAAGCTGATAAAGGTTAAAGAGGCCATCCAGGCCGACAACGACGCCCTGGCCGAAGCTCTTCGCAACGAGCTTAGGAAACGACGCATTTTCCTGGTCAATTTGATGTCTTCGCCGGGAGCCGGAAAGACCAGCCTGCTCCTGCAAACAGCGGCGGCATTAAATAAGAGCCTACGGGTGGCAGTGATCGAGGCCGATATCGACTCCGCGGTCGATACCGAGAGGCTTGCCGATTCAGGAGTCATGGCTGTTCAACTGCAGACCGGAGGCTTCTGCCACCTGGACGTTTCGATGGTGCGCCAGGGACTCGATTCCCTGGATATCGATGCCCTGGACCTGATCTTCCTCGAAAATATCGGCAATCTCGTCTGCCCGGCCGAATTCGACACTGGAGCAGCCCTCGACGTCATGATACTGAGTGTTCCTGAAGGAGACGACAAGCCCTTGAAATACCCGCTGATGTTCTCGAAATGCGACGCCTTGATCGTCAACAAGATCGACTACCTGGGAACCGGGCTTACAGACTTCAGCCTTGATGTACTTTCAGACAGAGTCAAGAAACTTAATCCTGACATTATTCTATTCCCTCTCTCATGCAGAACAGGTCAAGGTATGCAGGATTGGGTTAATTGGTTATCCGAAAAGATCGGCACATTTGCCGATCTTTTCCAAGACCGATTCGAAAAATAATTCCTGCAAGGGATTGAAATGCATACCAAAGAGCCTTCTCACCTGGCTGCTACTTGATCTCTTGCACCCTTTGCTGAAGTTTACGAGCTTTGGCTATCGACTGTGCGGCATGCAGGTTGTCAGGATCAAGCTCGAGAGTCTTCCTCCATTCCACAATGGCGGCAGCGAGTTTTTCCTCAACAAACAAGGAAATCCCCTTTTTAAAATGATATTCGGCCTGGATCTTCAGTTGTTTATCGACCTGGGCAAGCATCTTGTCCCGACCGCCAAACCTGGAATCAACGTTATTGAGAGCTTCCCTGGCTGCAAGATACTCTCTTTGGGAATACAATTTTTCCGCTTTTTGCAACAGCTCACTGTTCTTTTTGGCTTCAGTGCTGAAGAGTTTATGCTTCCAAAGCTCACGGATTTCGGCGATCTCCTTTTTGACGTTTTTAAACGATGGGTCGATCTGGGAAAGGGAGTCAATCGCTCCGGCATAGTCCTGTTGTTCCTGCTGAATCGAGCCGATCTTAAATAAGGACATGTTTACGATATAAGAAGCCTCGTCGTCTCCCGGATGGTTGGCAAGTATAGCCCTGGCCGCGGACAGCGCTTCGGTATATTTTTCGTTCTTGAATAACCTGCGGGCCTGTATGATATTTTTGTTGTAATCGATCAACACCTGCGAAAAAAAGGAATCCTTGGCGGCAAGCCGGATGACCTTTCCTTCGGTGAGGTCTTTCTCCTTCCCTGCATTTGAAAACTCCGCCACCAGGAAAGCATAAAAAGGAGAACCATAGGTCGTATCGGCAATTGATGCGAAGGTGTCGTTCTTTTTTACCGTATAGGAAATATATCGGCCGGCCTGATATCTGTTTCGTAGATAATCCAGCGCAACCTTGTTGGTCGGATCATAGATAAGTGCATCAATAAATTCCTGGAACGCCTTGTCAGCGTCTCTCTTTTCAAAAAAGGCGACCCCTCGACGGGTATGCTCTCGGGAAATCTCGACTATTTTTTGAGAAATTGAGTTTATCTTACGATCAATTGCCCCGCGGGCTCGCCTCCAATAGGTGAGGGCATCGAGATATTTTTCACCTTTTTCGGCGGCAATCGCCTGGTTCTGTTCCTTTCCTATTAGAGGTACCTGCAGTTGCCCCACTGTTTTGTCATTCATTGAGGTGTTTTTATCTAATAACCAGGCACATCCGCTCATCCCTTGCACAATAAAGGCCATCAGAAAAAGCGTGAATGCGGTTTTAGACATCCACCCTCTACAGGAGAGGTTCCGGAAAGTATTGGCCCCGATTACGAGCCACCGTCTCCGGAAACGAGGTTTGAGAAATAAGGTCATTGAAAGAAAGCCACAACTGTTGAAAAAGTATGAGTGCCACTAGCTCATTTCACTGAAAAAGCCCATGAATTCTACAATATAATTCTATTTACCAATCTTTGAAAGACAAGCATACATTCAAAGCGAAAATCAGTTACTTTTTCAACAATAGAATGATCCTATCCACCAGAATTCCATCTTGTCGAATGGGAGGAAGACCCGGTCAGCTGCGGGGTGTGTTTGAAGTGGTCTCTTTGAATCCGAGTACCCGGTGGACACTGACCAGCCCTTTTCTACCTTTGATTTTTTGCGGAGTCAAAGAGATGGCATCGAGACTCTCGCTGAGCTTTTCTTTGGTATCTCCATCGATAATTATCTCGGAACTTCCTGCAAGGTCGCACAGGTAGGAAGCGACATTGACGCAGTCGCCGATAACCGTGTATTCCATTTTCAGAGGAGAACCGATATTACCGGCAACCACAACCCCGGAGGCGATGCCGATACCGACAGAATTAAGCAGGGTATTGCCGTTCGATGTCGCCCGGGAAAGCTCTTGCTGCATTGAAATTGCCGCCTGAACGCAGCGTTTCTGATGATTCTGTTGATACACGGGAATACCGAATACCGCCAGCACCGCGTCTCCGATAAACTTGTCGACATACCCCCCCTGTTCCATAATTGTCCGGCTGGCAATGGCAAAAAAAGCATTGAGCCTCTTCACCACCTCCTCGGGCTCCGTCGTTTCCGAATACCCGGTAAAGCCTCTAATGTCAGCAAAAAGAATCGATGCCTCGTTTTTTTGTCCTTTCAGCCAGGCATGCTCGGGACTCTGCAGTATCATATTGAGCACTTCGGGGCCTACATATTTGCCGAAGGACTCTTTCATCATCGATTGCCGAAAAAGTTCCGTTCCCATCCGGTTAAAGGCATCGGCAAGGGTCCCCAGTTCATCGTTTCGTTTCAACCGCACTTTAAAATCATAGTTCCCTTTGGCGATCTGAGTCGTGGCCTGCACCAGAATTGAAAATGGCCTGGAAAAACGTAGGCTTATAAAAACAGCCACCAACATACCAAGGAAAATGATGTTGAGTGTCGCGTAGGTCAAGAATTCTTTCTCGTTGATAAAGAGATTTTTAATGAAGTTGACCGAAAGTCCGACATCGACTTCTCCCAACTTTTTATTCTGAAAGACAATCGGCATACTAAGATTCAAGATTGGAACACCATTGGGCAGGTTGTAGTTGAAATAGGTAACGTCTCCCTTGTGGGCAACTTTGCCAATCGGGACGAGGGGTTTGAAGGGTTTGTCGATTTTGTTGCTATCGGTGTGGGCCTTGATAATCCCCTTATTATTGACGATAAAGGCATAATAGTGACCATCGACGGATGCGACATTGTTGATCAGGATATTTAAGGCCAGGGTATCGTCGGTGAGCAGCGGAACCTTGGCGTTGCTTGCCAAATAGTTGAGACTCACCATTCCCAATTTAATGATATGATCACGCAGATTATCCTTCTGCCGCTCCATAATAACATAACTAAGGATACCGATCGATAATGCCAGCACCAGCATCGTCGCGAGGGAAAGCTGCAACCAGATGGGGATACGGGGAGCAGCGACCTCCTCAACCATTGTTTCACGCATTCTGTTGACAAAATCTTTCATGGCAGCGGAAAAATATTTGTAGTTGCAAAGCGTATGTCGGTAAATATCTCCTGGATTTTATACATAGTTATAGATCATACAAAAGGACAAAGAAAGCTCCTATTATCAAATCGAAAACACGAAGAAGCGGGATCACGAACATGTGATGGCGAGAGACCTTCCTGGTATGTTCGCTTTTTGCTTCCTCAGTATTTAGATAGATGCATGGCTCCGTGTTTGAAGAAGAAATATATAAAGAGAACCGACGAGGATCCAAGATAGCCCTCTACAGGAATATGTAAAAGTCGTTGGCATTACAGCATATCGTTTATGCGAGTATTATAGAACACTAAAAAGAAAAAAGTCTAAATGAAATCAGTCTTTCCAAAAATTAATCTTGATTATCCTTGTCGGTTTTATCCGGTAGCCTTTTCCGATATGCGTCATGGATGGCTTTTGCCGTCAATTCTTTTCCCTTCCACGACTCACATGTGATGAGCATCGAGTTCCCTGTTTTTCACCATGGCGATTTCTAAAAAAATATTGGGGTTAACCTAATAACGATGTTTGGTCTCCTGGTTGATATGCACCACATTTGGTGGTGCATATCAACCAGGAGACCAACTTGCAGTTTTGAATAAACAAATTGACATCTTTAATCGCCTAAAATAACAGACAAAATATTTCCAAAGAAGCTGGCATGAGTTTTGCGAACTTCACTGAATAAGGAACAAGACGCCGCTGGGAATTTTGAGTGTTAAAAATGCTTCTTGTGCATATTTGAATGTCGTAGCTTCACAGGGGATTGAGTTTGAAATATTTTTTCACCCATTATGTTCTGCCTTTTTTCACGGTATTAACCTTTTTGTATCTCAACAGTGCATCGTTGGTTCTCGGTCAACAAAATAATCCCCAACCATCATCAGGCGATTTGGTTTTGCCCATGCCTGGTGGCGGGAATATGGTTTTCAGGCCGGTTTGTTTTAACCAGGGGAGCGGCATGTATGCCTGGAAAAGATTCCGTGTGGGTGATCCTGTTGGGGGATATAAGGAATCGCCGACCGGTGTTGCACTTGGTGGGGCCTTCCAGGTTGGACAGGGCGACAGTAAAGACTGGTGTTATTATGTCGGGAAATATGAGGTGACGGAAGATCAATTTTACGCCGTTTCATCTAAACCCGAGGAATTTAAAAAGAGCAATCTTCCGGTTCGTGATATCTCATGGTTTGATGTGGAAGATTTCGTTCGCCACTACAATACTTGGTTGTATGCCAATGCGTTGGATCGGATTCCGGAATATGGGGGAATCCCGGGATATCTCCGATTACCGACAGAATATGAATGGGAGTTTGCAACTCGCGGCGGCAGCAAAGTGAGTAATGCCCAATTTGACAGGAGGACCCCATATCCTGCCGGGAAACTGGCGGATTACGAATGGTTCTCCGGACCAAAGTCTTCCCACAACAAGGTAAAGCCGGTTGGTCTTCTCAAACCCAACCCTCTAGGGCTTTATGACATGCTTGGAAATGTAGCGGAAATGACGCGTTCTTTGTACCGGGTTGAATATTACCAGGGGAGAAGTGGAGGATTTGTTGCAAAGGGTGGCCATTATCTCACCAATGAAAAGCAGATACGCTCATCTCTTCGAACAGAACAAGAATTTTACGCCTTCAATAGAAAAACCAAGAAGCTCTCTCCTGGGAAAACGAAAACTCTAGGTTTCCGTTTGGTCATATCATCCCTGGTCTTTCCCAGCCGTCAAATCAGTAACCTGATGAAAGAGGGCTGGGAAAGCTATCATAAAGGGATGGGCCAGTCGTTGCCGGCTGCCGTTTCAACCAGTGCAATCTCTACAAAAACAAAAGTTTCCGGTTCCGATGCCTCCGTTTATCTTCTGCAGCTTAAAACCCAACTGAATAAGTCGGGCGCCATGTCCGACGCCGTAAGACAGTATCTGGATAATCTTTCATCCTCTCTTGATGAAATCCAGTTCACCATCCATCAGGCGGAAAAAGACTCAGCCTATGCCTGGCTAAGAACAGCAGGAGAGCAGGCATTTTTTATTGTCAGGGAAGCGAGGAAATTGCCCATCCTTAAAAAATTGCAGAATGCAGCGAAGCTCTCGCAACGAACCTTAATCTTGAAAAAATATGAATCCCGAGAAAAAGAAATCCGACAAAATGTCACCCAGGCCATGTCGTCGTATACGGAATCCATCCGTCAACTCGGTTTAACCGGAGATACGGCTTTTGAGGATGGAATCAAGAGATATCGACAATTTTTAACCATGCGCCAGGCTGGACCACAGCTTCTGCTTTTGGCAACCCTTGAAAAACATGTGCGATTCTATCTTAAGAATAAAAGAACCGATGACGGTCAATGGGAAAAGGATCTAACGCAACAGGCACAGCCCGGTAAGATGCAATAGATGAGAGAGACAACTTGATGATTTCGTAAAAAATCATCTCAGCCATCCGGATGGACTCTGGAAAAAGATTAACGGCAGCACGAAAATTTTATTGAGGAAGATTATGCTAAAGAAAATCGCATTGGGTATGGCCATTATTTTCATGTGTTCTTTTGTTTTCGGCTGTGCCGGCATCAAAGATGACAGCGCTCGTACGAAAGCCGAAGGCGCCGGTGTCGGGGCTACCATAGGAGCAATCGGAGGTGCTATCCTCGGCCAGCTGATTGGCGGTGATACGGGATCAACACTTGCGGGAGCAGCCATAGGAGGAGCCATTGGAGGCATAGGTGGATATGCATATGGAAATCATGTTGCGGCGCAGAAGGCGAAATATGCCAATCAGGAGGATTGGCTAAATGCATCTATTGCTGAAGCACGCAAGAAAAATAGTGCGTTACAGACCTACAATCGAAAATTGCGGCATCAGATTGCACAAGTAAAGAAGGAAATCAGGAAACTGAAAGCAAAGCATTCTAAACAGGTTTCGAAGAACAAGGCACTTCTTGCCAAAAAACATAAGGTTGACAGTTTGCTCAAAGAGGCAAAAAGACAGCTGGCAGCTGCCCGAGAAGAGATTTCTGCTCAAAATACGGTAAAAGCCGATGTTGCAAAGTCCAAAGGGAGTGATTTCACAAATTCACTTGATAGCGAAATTGCAACATTGAAGGCCCATGTCAAGGAATTGAAGAAACGAACCGAAGAGCTGGCATCAATGTCGGCAAGCATGGCCGTATAGGCCTCCTGATCTTTGTTCGATATTCAATAACAGAAGATGGGACTCAATGGTCAGTCCCGTTCGAAGGTATTGAAACGTAGTTTCCCAAACAAGAGGAGTTCCAAGATATGAGAAGAAAGAGCATATATACAATAGGTGTCATTTCTCTCCTTTTTGTTTTGTCATCATGTGCCAACCAAACCACCGATCCTCATCAAGGTGGTCTGTTCAGTTATAACCCCGCCGCATATGAAAGCCGAATTCAAAGTCGACAGAAACGGTTGGCCCAGCAAAAAAAGGAAAACCAGTCGATGCGAAATAAAGGTGCTCGTCTTGAAAAGGAGAAAACATCTGTCAAGCGGGAAATGGCTGCCTTAAAGAAGAAAATAGCCTCTCTTTACAAATCCATCGCATCTTTAGAAAAAAAGCTGCGTAAAGCTGAACTTGAAACCACTGAAAATAAAACCCAACAAAAGGTGATTCTCAAGAAACTGCAGATTCTGCAGTCGTCGGTCAAAGCCTCCGATTTTATTAAGAGCCCGAAAGAAAAGCGAGCCGAGCTTAAACGTCTGAAAAAGAAGCAAGATGCTCTGGAAAAGGAGGCGGCGGCCCTCATGCGCCTCTAGCGTTGTGGCCGTGAATTTATGGGATCAGATATTGAAAGGGAACATTTGAGACATTCGTGGAGAAATGGATATATCATTCATGCCCCCGATTTTTGTGGAGTGGTATCCCTGCTGTTTATTTGCCTGGTTGCGTTTTTCCCGCTAAAGCTCAAGGCGGAAAGTACCCTACCGAAATCAGAATTGAGCCGCATCGGCGAAGCCATGGAATCTATTCGCGATGATCTTCTGATGCCCGCGAAATCAGCCAAAGAGATGACGGATGATATGCTTCGAATCTACATCCGTTCTATCGACGACTATGGAGATTACCTTACAGGCAGGGAATACAGAGCTTTTCTCGAATCGAACAACTCCGATTACTTTGGGGTGGAGATGGATATAGAGAGGGAAAACGGGCGCATCTATCTGTATCCCTTTAAGGGTGGACTTGCCGAAAATCTGGGTCTTCGCACGGGGGATGAACTTATCGCCGTCAATGGTGCCCCGGTATACGGTCAATCGGTTTTCCTGGTTGGTTCCACGATTCGTGGCGCCAAAGATGTTACCGTGCAACTGACCGTACGGCAAGGAGGAGGAATCCCACGGATCTTCAGTCTTCGGCGAAAGCGGACAAATTATCTATCAGTCCGGTATCTTAGTTTTTCTAATGCTGATTTTATACAGATAACACGATTTGTCGAAAATAGCGACAGGCAGCTCAAAACGATTCTTTCCGGGATAACCGATCAAGCAAAGACACTGGTCATTGATCTGCGAGGAAACCAGGGAGGAAGCTTACAGGCCGCCCGGCAGTGCGCTGATTTTTTTCTTCCCTCCGGTGCCATGCTTTATCACCTGCAAACACGGCGGAATAGCCGAGATATTACTGCCACCTTACCCGAGATATCCCAGAACCCGGTCATTGTCATTCAGGATCGTATAACCGCCAGCGCGGCCGAGGTATTCATAGCTGCCTTGGTGGAGAATGGTCGGGCTCTCTCAATAGGTGAAAAGAGCTACGGAAAGGGTCTGGCTCAACGTTTTATTCCCCTGGCGGATGGATCGGCCCTGCGTCTTACTTTTGCCGAGATTCTGACGCCTAAAAAACATCGATATCAAGGGAAAGGTCTCCTACCTGACGTGCCCATGGCCCTGGTACCTGCCGGGTCCGAAAGGCAACCTGAGCAAATAATACGTGAAATACTTAATATCGCAGGAAATAAACAACAATGATCAAGGAGGAAGGAATATGTTCATGAGGCAAAAGTCAAGGGTGATAAGCGCGTTGATGGTGTTGTTTTTCCTGTTCCTTATCGCTCTGCCGCAGATTTCAGCGGCTGGTCAGCTGAAACCGCTTACCATCGAGGGTAAAAAATTCCTTCCTTTACGCGT
>Ga0307440_1001566_pt1 | contig 11057 bp, 18 predicted proteins | sample SalMarWE160410MG_FD_202150 | JGI IMG/M metagenome (GOLD analysis project Ga0307440, IMG submission 202150) | Salt marsh sediment microbial communities from the Plum Island Ecosystem LTER, Massachusetts, United States - WE1604-10 | ecosystem: Environmental > Aquatic > Marine > Intertidal zone >... | reverse complement strand
GATAAGCACAAGTATGAAAATTCTTATTGAGGCTTCAAAGAAAGGTTTGAAGGTTGCCGCTGTCAGCCTTATGTCAATTTCAGAATATGTGAAGAATGTTCAAAAGATAACTGCTAGATTGAAAGATTTGCTTGCAGAGATAATTTCTGATATGAAGAGCAATATAACTTTCCTTGCACCTTTGCTTGCAGGGGTTGTGATAGGGCTTGCCGGCATGATAACGTCAATTTTGAATAAGCTTAACATCCCCGAGATAACAGGGAGTTCAAGCGCCTTGGGAAATGTTGGGGCTTTCTTTGGGCTGTTGGATATGACAAATATGATACCTCCTTATTTTTTGCAGATAGCTGTTGGGATATACCTTGTTCAAATAATTTTTATCTTGACTGGTGCGCTTGTGACTATTGATTCCGGGGAAGATAGGCTCGAGAGAGCAAATACGATTGCGAAGAATCTTAATAAGGGAATTATGCTGTATTTTGTTGTTGCACTAATATCAACTCTTGTATTATTTATTTTATCGTCAGTTGTGCTTGGAAGTCTTACATCTTAAACCGAAAAGATTTATTAATAATATTTATCTCTTTTTTACATGAAAAGAGGAATAAAAGGGAATGCTGTAACTGACGCTCTTCCATGGATTGTAATTGCAGTTTTATTGTTGGTGTTGATACTTGTTTCTATAGGTCTTCTGAAAGGAAGTGGTTTTTCTCTGATAGACAAATTTAAATCTGTTGTTGGAGGTTTGGGTTAGATGTCGGAACTTGCAATAGACAGCATAATAAAGATTATTCTTGCTGTGTTGATTATAGTAGGAATTGCGGTTTTGCTCTACCTTTTCTTTAGAGGGAATGCCTTCGGATTTTTTAAGGGGCTCGGAGTTTCAAATTCTTCAGGTATATTTTTGTCGCTTTTAAAATGAACAAAAAAGGGGATTTTTGGCTAGGAACTGAAACAGGTAAATTGGTAGTTGCTGTAGCATGCATTATCCTAGCGTTAATTGGTTTATTCTTCGTTATTTCGCACCTTTTCTTTCATACCAGTGATTTGGATTTGGCAAAGGCCTCCCTTGATAAAGTTATAAGCGACGCTAGTTCGGGTTTTACTCAAACGCAGGTTCTTAATCCGGAAGGTTGGGTAATAACCTCTTATCCTCAAAATTATCAGGGAGGGGATTTGACTTCCAGTTTGTGCTCTATAAACAAGTGGAGCAGTTGCATATGCATTTGTCAAACAAGTGTGGATAATTGTGATAAAACTTCCACTGCATATTGCAAGGAGACAGACTTTTCCGTATCCGGCTTTTCAAGTTATAGAATTATTTCTCTTACAGGACGTCTTCCAATTATTTTGCAAATAAATCAAGATACGAAAACTATATCAGTAAAATGAGCATAGATGTTTTGGGAAAAATAGTTGTATGGATTGTTGTTTTTGCTTTAGTGTTAGCGGGCCTATATTTCATGCTTAAGAGGTTGGGGGTTGGAATTTAAAATGAACAAAAGAGGAATGTCATGGGAAATGCTTATTGGAATTATAGTGCTTGCAGTTACCATAGCCATATTACTTATTTTTTTGTGGAGGGCTGATTTCAAAAATATTCCGAATTCACAGATTTGCCATGATTCTGTTGTTCTAAAAACTACGGGAGGAGGTTATGTTGGAGGTCTTAATTGCAAGACAGATTATGTTTGCATTTCCGGAGGGGGGAAGTGCACAAACATGAACCCTACAATTACCATTAATGTAGACCCCACAAACAAGACTCAAATTATGAAAGCAGTTTCAGACCAGTTAGCACAATGCTGGTGGACTTTTGGAGAAGGGAAACTGGATTATCAGGGTGTTTATGCACACATTTTTGCAGGGTTGGGATCCTCTCCTGTATGTGGAGTTTGTTCCATAGTTGGTTTTGACAGCACCATACAAAGTCAGCTTTCACCAGGGTCGGTTCTTTCAGATTCATCTAAGTTTACTTCTGTAGAGGCATGGTCGGATAATTATGCTCAATTTTCATCTCTTTTTGACAAGTATTCCAAAGAAGATGTTCCGGAAGGAATCAGTCAGAATTATTTTAAGGCATTACTTGTAGCAATTGCTCAGGAAAACAATTGGGGGTCTGATTCTGACGGCAGCTGGTTAATGGGATATAAATCGGGTGATGGCAGTTACCGAGATCCTGAAAAACAGATAAGCACTGTTGCAAAAATACTGAAAACCGCTTTTGAAACACCAAGTGTTCAAATAGAAGACCAGACCGGAACTGTTTCGAAAGATTATGCCTCATGTAAAAAGAATTCTAATTTCGAAAAACAGGCTACATGCATATTGAGTGTTTACAAAACAGGAAGAGCTCCTGCGGGTGGTTTTCTTAAGTGGCTTAACGATAAACTTCATTATCAGGACACTCTTTTGAATGGGATCTTCCATCCCAACTTCAAGGGCTCTCAATATGCTTCAAACGTTTTGTTCTACTGGAATGTTCTTCAAGAATATTTTAATCAACAGGCAACTCAGACTCTTACAGGTTCTACTGTTAAAGCAGCATTAACCTATCAGGATTTATTTTATTATATGACAACGCACAGTGTTGTTGAAGACCAGCAAAAACAGCCTTATCTGACTTTCCTTTATGGGGTTTCTTCCCTTGCTGAATTTGTACAGGGCGGCTCAAGGATTTCTCAACTTTACAATTCAGGTTCAATACCCCTAAATGGGCAGTATGCAATAGTAACTGCAGAAGGCAAAAACATAAAATTGCTAAAAGATGTTTTTGTATTCACAATAATTTCTCCAAATGCTGTGCCTGACTTTGTGCCTCCTCTTTTCGTTCCTACTGAAAAGGTTTCTGATTACTTTGGTCCTGTATGCGGAAACAATTTTATAACTTCTGCCTGACTTAACATTTATTAATATTAATTCGCTGTTTATAGAATGAATAAAAGAGGTTCGGAATGGCTTTTGGAGAATGTTATATTCATATTGTTAAACCTAATCTTTTTTTCAATTATGGCATATTTTATCATTTCGAATATTAACTCTGCTTCGGTGATGCAGGAAGAATACGCAAAGAGCATAGCTTTAGCGCTTGATTCTGCTCATCCCGGAATGAATTTTACGATAAAGATGGCTGATGCAATAAAAGCTGCAGAAAAGAATCTTGGAAAGGAACACATGGACCAAATGGTGACAATAAATGGCAATCAGGTTACAGTTAAACTTATTGATAAAGGAGGTTATACTTATTCTTTTTTCAATAACTTGAATATGTCCAAACCGACTTCTAATTATTACCTTGATGAAAAGAATAATGATTATGTATTTTTTGTAGGAGGTTACAATGAACCGAAGAGCAATTGAGAAACTTATGTCTTTGTACTGGTTTGCTGTACTTACTCTGGTGACTTTGGGAATAGTTTACGTTTCACACATTTTTTATGGGGCGCCATACAATGTTCAAACTATTGAGAGTAGCGTTCTTGAGGACCAAATTCAGAATTGTCTCGCTCATCAGGATTACATTGTACCATCTCATCTCAATGATACCTTCAGGAACAACTTTCTGAAATATTGCCACCTGAATTTTAGCGTGGAAGACGTTTACGGGTGGAAAAACAATTCGGAGTATTATGTTGAAGTTAATGTATACAAATATGACCAAGGAAATTTTGGTTCTGTAGGGGATGAAATTTTTAATGTCTCTGCAGGAAATATTAATCTTAAGACCGCTTGGCAAATTTCTTCCAATGTTCCCTCTTCTGGAATTTTGTCTCCAACCAGGAAAGTAAATACAATAGTCATACATTCGACAGAGGGTTCTACGACAAGCGGTGCCTTAGAAAGGATAAGCAATGAAAAATTGAGCGTTCATTATTTGATTGACACCACGGGCCAGGTTTATTCTCAGCAGAAACCATATTATGAATTTCAGGATGCTTTCAGGTCCCCAAATGATCCTGCTTCTCATGCAGGATGCGGCACAGGGGTGGATAAAATCCAAAAATGTTCTTCAAGTTGTGTTGATTCAAACGGGAAGGGGATGCTTGGACTTCTTGATTCAAACTGCCAGCAGCTTACAGGCACTCTTTCCAAAAGCCAATGGTGTTGCATTCCAGGTTATAATACAAATTCTATTGGGATTGAACTTGTTAATCTTGGAGCAAGATGCTCAACAGATGCAAAGGGGGCTTCTTCCTGCCAGAATTCGGAGACTTTTGATGGAGAACAATGGCAATCTTTCTCACAAGCTCAAATAAATTCTCTTGTAAATCTTGTTTCTGGAATTGCTTATGTTTACAATATTCCTCTTGACAGAAACCATATCATAGGTCACTATCAGATAACAACTGAAAAGACTGATCCGGGACCTGCTTTCCCCTGGGACGAGTTCATGAAAGAGCTCCAAGCAAAGGGTGCCGTTGCCCCTTCGGCCACTGCAAGTTCATCAGATCAGGTTCAGAGAAGTTTTTATGCTCTTGACAAAGATGGGAATCAATACCTTGTTACCGTTTTGGGATTAATCGGAAAAAATGAGAAAAATATTGCATCAGCGTAGAGGACAGATAGGAGAAACTCTTACTTGGATGGTTGCAACATTGGCGATAGGTCTGATTGTTTTTGCTTCTGTAGCTGTGGCCTCAATTTTTGCCGGAAAGACAACTCTGCTTGGGCAAAATTCAGTAAAAGTTTTCACGGAGACAAATTCTATAGATTTATTTGCCAAAGAATCTCTTGTATCTTTTCTTTTAACAAAAGACTCTTCAGGTGTTCCTGTTTATCAACAGATAATCCAAGAAAATTCTCCCTCGGCGAGTGGGGGCTTTAATGACTTTGACGGAAAACTCGCGGCAAATATTTTTCAGACTTTTTATGGAAGTTATTATGATTATGTTGTTCTTGGCATAATAGACTTGACAAAAAGCAACTGTCCGATGCCTAACACCTATTTTACCCCTCCTCTTGCGGGTGCCATGTGTTCTTCTTCGAAAGCATCAACAAAACACGAAGTTAATTATATATTCCCCCTGAGTGATACTAAAGAAATTAAAATGTATCTATGGAAGCTTTAATATGAAAAACAAAAGAGCTGATATACCCGTGACAATGCTTGTGTTTGGGGTTTTTGCACTTTTTCTATTTGCAATTATAAGTTTTTTTGTGTCCAGCAATCACGTTCAAAATAACACACCGAACCTTGAAGTCTTCGAAAATTTGACCTCAAGCCTCCAAAGTTTCTACTATTATCTGCACGCGGGTTATTCTCAACAGGAAGCTGCAAAGATGGTTGGAGGGGTTATTAAGAATAATAAGCTTACATTGAATGCAAATGACGGAAAAACTATTTATGTTACTTATATTATCGACTTAAATAAGTGAGAAAGTTTTATAAATAAATTAATCTTGATTTAGACATGAATAAAAGAGGACAGGGGCTCAGCACAGGAGCTATTGTATTGATAATTTTAGGAGTTATTGTTCTTGCTATACTTGCATTCGGGTTCAGTTTAGGATGGAATAAGTTGATGCCTTTCTTGAGCACTAACAGCAATGTTAACACTGTTTCAACACAATGTTCAACAGCATGCGCAACGGGTGTAACTTATGATTATTGTTCTCAACAGAGAAATGTAACTACAAATGGGAAGACTTATCAGGGAACATGTGCTGCTTTTGCGAGTGCCAGTATTGGTAGCATAAAAATTTATGATAGCAAGAATGCGGGAACAACTGCAACGTCTTCAGATGCTGCTGATATACAATCATTTGCAATCGCGAAATGTTCTTCTGTTAGCTGTTAGTAAATTCTGATTCTGGTTAAAATGTCTGATTATGGATATTCTGAGAGGAGAAATAAGAGCAAGGATAAACGAAGAGATAAAAAGAAGCATCCTTACAAGCACGGAGGCAATAAAAGGACTTCCGAGAAAACAGGAAAGTAATTTAAACAATAATTCTTAATTTTATCTATGATAGAGGTGATTGTGCTTTTAGTGTTAGCTTTTATGTGGCTTGTTTTTGCAACAGTTCTTGATTTCAGGACAAAGGAAACTCCTAACTGGATTCCTTTTTCACTCATAATTTTTGCATTGGGATTCAGGTTTTTTTATTCTCTTTTCTCAAATGCGGGATTCGGTTTCTTTTACCAGGGGTTAATTTGGACGGGGATTTTTATCATAGTTGGAAATTTGATGTATTATGCAAGAACTTTTGCAGGCGGAGATGCAAAGCTGTTCATGGCTCTTGGCCCTGTTATAACGTTTACAGCAAGCTTTTTGACAAATCTTGAATTGTCTGTGCTTTTCCTTTTCCTTTTCCTCGCTTCGGGCGCTGCTTACAGTTTCCTTATGACTGCTTATTTTGCAATCAAGAATCATAAGAAGTTTGGAGACCATTTTGGGAAAATTCTAAAATCGAATTTGATGTGGGGGATTCCTGTGACTCTTTTTGGGCTTGTGTTGGTAATTATTGGAATTATTTATGATGTTCTGTTAATTTGTCTTGGAGCAGTTGTTTTCATAATGCCTCTATTGTATGTTTTCACGAAGTCTGTTGATGAGTCTTGTATGGTGAAGAAGAAACCTGTAAAAGAGCTTATGGAAGGTGACTGGCTTTACAAAGATGTTAAGATTGGAAAAGAGACCATAAAAGCGAATTGGGATGGGCTCAGCAAAAAGGATATTGCACTTATGAAAAAGAAGTTAAAATTTGTTACAATCAGAGAGGGGATCGCATTTGAAGTGACTTTCCTTATAGGGTTCCTTGCACTTATTTATGTTTATTTTTTTAATCCTGTGCTGTGGAATTTATGGAATTCTTTTTGGTAACCAGGTTTTTTTAGAATCTACTTTTTTTGCACGGGGCTTCTTTATGATTTTTTGTTTTATTCTGGGCTTTTCGGGAGATTTTGTTTTCCCGAGAGAAGCAAAAGTTTCTTCAAGTTCTTCTTTGCTTGCATGATGCCTCTCTGACTTGATACTCTCATTTGTGTAAACAGGTATTAAATTAACTACACCATGTCCCTGGAAGTCAAGTGATGCAAACTCCACATCTTTCGGAGAGAGTTTTGCTTTCAGAATTGTTGCAATATTTTTTGCAAAGTCCATAATCTCCCCTGATTTTTCTAAAAGGGCATGTTCTTTTGGAATTATTAATGTGTGTCCTTTTGAAATTGGGTTTATTTCAAGAACTGCAACTGCAGATTCTGTTTCTGCAATTTTGTAACTTTTTGATTCTCCTTTTGCAATTGAACAGAAGATACATCCTGAGTCGGCTCCTTGGCTTCTTTTCACCACATTTTCAAGTTCTTCATTTGACATTGCTTCGACCTGTTTTCTTGCTTCAGCTTTTTTGTCTTCAGGGAAAGTTGACTCAATTTGATTCAGAAGTTGCTTTTTGACTTCTTTTGATTGTTCAGGTGTTAACATAAAATTATTATAGAAAAAGAGTTAATAAGTTTTTATGAATCAATGGAACTCTGCAACATTCCTGTATTCTTGGATGTATTTGACATATTCGTCAACGCTATTAAGTTCATTGACTTTTCTGTCAGATATTTGCGTTTTTAGAGTTTCTTCTACCTGTGCAGCATATTCAAATCGATGCATACTGTCTAAGTTAAGGTCTTTGTCGAATAATGAAGAACCAGTCGCCTTTTCTGTGTAAGGGGGGTTGATGTCATTCAGTATTTCAAGAAGCTTACCCGAAAGTATTTCTCTATTTGTTGTTGTTTCAAGTGAATCCGACATTTTAACCAATTGCTCTTCTCATATCAACTACTTCAGAAGATTGTACATTTTCTATTTTCCTGAACTTTTCTTCAAGTTCTTCAAGTTCTTTCTCTTCAGGCCACATAAATGTTGCATATACTGCTTTTAGCCCGAAAGCTATTGGTTCTTGTTCAAATCCAATGTTTCTTGCTCCTTTTTCTTCGAGAAGTTTTTTTGCGTCTCCCTCAACTTTTTCAAGGTTTACTTCAGGAGATGTTGGCATCATCTTAATTTTTACTATCGCGTTACCCATTATCAATTCTAACTCATGAGTTTTATAAATGTTTTTAATAACTGGCTTGCAGAATGATAATGCTTAAAAAACAAGGGGATTTTAAGGTTTCATGATTGGAAATTATGAAAAGTTGGTGGAGAGGATTGCAAAATCTTCAGGTCTTGAAATAAGCGAGATAGAACGAAGAGTTGAGGCCAAGAGGGCCAAACTTTCCGGATTGATAAGCAAGGAAGGTGCTGCTCAGGTTATTGCTGCTGAACTTGGAATAAGTTTTGACAATGAGAAGATGAAGATTGGGGAACTTGTTTCAGGTATGAGAAAAGTTAATACTGTGGGCAAGGTAATCAATACTTTTCCTGTAAGGACTTTTGTAAGAAACGGAAAAGAGGGAAAAGTCGCAAACATGATAATTGCAGATGAAACTTCAAATATAAGACTTGTTTTGTGGGATGTTAATCATATTGCTTTGATTGAAGACGGGAGAATTGGGGAAGGTTCTGTTGTTGAGATAACAAACGGGAGCATGAGGGATAATGAGATTCACCTGGGGAGTTTTTCTGAGATAAGACCAAGCAATGAAAAATTGGATAGTGTCATTACAGAAAAGATTACCAAACAGAAGACCATTGATGATGTCAAAGTTTCTGACAATGCAAGTCTCAGGGCATTTATTGTACAAACTTTTGAACCACGGTTCTTTGAGACTTGCCCTGAATGCAACAAAAGAGCTGTTCAGGATGCGGATGGTTTTTTGTGTGAACAACATGGCAGAGTAACGCCAAACAGGAGAGCTCTGATTAATCTTGTTCTTGATGATGGCACAGAAACTATGAGAACAGTTGTGTTTTCGGATAATTTTCCAGGGCTTGGAATTGTTGATTGGGAATCGGGTGACGCAGAAAAACTTGCTATGCAAAGACATGAACTTCTTGGCAAGGAGATGGTTTTTTCAGGTAATGTCCGCACTAATAAATTCTTTAATAACCAAGAACTTATTGTTGACAGTGTTAAAGAGCCTGATTTGGATGTTGTTATAAAGGAACTAGAGAAAAAATAGAATATTCTGATTATATATCTACTAACTAAATAATCTTTATAAACTGGGCACATCTCGGGATAATATGGCTGAAGAAAAAGAAGAAAAAAAGACAAAAAAAGAGGAGAAAGTGGAGAAAGAACCTCAGCTTACTGATTTGCCGGGAATAGGGCCTGCGGTGGCTGCAAAGCTTGAATCTGCCGGGGTTTTTGATATGATGTCTTTGGCTGTTATGAGTCCTGCCGACTTGTCTGATGCTTCTGGTGTAAGTTCTGCTGTTGCAAGGAAAGCTATACAGGCTGCAAGAGAGATGTTGAAACTTGGTTTTATGTCTGGAGACGAATATGCAGAAAAGAGGGGGACTGTTCATTATATCTCAACAGGAAGCAAAAATCTTGATGAACTTCTTGGAGGAAAAGGAATAGAGAGCAGAGCCATTACTGAAGCTTTTGGAGCTTATGGAAGTGGGAAAACGCAGTTGGGTTCAACACTTGCTGTTAATGTTCAATTACCTGTGGAGAAAGGTGGTGCCAACGGGAAATGCGTCTTTATAGACACTGAAGGCACTTTCAGGCCTGCCAGAATAAGGCAGATTGCTGAAGGAATTGGTGCTAATCCCGACAAGGTTTTGAAGAACATTCTTGTTGCGAGGGCATTTAACTCTGACCATCAGATTTTGCTCTTGGACAGAATCACTGAAATGATAAAGGAAGGCGAGCCAATTAAATTAATGATAATAGACTCGCTAACCGCACATTTCAGAGCAGAGTATTCCGGAAGAGGGCAACTCGCAGATAGGCAACAGAAACTTAACAGATACATTCACAACCTCATGAAACTTGCAGAACAGCATAATCTGGCTGTTTATGTTACAAATCAGGTTATGGCAAACCCTGCACAAATGTTTGGAGATCCAACAACTGCTATCGGCGGCAATATTGTAGGACATGCTTCAACATACAGAATGTACCTTAGAAGAGGAAAGCAAGGCTCAAGAGTTGCAAAGTTAATTGACTCGCCAAATCTCCCCGATAACGAAACTGTCTATTATGTGACAGAAGCAGGAGTCAGGGATGAAGCTAAATAATTGTTTAAGAGAATGGATTTCTTTACAAAAGATTCTGGTGAAAGAAAAGATTTTGACTCTGGAATGAGAAGGGATTCTGATGGTAATAAGCCGAGATTTGATTTATTGATTCCAAAGGATCAGAAATATGAAGATACTCTGCTTTTTCGATGGGCGATGCTCATGAAGAGAGGAATTGACAAATACGGTTTAAGGAACTGGGAACTTGCTAATTCTGAGGAGGAACTTGAGAGGTTTAAGGCATCTGGTTACAGGCATTTCATTCAATGGATTTCTGATATTGATGACGGAGAAGACCATGCCGCAGCGGTTCTCTTCAATATAAACGCTGTTGAATTCTTGAAGCAGAAACTGAAAAATAAAAAGGATTTTAGCGGTAATTCTAGTTTTGGCAATGCTTTGAGTTAAAATTCAAAACGCCCCCACGAGAATCTGAATGAGAACCTCCTGCGGGTTCCTCACACCTCCAGCATCCCAAATCCTCGTTCTTTAAACGCCCCCACGAGGATTTGAACCTCGGTTACAACCTCCGCAAGGTCGCGTTCTATCCAGGCTAAACTATAGGGGCAGAGTCTAATAATCAAGAAATTTTGAGAATTATAAAACTATTCCTTCTTGTTTTTTGGAAGAGTTAAATCGTAGACTGTCTCGTGTTCAAATATCTCTTCTGGTTTGAACCAAATGCTTATTTCTCTTTCAGCACTTTCAGAAGAGTCAGAAGCATGTATAAGATTTCTTATAACTCTTGAACCTTTGTCCGCTACAGGGTAGGATTCAACAGATGCAAAATCTCCCCTGATTGTTCCAGGGGGCGAAGCACGTGGTTCTGTAAGACCAATCATTTTTCTTACAAGTTCAATTGAATGAGGTCCTTCAAGAACTATTGCTATTACCGGACTTTCCTGCAAAAAATCCATGTTCCATTTCTGGATT
>Ga0307440_1001565_pt1 | contig 11063 bp, 10 predicted proteins | sample SalMarWE160410MG_FD_202150 | JGI IMG/M metagenome (GOLD analysis project Ga0307440, IMG submission 202150) | Salt marsh sediment microbial communities from the Plum Island Ecosystem LTER, Massachusetts, United States - WE1604-10 | ecosystem: Environmental > Aquatic > Marine > Intertidal zone >... | reverse complement strand
TCTTTGAAATTGCGTCGCTTGGAGATGGAGATCCGAAAAGCCGGTGAGGCATTCAAGAGGAAAAGACCGAGTCTTTGGAAAGGAGAAGTCGTCTGGTCCTTCTTAAAAAGAGAAGATGGAAAAAACTTGCCATAGTTATACCTGCAGGCTAGGATTTCTGCATATGAGAGTCCGGCTGAGGGAGATGTACCCCCATCACTTTACCATCACCATTGCACAATGAAAGATCAGACCGTCTGTGAAAAAAAAGCCACCCGGAAACTGGTGATGATCGTCGATGACGAACCGGACATGCTGTCCATGCTCCGACTGGTCATCGGTAAAAAATGTGATTGTGAGATCATTACGGCCCTGTCTGGATTAGAGGCCCTGAAACAGATGAAAGGCTGTCGACCCGACGTGGTGGTCACCGATATCAAGATGCCTGATCTTGACGGATTGGAACTATTACGGGAAATCCGGGAGAATGATTCGACAATATCAGTCGTTATAATGACAGGGTATGGGACCATCGATATGGCGGTGAGGGCTTTGAAGGATGGTGCCTATGATTTTCTGCAAAAGCCTTTCGATAAAGACCATATTGTTCGGGTGGTTGGAAACTGTCTGGAACGAACGGAACTGTTACGATCGAATCGAACATTGAGGCAACGACTCGACACTCTCTCGCTGCCCGAGGGGTTTATTGGTCAAAGTCCTGCTCTCAAACGGGTCCTGGACCTGCTGGCGCGGGTTGCAGATACCGATGCCACCGTCTTGATTCGCGGCGAGAGCGGCACCGGCAAGGAGCTGGCAGCCAGGGCATTGCATAATCTCAGCAGACGTAAAAAACAGAAGATGGTTATTGTCAACTGCCCTGCTCTGCCTGAGAACATTCTTGAGAGCGAGCTGTTCGGCTACAGCAAGGGGGCTTTCACCGGGGCCCTCCAGGAAAAGAAAGGCCTTTTCCTGGAGGCCCATCGCTCGACAATCCTGCTCGACGAGGTCGCTGATATCCCCGTGTCTCTCCAGACAAAATTGTTGCGGGTCTTGCAGGAGAAGGAGATCCAGCCTTTAGGTCAGAACGAGACAATCAAGGTCGACGCCAGGGTTGTTGCCTCCACCAACCAGGATCTGGAGGAGAAAATTCAGGCCGGTAGCTTCCGGGAAGATCTCTTCTATCGTCTGAACGTGGTGTCCGTTGTGATGCCGAGTCTTGAGGAGATGAAGGAGGATATTCCTCTTTTAATCCATCATTTTCTCTCCAAGTTCAAACGACAATATCAGCGTGAGGAGCTTGTCGTTCCTCAGGAAGTCCTCACGCACCTCTACCGGCGGAGATGGCCGGGAAATGTGCGGGAATTGCAGAATACCATCAAGCGTATCGTTCTTCTGTCCAGTGGGGGGACAGTGGATCTCGCCGCACTCGGGATACCCGAACAGCCGCCGGGGCAGTGGAGTGGATCTTGGGGATTTGATAGCCTGTCAACCATTCCCTATAACGAGGCCAAAGCCCAGGTGGTGCGGAAGTTTTCTGAAACCTATCTAAAAAAGCTGCTGATGAGAAATCAGGGGAATGTGACCAAGGCTGCCGCTGAATGCGGACTGGAGAGGCAGGCCCTGCAGAGGATCATGCGCCGTTATTCCATCATCTCGGCAGAGTTCAAAAAAAAATCTGATTACCATTAATGTTCAGCTCCTGGTCCAGGGAGTGAGCTGTTCATCTCACGGGTAATCAGTTAAAGAAATGAACTCTCGCCTCCTCCCTCCATCGATCAAAGGTCCTTTTCCGGAAGAGGAGATGGGGAGATGTCTTTATCCCCACAGGTGGACGAAGAAGAGACTCAACCACGGAAAGTAGGTAATAACGGCCAGTATCACCAGAAGCAGAGCCAGGAAGGGGAGAGTCGCCTTATAGAGTTCAAGGATGGAGCAGTCGAAACGGTAAGCGGCCAGGAACAGGTTGAGCCCCACCGGCGGGGTGCTGTAGCCTATCTGCAGGTTGGTCAGGAAGATAATCCCGAGGTGGATGGGATTAATTCCGTATCCGGTGGCGATGGGCAGGATCAGCGGTACCACCAGAACCAGAGCCGAGAAGATGTCGAGCATACAGCCGACGATGAGCAGAAAGATGTTCAACAGTAACAGGAAGGTATATTTGCTGTGGATATAGGTTCGAATGAAATGGAAGAGGCGGACCGGTACCTCCTGGTCCACCAGATAATTGGTGCTGGCCATGGAGGCGGCCAGGATGACCAGGATGCCACCAAAAAGCATCATTGATTTGGCCATGATACCAGGCAGCTGGGAGACGGAAATATCTTTGTAGATAAAGGTCTCAACGAGGAGTACATAGAGTGCGGTAACCGCGGCTGCCTCACTTGCCACAAAAAAGCCACCGTAAATACCGCCGAGGATGATGACCGGCAGTGGCAATTCCCAGGCTGCCTCGCCAAGTCCGGCGAGGATCTCCCGAGTCGAATGTCGTCTTTCGTCTTCCGGCCTTGCCGGGCCCTTGTACATGGAATAGAAGATCAGCACAAAAAGCATGAAGAGTCCCGGCAGGATCCCGGCCAGAAACAGATGGTCGATCCGGGTTTCGGAAATCACTCCATAGAGGATAAGCGGTAGACTAGGCGGAAAGAGAAGCCCCAGGCTTCCGGAGGAGGTGATCAGGCCCAGTGAAAAAGGACGGGAATAGCCGTCTTTTAGAAGAGCGGGGAGAAGCAATCCGCCAAGGGCGAAGATGGTCACTCCTGAGGCTCCGGTAAAGGCGGTGAAGACGGCACAAACGACAAGAGAGATAACCGCAAACCCTCCGGGCATCCATCCCAGCAAAAGCTTTGAGAGTTTGAGCATTCGCTCCGGCGTCCCGCTCTCGGAGAGCAGAGTCCCTGCAAAGATGAAGAGCGGCAGGGAAATGAGCAGCGGGGTATCGGCCAGACGTGACATTTCGATTACCACGACGGACAGGTCGATTCCGGCGGAATGGAAGGAGATGAGAGCCAAGGCCGCAATGACGATGAAGAGAGGGGTGCCCAGGAGGGCCAATAGGATGATGAGCAGCTTGACCAAGGTCAGTATCCCCTTCTCTCAGAAGATTTGTGGGGCCGGATGATTTCCCTGGTCGCAGCCCAGACCGCCATCAGGAAACGGAGACTGATCAGAGCAAAGGCTATCGGAAAGATGAGGTTCCAGATCCAGGACGGGGTGTCGAGAAGTCTGCTGCTGCCAAATTGCATCTCGCTTTGGATAAACAGATAGGCAGACCAGGTCAGAAAGCCTGCAACGACGGCGGAAAAGAGGTTAGTCGTTATCCGCAACCAGGCCTGCAGGGACTCCGGGATCAGGAAGCCTATAACATCCATGGCGATGTGTTTGCCTTGAGAAGTGGCCATGGCGGCACCAAGAAAACCGGTCCACAGAACCAGGTAACGCAAAAAAGGATCCGCCCACGATATTCCGCTGGAAAAAAAGGTCCTGAGAATGATCTGGGCACAGGTCAAGAGAATCATTACCAGCAGGAAAAGGCTGAGAATCGACTCCTCGATTTTAGCCAGTTTTGTAAAAAGGCTATTGGTCGGTCCGGAGTCTGTCATCTGGAGCTGCGGCAGGTTTGCCGCTTCGATAGTTCTTGAGGATTTTTTCCGTTAACCCGTATGCATTGGAAGAAAAGGCGCTGCCGGTGAGCTGCTTTACCGTGAGATTTCTTTCGTCTTCCAGATCCTTTACGATTCCTGCTTCCGGCTTGATAAATTTGACGCCGTTTTGCTCAAGAACCTGACGCGACTCTCTATTGCTCTTCCGGGTCTCATCGATCAGGGCGGAGAAGTACTTGTCGGCAGTGGTGTGGATCATGGCGGCATATTTCTCCGGCAGCCTGGAAAAAGATCTTTTATCGAGAAGGACGGCACCGTAGGCATAACCAAATGGGATATCGGTGATATATTGGGTTTTTGTGAACCACTGAAGGACGATGGAACCGTAGAGTGAATTAAAAACCGTATCGACCAGACCCGTTTCCAGCGAGGTCAGTACATCCGGGATGGAAAGGGGGATGGGGGTGATGCCGAGGTTTGCAAGAAAGGTCCCGGTCACCGGATCACCCGAGGGAGCCCAGCATTTGCTCTTCCTGAGATCGTTAATGGATCTTTTGGGTTCGGTGGACATCGTATAAATGAATCCGACCTCGGTCATCGCAATAAGTTCAAGGCCTTTCTCATTGAACTTTCGTTTAAAATAGGGGAGAAGACCGTCTCGAACCTTATCAACCTCCGCGTAGGAACGGAAAAGAAACGGGATGGCCATCACCCGAAAGTCAGGTACGACATTGGCGATTCCGGTCATGGTGAAACCGCCCCCCTGGAGCTGGCCTACCCGCAGTTTACGATACATGGCCTGATCGTCTCCCATGATTCCGCCAGGATAGATCCGGAATTTGATTTCACCGTTGCTCTTTTCACCTACCTCTTTCGCGAATTCATGGAATTTTTTGACCCATACCGTTCCATCGGGAGCAAGGGTTGCGATCTTGAAAAGATATTTGGTCTCTGCTTGAGCGTGGGAGGATCCACCCAAAAAGATAAAGAAAATTGCAAGAACACACATCAGGCGAGACATTGAATACCTCCTGGATATGGTAAAAAGCTTATGTAACACAATTTATTACGACCTCATTACTCTGCGAAAAAACCGTCGGCAAGGAGTTTTTTCGCCTTTCTTTTGGCAATCTGGTTGCTCAGTGCATTCTCGGGCGCCTTGTCCAGTGGAAAATCCAGCACCTCATGGAGGAGCCCAAGGTAGAGGTTTTTGTTCATGGTCAGCTTGGCATAGGTTTCGGCATAGGTGGTCTGGACGAGAAGAAATTTACGATGAGAGATCTCCAGGGCCTTCTCGAAGTGTTTTCTGCTGAGATCCGGCCGTCCCCCGAGCAGGGGTGGTTTTGCCGCATAATAGGCCCCGAAAAAGAGATGGACACTCCCCTGTTGATAGGTGTCGTCCAGCTCCTCCAGCCTGTGCATGATTTTTACTACCTTGACCAAATCGGCAATCGAGGCCGGTGAACCGTCCTGATTCCTGATCCAGGTGGTCCAGGCAAGTGCGCCCCAGAAAAGGTCCGGGACATCGGATTTGCCTTTATTCTTCAGCGCGGTATCCAGGGATTCAAGGGAATCGGACGGAGCAATGGGAATCTCCCGGCCAAGCAGGGTAGTGCCGTATAGTCTGGCTTTATCAGCAATTGTCGAAATTCTGGTTTTGCTATATCCGCACGCCGTCACAGCCGAGGCATAGGCACTGTACGATTTGGCCCCTATCTGGAGTAGAGAGGAGCTGTCCGGGTCGGAGGCGATCATGCTGTCGATCATCAGGAGATAGGCAGGTGCTCCCTCGCATACAAGATCGAGATCAGTCTGCTTTTGCAGGTTATCAACCGTCGGCTCCATTATGGTTGTCAGCAGGGAAGAGCAGGAAGAGATAAAAAAAAGCATGGAAAAAACCAGGAAGGGTACAGCGAGCTGTCCCGGTTGCACCTTCTTTGTCTTTTGATACATGCAGATCCTCAGAGAGTAAAAAAATCAAGCCGCCAAATCCCGGTATTCTAAAAACCACGATGCTGCGCTGAATATAGTGGATGTCCATCCATAAACTGCATAAGCCTCAACTCTTGGACAGACGAACTATAATCATGTCCTGGTTTGTTAAAAGGTATTCGAAGAGGAGAAAAGATTACAAGACAAAAAATTTTTCCGCCGGTCGACCGGTTTGCATTCCTGTATACAGACAGGAGAGTCAAAAGAAGCGTTATTTTTTTTGCCGTCGGTATTTTACCGGGAGTATTTTCATTTGTTCCCGATACTTAGCAACTGTGCGCCGGGCAATTTCAATATTGTTCTCAGCCAGCTTCAGAGAGATTGCATGGTCGCTCAACGGCTTGGTCTTGTCCTCCTCCATGATCATTTTCTTTATCCTGGTCCTGATGGATTCCGAGGCCAGGGCCTCGCCGCCTTGCCGCGGAATGGCAGTGGAGAAGAAGTATTTCAGCTCAAAAATACCCTGCGGGGTATGGGCATATTTATTGGACGTAACCCGGCTGATGGTCGATTCATGCATTTCGATATCTTCTGCCACGTCCCGCAAGATAAGGGGTTTTAAGAATTTCGGCCCATGGTCAAAAAAGTCTCTCTGGAAACGCAGCAGGCTTTCCATGACCTTGTAGATGGTCCTCTGTCGCTGGTGGATGGATTTAATGAACCATTCGGCATCTTTTAGTTTATCGGTGACATAATTGCGTGATTCCTTCGGGATGTCGGCCTGACTCTTTAACAGCTCCTGATAATAGGATGACAGTTTTAAGCGGGGCATATCGTCATCGTTTAATCTGATAACAAATTCGTCGTCGATTTTCAGGACATAAACATCCGGAATAATATAGTTTGTGTCGTCAGTAGAGTAGGGGAGTCCGGGGAAGGGGGTCAGTTCGGATACGATGAAATCAACGGCTGCTATGATCTCGAGTCTTTTGCGGCCGCAGGCCCTGGCCAGGGCTTTGTAATTCCGTGTTTCCAGAAGTGAAAGATGGTCTCTGACGATTTCGGCGGCCAGAGAGTTTTCCAGACCGAGCCGCTCGAGTTGCAGATAAAGAGATTCTTCCACATTGCGTGCAGCTATCCCGGGTGGGTCAAGCTCCTGAATGATCTCGAGGATGTATTCCGCCGTATCAAGGTCACACTCGTTTAGGGCCATGATTTCATCGAGGTCCGTTTCGAGGAAACCATATCGATTCAGATTGCCCACGATGAAGAGGGCAATTCCCATTTCTGTTTCACTGAGATCCGAGTGGGCAAGTTGCCATCGGAGATGAGCCGAAAGTCCCGGCTTCTCGGAAATGAAATCAAATTGGGAGGGTGCATCGGCAGCAGGTGTCTCATGGGAAAAAGAGAAGTTGCTGTCGAAATTATTGGCGTAATCGCTCCAGTTGATATCACCTAAGGTGTCGGCGGCAGAGACTTTTTCGGTGAAATCCGTCTCATTTGCCGTCGATGTGTCCTCTGTGGTTGAGGAGAGACTCTGGGGATGTTCGGTGGTTTCCAGGGGTGAGACATCCTCCTCAAGCGCCGGATTTTGTTCTATCTCGGTCTGGAGAGCATTCACCAACTCAAGCCTGTTCAGCTGCAGCAGTTTAATGGCCTGCCGCAACTGCGGAGTCATGACCAGTTTTTGAGTGAGCTTAAGCTGTTGTCGTAATTCGAGACTCATAGACAGTTACATGCTGAAATTTTCGCCAAGATAGAGTTTGCGTGCGACCTCACTTTCTATTATATCGTCAGCGACGCCACTTGTTAAGATTTGACCGTCATTCATTATATAGGCAAAGTCGCAGACCTGCAGGGTCTCTCTGACATTGTGATCGGAAATCAGGATTCCTAACCCTCTGTTTTTAAGGTTTATGATGGTTTTCTGCAGTTCGATGACCGCCAGCGGGTCAATGCCTGCAAAAGGTTCATCGAGCAGAATAAATCTCGGTCGTGTAGCCAGTGAGCGCATGATTTCGACCCTTCGGCGTTCACCGCCCGAAAGCGCATGGCCCTTGTTTTTTCGAAGATACTCGATCTTAAAATCGGCGATCAGTTCGTTGATCCGGTTTGTGATCTCATTCTTCGGTAGTCCCAACGGTTCAAGAATGATTCTAATATTTTCCTCGACCGTAAGTTTTTTAAAGACCGAAGGTTCCTGGGCCAGATAGGAGATGCCTTTCAATGCCCTTTTATGGATCGGAAGGTCGGTGATTTCATCGCCGTCCAGCAGGATGGAGCCGGATGTGGGCCGTATGAAGCCTGCAATGGAATAAAATGATGTGGTTTTCCCGGCGCCGTTCGGCCCGAGAAGTCCTACGACGACCCCGGTATTGACCTGCAGGCTTACTCCACCCACCACGGTTCGCTTTCCGTACTTTTTAACAATATTGCGTGTTTCAAGAAGAGACATGTGCTTTTATGCACCCGAAGTTTATTTAACCCGAAGATATCTTCTCCAGGATTTTTGTCATCATCCTTACGAGATCGTCATTTCTGCAGGATGGTCATGTTCACCCTGCCGGATTTTTGGCCGGCAGTCGTTGATCCCGCTTTTCCGGCGGGCCCGCTTATTACCTCGGAGCGTCCTTTATCAAGATAATAAATGATTTTGGAACCGCTGACCATGTTTTGCCCCTGCCAGGCTTTGGCGTCACCGATCAGGATCACCTCGCGAAGTTTTTTGAGATAAAGAAGCTTTCGTGATGTGCCGAGCCAATCTTTTTTGGTCACCTCGACATTTCCGTTGCAATACAGTTTTTCGACCTGCTGAGATTTCTTTTCCGTTTTTTGGGCTTTTTTATCGACCTTGGTGTAGTAGACCGTCATTTCGTCGCAGCGAATTCGCACCTCTCCCTGCTTGGCGTCGACATCGCCGGAAAATTGGACGCTATTGGAATCTTCCACCGACAGCATGTGATCGGCCTCGATCTGAATGGGAGGTTCTTTAGCGAACGAAAAAGATCCTGTGAGAGGAAGCGAGGTGAAGACGGTTATTGTCAAAATGAAAAAAAAGCCGAGTAACCGATTATTCATACGGGATCTCCGAAAATTTTGAGAAGCAAAATATTATTGCAATTACCGAGCCTGTTATACTCGAACGGAGCGACAATGTAAAGAAGTGGTATGCGTCTTCCCCGATAACAATTGCTTTACTTAGGGGGAATGAAAAAGTACAATGGAAAGGAATATCAGGGTTTTTAGGTGATTGAAGCCTGCATGGCGGACAGGTGTACCGGTAAGGGATTTTATCATGATGGAAGAAATTGAAAAGGCACGGGTTCTGGTCGAATCGTTGCCCTATATGCAGGAGTTCAGAAACAAGATCGTGGTCATTAAGTACGGCGGTCATGCGATGGTCGATGAAAACCTGAAAAGGAAGTTTGCCCTTGACGTGATCCTTATGAAGCAGATCGGTATCATCCCCGTCATTGTCCATGGCGGTGGTCCGCAGATAAACCGTTTGCTTGACCGACTTGAAATAAAACCCAGCTATGTTCAGGGTATGCGGGTGACCGATGGTGAGACCATGGATGTCGTGGAAATGGTCCTGGTCGGTACGGTGAACAAGGATATCGTGGGCTTGATCAACCATTGCGGCGGCAAGGCCGTCGGACTGTCCGGAAGGGATGGCGATCTGGTGTGTGCTGAAAAACTGCAGATGAATGCCAAAGGGAAAACGACCCCGATGGAAGAGGCCCCTTCCGAGCTCATCGATCTGGGCCGTGTCGGCCAGGTGACCAAGATCAACCCGGAGGTCTTACATACCCTCGATCGGGGTGACTTTATTCCGGTGATTGCCCCCGTGGGGGTCGGGGAGGATGGCCGGGCCTTTAACATCAATGCCGATCTGGTGGCCGGTGCCGTTGCCGGTGAGTTGAAGGCCGCCAAGCTCATTCTGCTCACAGATGTGGAGGGGGTAAAAGACAAAGATGGCCGATTGATGCCGTCGCTCAAACGTGACAACCTGGAAACACTCATCGGAGAGGGAACCATTGCAGGCGGAATGATCCCGAAGGTTCGCTGCTGCGGTGAAGCTTTGGATAAGGGGGTTACCAAGACCCATATAATAGACGGCCGGGTTGAACACGCAATCCTTTTGGAGATATTTACCCGACAAGGAGTCGGGACGGAGATAGTTTGATATGAGCACGGAAAATGCAAAATGGAAAGAGCGGGCCGACGAGGTATTTGTCGGTAATTATGCAAGGTACCCGGTGGCTTTGCTCAAAGGGGATGGCTGTCGGCTCTATGACGCCGATGACCGGGAGTATCTGGATTTTCTCTCGGGCATTGCGGTCTGTGCCCTGGGGCATTGCCACCCGGAGGTAACCGAGGCAATCTGCCGGCAGGCCCGGGAGTTGGTGCATGTCTCCAACCTCTTTTATACCGGGCCGCAGACAGAGCTTGCCGAGCTGCTGATAGCCAATTCCTTTGCCGATAAGGTCTTTTTTGCCAACAGTGGGGCCGAGGCCAACGAGGCGGCCATCAAGCTGGCACGGATAGCCTCGAGTCCCGGACGATATGAGGTGATCTCCCTGGAAGGATCTTTTCACGGCCGGACTCTGGCCACGGTCGCAGCCACTGGTCAAAAGAAATTTCATCAGGGTTTCGAGCCGATGCCGGAGGGCTTTTCCCATGTCCCGTTCGGAGAACTTGAGCTGCTCGACAACCTGATCACCGACAGTACCTGTGCGATTATGTGTGAGCCGATCCAAGGGGAGAGCGGAGTGCGGCCGATGCCGGCGGGATATCTGCAAGGACTTCGGAAACTCTGTAAAAATCATGACTTGCTTCTGATTTATGATGAAGTACAGACGGGCATGGGCAGGACCGGAACCCTCTTTGCCTATGAACAAATGGGGGTTACCCCTGATATCATGACCACGGCCAAGGCCTTGGGTAATGGTATGCCCATCGGTGCCATGCTGACCACCAAGGATATTGCCGGAGCATTGATTCCGGGGACCCATGCCTCCACCTTTGGTGGTAACCCGGTGACCACGGCGGCTGCGGTTGCCACCATGAAGGTTATGCTGCGGGAAGGGTTTTTCGAAGGTGTTAAGGAAAGAGGGAAGTACTTTGAAAGTGAGCTCAGCAAGTTGATCCCGCTTTATCCGGAGCTCGTTCAGGGGGTTCGCGGCCTGGGAATGATATGGGCGCTTGTCCTGACCGAAAAGGGTGTCGGGCAAGGAACAGAGCTGGTCGGGAAAATGCTTGAACGCGGTTATTTGATCAATTTCGCTGGGAATTGTGCGCTTCGTTTCGTTCCGCCTCTCATCGTTACCACAGAAGAGATCGACCGACTTGTTGCCGCATTGGCGCAAGTCTTTGCCGAAATATAGGGAAATTCTTTGCAAATCACTTCTTTTTCTGTAATTATTAACGTTTTCCCCGATGAACGGATAAGGTGAATTTCCCGGGGAAAGGTCAATGGTCGAAGACACGAGTCTTGCGGCCTGGAAAAAGGTGAACAGTTATGCCTAAAGATTTGTTGTCATTGCAAGAATT
>Ga0307440_1001564_pt1 | contig 11063 bp, 8 predicted proteins | sample SalMarWE160410MG_FD_202150 | JGI IMG/M metagenome (GOLD analysis project Ga0307440, IMG submission 202150) | Salt marsh sediment microbial communities from the Plum Island Ecosystem LTER, Massachusetts, United States - WE1604-10 | ecosystem: Environmental > Aquatic > Marine > Intertidal zone >... | reverse complement strand
GGTCAAGAACGACGCATCGAACACCTCTCGCGCCTCCTTAACGAGCCGTTTAAGGTCTCGTTCGGTGTAGCGGGGACTGTAGTGAATCAGGCCCATCTTCTTGACGCCTCCTGCAGCCCGTGCAATTTCGGCCGCCTGAACCGCAGTCAGGTGCTTTTTGTCGCGTGCGCTCTCGGCCAGCTCGTCGAGGAACATGCCTTCGCAGATGAGGAGGTCGGAGCCCGTCACGTTCTTGGCGATTTCGGGGAAATAGCTCGTATCGGTCACGTAGCTGAACTTCCGTCCCGCACGAGGAGGACCCATCACCGCCTCCGGCCCCACCGTCTCACCGGATCCGAGTGTTACGGACTCACCATTCTGCAGCTTCGACCAGAGCGGCCCACGCGGTACGCCGGCCCCGAGCGCCTTCTCGGGAAAGAACATCCCGGGCCTCGGCTTTTCTTCCAGTGTGAAGCCGTAGCACGGCTTCGTATGGCGAAGCGGAAACGCCCTTATAGTGAAGTCAGGAGCGTCGTAGACCTCACCCTCCGAGGTAATCTCCTTGACGACGATTTCGTAGTTGATATACATGTCGAGGACACGCCGGTTCAGCTCGACATACTCCCGTATCTTCGGAGGACCGATGATGTACAGCGGCTCGTCACGGTCTACCTGCGATGAGAGCATGAGAATGCCGGGCAGTCCCGTAACGTGATCGGCATGCGTGTGCGAGATGAATATCGCGGAGATCTTCTTCCAGCGAAGGTTAAGCCGGCGCAACGAGACCTGCGTCCCCTCGCCCGCATCGAAGAGGAAAAGGTCTCCCTCTCTTCGAAGGAGGGCGGAGGTTAGGTGCCGATTTGGCAGAGGCATCATTCCACCGCATCCGAGTATGAATGCTTCGAGGTTCAGCCGGCAACTCCTGCGGGCGTGGGCTCGTTCTGTGGCTGCGTCTTGGCCGAGAACGAGAGCTTGTCTTTTCGTAGGTTGACGATAACGCGGTTACCCGGTCTGATATTGCCCTTCAGGACTTCCATCGAGAGCGGGTCTTCGAGCTGCTTCTGGATAACGCGCCGCAGCGGCCTCGCGCCGTAGCGAGGATCATATCCGCGTTCGATAAGGAAGTCTTTCGCACGCTTGCGCACATCGAGGATGATGTCGTTTTCGAGCAGCCGAACCTGTACCTCCGTCAGCATGATCTCGAGGATCTTCTGTACGTCGTTCTTGGTCAGTCCCTGGAACACTACTGTCTCGTCGACGCGGTTGAGGAACTCCGGTCGAAATACACGCTTGAGCTCGGTCATCGCCGAGGACTTGATCTCTCCGAAGCTCATCGTTCCCTCTTCGGACCGGAATCCCAGCGAGCTCTCCCGTGAGATTTCCCGCGCCCCGACATTCGAGGTCATAATCAGAACGGAGTTGCGGAACGAAACCTTGTGTCCGAAGTTGTCCTGCAGCTCACCCTCTTCAAGAACCTGCAGCAACAAGTTGAACACGTCGGGGTGCGCCTTCTCTATCTCATCGAGAAGGATAACGCTGTAGGGACGCCGCCGAATTTTCTCCGTCAGAAAACCTCCCTCCTCATAACCAATGTAGCCGGGAGGCGCACCAACGAGCCGCGAAACATTGTGCTTTTCCATGTAGTCAGACATATCGATCCGGATCAACGAATCCGCGTCACCGAACAAGAACTCGGCAAGGGTTTTTGCGAGCAGCGACTTTCCGACGCCGGTCGGTCCGAGGAAGATGAAAGAGCCCATCGGCCGTTTCGGAGAGCTCAACCCCGTGCGGGAACGGCGAATAGATGAGGCCACGGCCTTGATTGCCTCCTCCTGTCCCACAACAGTGCGATGGAGCTCCTCTTCGATATTGAGCAGCTTCTCTGATTCGGTCTGTGCAATCCGGATAAGCGGTATGCCGGTAATGTTCGAGATGATCTCCTGGATGTCTTCCTCATCGACGATATTCTTCTCGACCTTCAAGGTGTCTTCCCATCCGCGTTTCATCTCTTCCACGCGGGACTTCAGCTGGCGCACCGTGTCGCGTACCGCGGCTGCCTTCTCGTAGTTCTGTGAATTGACGAGCGCGATCTTTTCAGCGGTCAACCGCTCGATCTCCATCTCGAGCTTCGCGAGCTCCTTTGGCCGAACGCTGTTGGTGATCTTCTTCTGTGACCCCGCCTCGTCTATCAGGTCGATCGCCTTGTCCGGCAGAAATCGTTCGGTAATGTAGCGGCTCGAAAGAATCGCGGCGGTCTCGAGTGCTTCATTCGTGTACGACACGTTATGGTGATCCTCGTACTGAGTCTTGATACCCTTGAGGATCTCCATCGTCTCCTCGACCGTCGGCTCGCTCACGAAGATAGACTGGAATCGCCGCTCGAGAGCCGTGTCCTTCTCGATGTATTTCTTGTATTCGTTGAGGGTAGTAGCGCCAATGCACTGGAGCTCTCCCCGCGAAAGGGCAGGTTTCAGCATGTTCGATGCGTCAATTGCTCCTTCTGCTCCCCCCGCACCGATTATGGTGTGGAGTTCGTCTATGAACAGGATGATGTTTCCTGCGGTGAGGATCTCCTTCATGACGCGCTTGAGGCGCTCCTCGAACTCACCGCGGTATTTCGTTCCCGCGATGAGGGAGGCGAGATCGAGCGTCATGACGCGCTTGCCCATGAGAACCTCTGGTGCAGTACCGTCGACGATTCGCTGAGCCAGGCCCTCTACTATCGCCGTCTTGCCTACACCGGGCTCTCCGATGAGAACGGGGTTGTTCTTGGTTCTTCGCGCGAGAATCTGGATGACCCGTTGTATCTCCTTCTGACGTCCGATCACGGGATCGAGCTTGCCTTCTCGAGCGTAATCGGTGAGATCGCGAGAGAACTCGTCGAGGGTTGGGGTCGCCTTCTTACCGGGAAGCTGCTGTTTCCTCTTCTGCTGAGATCCGCCGGAGGATTGGTTCTGCTGCGACTGCAGCTGCGGAGGCATCCTCTTCGCATAACCTGCAGAACCGCTGAGGTCGATTACCACTTCTCGAAGGGACTCAACCGTCACGTTGTACTTATTGAGACAACGAGCCACCACACTGCCAGACTCTTTTGCGGAGGCCAGGAGGAGGTGTTCCGTCCCAATATACTCGTGTCCGAGATTGCGTGCTTCTTCGGCAGAGTCCTCGAGTATCTTCTTCCCCCGTTTCGATGGGGGAACATCGCCGAGAATGAAACCGCTATGCTTTTTCGGGATGCTCCGCTCTATCTCCAACTGCATGTCCGTCGGATCTACATTCAGTCTCCTGAGTGCCTTGTACCCAAGCCCCTCCCCGTCCTTGAGCAGGGCGAGGATAATGTGCTCGGGAAGCAGCTGATCGGAATGAAACCGCTTTGCCTCCTCTTGAGCGAATATAGTCAGTATTCGTTGAGCTCGTTGTGTAAGCCCCTTGAACATGCCCATCCTCCGTTACAAATCCACGTTACCGAGAGCCTCTTTGATCATCGTTGCCCTCGTATAATCGATGAGTCTGGTGTCTGCGCCGGTCTCTTGGCTGTCTATTAACTGCTGCACGTGGGACTTCTGAGTCAGAAAGAACAACGCAGTTATCCGCTCGACCGGCATATCTATCCACCCTAACGCCGCCCCGAGACGGAGAGAAGACAAATTCTCGATTGCTTCACGAGCGGAAATCGACTTGCAGTACTTCAACAGCCCAAATGCACGGTAGACTCGGTCTTCGATATCCACCTTCTGCCGCCCGACGATCTCATCTCTTGCTTTACGTTCATAATTTACTATCTGAGTCGCTACACTTTCAAGTTTTTCGACTATTTCGTTCTCGGTGAAGCCCAGGCCGAACTGATTCGATACCTGGTACATGCAGCCGAGTGAGTTTTCATCGTCGCCGAAGAAGCCCTTGACCGAGAGTCCGAGCTGAACGACGGCCTTGAAGGTCTTCTCCACCAGCGACGCCGCAACCAGCGACGGCAGATGGAGCATGATCGATGCACGCATTCCTGTCCCTGCATTGCTAATGTCGGTATTTAAGTAGCCCATGTTGAGCGACGCCGCATAATCGAGCTGCTGCTCCAGAGTGTCGTCGAGCTCATCGACCTCACGATGTGCTCTCCGAAGCTCGAGCCCCCCGCAGAGACTCGCGAAACGCAGGTGATCGATCTCGTTGACCATTCCGGCAAGCTGCCCGTCGGACCTGAGGAAGACGGCCTTGTGCGAATGCAGGGAGAAATCCTGCGATATGAGATTTCGTTCGAGCAGCAATCGCCGTTCCGTCGGCAGCAAGGTGCTCAGAACGGCGCCCTGGTAATCCTCGCCGAGTGATGCAATCGCTTTGAGAATGCGTGTCTGAACGAGCTCTTCCTCGTCGCTTTTCATGACGCCGGGGAAATGATGGCCGTCGAGGTTTCGGGAAAGCCTAACCCTGCTCGCGATGACCACATCGTTTTCGGGCCCCGCTTCCGCGAACCATCCTTTGGTTTCGGCAACACCTGTGAACTTAATCATCATGGCCGCCCGTCGTCTTCTCGATTGTTTCTATCTTATCACGGATCATGGCCGCTTTCTCGTAGTCTTCGTTCGTGACGGCCTTTTTCAACTCGTCCTTGAGCTGCTCGCGGTCGATGAGAAGGGATTTGTATGCCTTGAGCCGCCCGGGGTACTTACCCTTATGACGTGTGGTCCCCGAGGTATTCTGAAGGAAAATCTCTATCTCGCGCTTGAAAGCGGTATAGCACTCACTGCAGCCGAGCTTCCCATCCTTGCGAAACTCGACCAGCGTCAATCCGCAGTTCGGACATCGGTCGGCCGATTTCTCGCTCTTTCCGGTTGCCTCCGTGTCGACGAGGCCCGTGAGCAGCTGAGACAGGGAGAGCTCAATGGAGTTCCCTCCGCTCGATATTCCGCGTTTCTGAGCGCATTTTTCACACAGATGGAGCTCGACGACCTCGTTTCCCATGATTTGCTGAACATGTATCGAAGCCGTGTTCTCCTCACATATCTGACATTTCATCCAATTCCCCGTCCCGAGTAATAGTACTGCATATTGGAGCGATTGTCGATCATCGGTCAAAACTTCTCGCCAAAAAGGCCCAGCCGGTTCAGTACTTCCGAAGAACTTCGAGAGGCTTGATATTTGCCGCACGCCGCGCCGGGAACCACGCCGCAACGGTGGCGAGGAGAACCGAGAGAACGGCAATGGCGCCTACCTCTGTCCAGTCCAGGCGAATCGGAATTCGAGCGAGATAGTACGAGCTGCTGAGGATCGTAATATGAGCGGGAGGAGCTTCGGATGTGAACGGCGAAAGAATCAGCCGCCAGAGATCGACGGAGCCGTTGATGAGGCCCTGAAGGAGGGCAATAGCCTGGTTTATGTTCACCGCGATGAGGAGCCCCGCCGTCATTCCGAGGAAGGTCCCTACGCATCCCACGGCGAAGCCCGTGAAGAGGAAGGAGCCCGAGATACCCCCGGGGCTCGCTCCCAGTCCCTTGAGCACTGCGATATCTTGGGTCTTCTCGATAACCAGCATCACCAATGACGACGAGATATTCACCGATGCCACAAGCACGATTAGAACCATGATGAACAGAAGTAGATTCTTCGTGGTCTCGAAGGTCTTGTACATGGGCTTCTCGATCTGGTACCAGGTGTAGACGTACCAGTTGCCCGAAAGCCGGTGTCTCAGGTTCCAGGTGACCGTGGAGAGGTCGCTGTAGGGATCTCTGACTGTGACTCCTATGAAGCGCGCCCCTGCGTCGGGGAAGACTGCCTTGCCTTTCTCTTCAGAGATGTATATGGAGAGCGCATCAAGCTCGTTGTAGCCGGTGGTGAAAATTCCCTTCACGACGAGGTTGTTCGGCCGCAGGATGAAGTTGCCTCCGGGAAGAACTCTCGCCGTAAGAAGCCGAATCCGCTCGCCAACGTCTGCATGGAGTTTCTTCGCCACCTCTCCGCTGAGCAGCACGGAGCTCGCCTCGGAGAGATCGTAGGAACCGGAAGAAAAGGAAAGATACTTGTGAAACCCGGCGTCCGTGGCATATAGATTCGCCGGAAGAGCCCGGACCGTGACCCCTGTTCGCCCAAGGTTCGAATAGGCCAATCCTAATCCCGAGTAGACTGGAAACGCGCCCGTGACCTCTGGAGTCGACTTGATCGCCTCGAGCGCCCGCTGGAAATCCTGCTCGGTTTCGTTTACGTAGCTTCGTACCTGCAGATGAAAGGTGCCAATCTCGACGTAGCGTGCCGTGATACCCTCGATCATGCCGTTCGCAACCTCGAGCACCACGACAAGCGGTACGAGGCTGAGAGCGATGCCTGCAATCGCGCCTCGAAGCTGGTTTCTGCGCCTGCCGTTCTCTCCCGACCAGAAATTGCGCAGTCCGAAGAACAGAACGCTGCGGAGATCCATTCCTACACCAACTCCCCGCCTTCCAGGCTAAGATGACGACCTTGAGAACGTTCGGCGAGTGAGGTGTCGTGGGTTACCAGGATCATGCTGGTTGAGTGGGCGCGAACCAGCTCGAGAAGAAGCTCTTCGACGACTCTGCTGTTGCGCTCGTCCAGGTTGCCCGTCGGCTCGTCGGCAAGCAGAAGTTCGGGGTGATTGATCATCGATCTGGCGACGGCCACACGCTGGCGCTCGCCCCCGGAAAGCTGAAGAGGATAGTGATCGCGTCGTTCGTATAGGTTCACCTGTTGCAGCAACTCCCGGGCGAACTGCCTCGCCTCGTTTCTCGAGGTACCCGCCATGTAGGCCGGAATCATCACGTTTTCGAGCGCAGTGAAGTCCTTGAGAAGGTAGTGCAGCTGGAATATCAGGCCGACGGTCCTCGCTCTGTACTCGGTCAATCCCGATTCCGACAGGCCGCTTACCTCGTAACCGCCACAGAGAATATGACCTCTAGTCGGCGAATCGAGCCCCGCGATCAGGCTGAGGAGCGTGGTCTTCCCCGAGCCGCTTTCTCCGGTTATCGAGACTATCTCGCCCCGCTCCATCTCCAGAGATACCTCGTTGAGGACCGATAGCTCCTCCGAACCGGTTCGATAGGTCTTTCCCACCGAAGCGACACGAAGAAGCGGCTCACTGCTATTCATATCTCAACACTTCCTGAGGTTTGATTTCGGCTGCACGCCGAGAGGCGAACACTGCGGCCGCGGCGGAGGTGACGATGCCAAACAGATAGATCAGCAGCGCCTCGTGAAACAAGACACGGGAGGGAACCTGATCGAGGTAGAAGTAGGCGGGCGAGAAGATCGAAAATGCGGCGGGGCCGGCGAACGGTGAAATCAGCACGCTCACGACCGTCATCGCCAGGTTCACCAGGAGCTCAACGAAACCAAATATCTCGTTGATGTGGTCTGAGACGAGCAATCCGAGCAGCAGACCGATCGTTGCCCCCAATGCTCCGATATAGACCCCGTCCACGACGAAGACCAGCTGCATGGAGGAGGGGGATGCCCCGAGTGAGCGCAGGATCCCTATCTCCTCACGTCGTTCGTAGACCGCCCGCTGAAGGAAGTGGTAGATGTTGACTCCGACGACCAAGAAGATCAGCGCGAGCAGTATGGTCATGACCAGTTTCTCCATCCGCAGCGCCCCGAAGAAGCCGCTGTTAAAAGTGCGCCACGATTCAATATGCAATTCGAGATTCGGAAAAGAGGCTTCGATTCTGGAGCTCATCTGCGCATCCTGAAAGCGGTTGTCGATCTTCACACCGTAGACGAGATCCTCCGTGCTGCTGCCGAGGTTCCTGGCTGCATCGAGGTTCACGAAACAGAGGGATTGGTCGAATTGATAGTACCCCGATTTGAATATCCCCGAAACGGTAAACGGCACGTTCTCCGGTGACAGGCCGCTGAAGCTCTTTCCGGAGAGAGAAACAACTGACACGCTGTCGCCGATCGAGACGCCGAGCGTCTGCGCCAACTCATATCCGAGGACGATCGAACTATCGGTACCGAGATAGAGGGAACCTTCGACGAGGTGGAGGTGTGCTGCGAGACCGGGGTCCACCCTGGCCGCGTTGGGCGGTACTCCGCGAACAACCGCCGCGTGAAACTGAGACAGACGGCCCGTGATCAAGGTCTGAATATCCATGAAGGGCACGACCGCCTTCACCCCCGGAATGGACCTCATCTTCGCGAGCTCGGAGTCTGATAGTTGACCGTTTTTATCAGTAACTCGAAGATGGTAAGAGCTGATTGCGAGGATGTCCTCGATAAATCCAAGTTGAAACCCGTTCATGACGCCGAGGACGGAGATAAGTGCCATTACCCCAACCGCAATTCCTGCGACCGAAAGAACGGAGGGAGCAAGTCCGCGATTCTTGCGCTTCGAACGGAAATAGCGTCGGGCAACGAAGAGTATCCAGCCAGGTCTCATCCACCCGCCCCTTTCGGCCCTCCGCCCGCTCCTGCGGGGCTCGCCGCAACCTCCTTCACCTTTTTGCCGTTCTCGTAGTAGACGTGGAGCACAATTGAACCGTTCAAATAGAGATCTTCGAAGTAGGTATCCTTTCCCGTATAGTGGGTCACCTTCACAAGCTTTCGATTGACGGTGGTTCGCGAGCTCGAAAGCTCCCCGCCGTTGTCATACTCGTACTGCACCTCTTCGCGATGCCCGGATGACTTCGTCACCTTGGTCGAGAGCTTCCCGTCACGGTAGGTGTATTGCGCGGTTCGGATCGTAACGCCTTTCTTCGTCACCTCTTCACTGAGAATCTTCCCCGCTTCATTGAAACGTTTGGTCGTTGCCGTCCCCGAGGAGAAGTCGGTTGTCACCGAAACTGAGCCGTTCCTCGTGGCAGAGATTTCCTCCGTGCTCTGAAGATCGGTTCCACTCCAGTGCTCCTTCGCGGCCAGGTCGCCACCGGAATATCGAAAGAGCACCCCATCCCCCCCGGATCCAAGCCACTCGGCGATCAGCCGATCTGCGGAAAAGGTGAAGGAGGCGACACTGCGCTTGCCGTCCGGCGACTCCCGGACGGCACGTCTCAGACGACCGTCCGTTCCTTCCGAATATATGTCCCTGTATTGGAGAGCTCCATTGCCGTCGTATACCGAAACGCTCTTCAGAAGATCACCTGCATAGGCGTACTCGCGGACCAAAGTAAGCTCGCCCCCCGAGTATTCACTCTGTTTCTCGGGGCGACCGTTCTTGAACTCAGTCGTCGAAACGAGCTTTCCATTCTCGAACACCGACTCGCTCGCCAGGCGCGTCCCCTGGTAACCATCCTCCCACCGAGTTGTGATCTTTCCATCGTCAAAGAGAGTCCTCACCTCCGTGGAGCCGTCGCGTTCAACCTCGAGAACCCACTGATGCTCGCCGCGCTGGGTCGCTTCGATGGGGGCGATGCGCATACCAAGCTCGTTCGATTGATAGAACTCGGCCGCGCCGGCCGCGCCGACTGAGATGAGAAGGGTAGACAGTAATGCGAGACCTCTGCGCATCATCCTTCGAGGAGCGAATCGACGAACTGAATTGGGTCGAATGGCTCGAGATCGTCGGGTTTCTCCCCAGTTCCCAGAAACGAAAAGGGAATACCGAGTGTCCTGGAAATAGAGACTGCGATCCCTCCCTTGGCGGTCGAGTCGTACTTCGAGAGAATCACTGAATTGATCTCGAGCGCCTCGCCGAACACCTCGGCCTGGCGCAGACCGTTCTGTCCGGTAGTGGCATCGATGACGAGAACGGTCCTATAGACGCCGTCCCCGATGCGACCCCGCGCTACCTTGTCGATCTTCTGTAGCTCTCGAACCAGATTCGCCTTGTTGTGCATCCGTCCTGCAGTGTCGGCGATGACGAGACCTTTCCCACGAGAACGAGCGCTTTCTATCGAATCATAAATGACGGCACCCGGATCGGCACCTGCCGCCTGGCTGACGACCCGGACACCGAGCCGATCACCGTGTATTTTCAGCTGCTCGATTGCCCCGGCTCGAAAGGTATCCGCCGCAGCGAGTACTATGTTCTCGATGCCCATCGTCCTTCGGTAAAAGCCGACGAGCTTCGCGATCGTCGTCGTCTTTCCCACGCCGTTCACCCCGAGTATGAGCACGCAATTGAGCGAGTTCGGATCGAGCTCCAACGGCTCGCCCCTGAGGTTCGACACGAGACGGTTCTTCAGGAGCTCGATTACCCCATCGCGACCCGGTGTGCGCCGAAGCCCCATCTCCTGGCGGAGCTCGTCGACGAGCGATACAGCAAGAGTTGCTCCGATGTCGCCTTCGATAAGCACGTCTTCGAGCTCCTCGAAAAAGGCCTCTCCCTCCCGACCGCCCTGAAGGATCTGCCGGATGCGAGCCCCAAGTCCCTTCCTTGCCAAACTTTCCTCCGCGGCCCCTCGCCTCCGGCCACACCTCATAGGGCAGCCTCAGCGAATTGCCTGTAGATACTCCGAAATGTCGATGATCGTGTTGACAAATAACGCCGAACTGATGAATGCGCCACCGAGGAACGAATAGTACCACACGCCTATCTGATTCTTCAATCGTTCGGCTTCCGTCGGGCTGGTCGTTATCTGCAGATTGAAGAGTGAATCCTGCATCATGCTGTAGGAGCTCACCGGTATTATCAACGAGAGGGCAAACGCACCAAATGAGGTGTAGAATCGATCACGGAGACTCGAGACGTACTCCTCCGAGTCAAAGACATCCGGGAGCAAGCGGATGTTCATTCGCTCCGGAGACTGTTGGCCCAAGGTGGTCGTGTAGTCATGGTAACCCTTCAATCGAAGCACCATTGCCTTATCCTCCGAGGGACGAGGCAACACGGCCGGAGTTGTGCCCTTCCATTCCGATGCGAGATAGATGTCGGCACCGGCGGGCGTCGACCGCACGACTACCTCCGGTTGAGAAATTGCCCCGAGGTCTATCGACTCCTTCGCAACCTCGAATGGTTGGATCGCAACCTCGACTCGTTTCGCCGCATATCCCGGCGAGCGGAGCTCGAGTTGATGTGTCCCGGTGTGCATATAGCGGATTGTAGTTCCGCCGATTCCGAAAAACTCACCGTCCAGGTACACCATGGCAGACGCAGGTTTGACCTCGAGTGCGAGCGAACCGAAATCTCTCCCGATCACACTCCT
>Ga0307440_1001563_pt1 | contig 11064 bp, 15 predicted proteins | sample SalMarWE160410MG_FD_202150 | JGI IMG/M metagenome (GOLD analysis project Ga0307440, IMG submission 202150) | Salt marsh sediment microbial communities from the Plum Island Ecosystem LTER, Massachusetts, United States - WE1604-10 | ecosystem: Environmental > Aquatic > Marine > Intertidal zone >... | reverse complement strand
TTCAACGCCGTCCAAAACCTCAATGACACCTGGGCAGCATTCGCTCGCGCAACCGGCGCCTGGGGCTACCAGACGCCAATACGGGCCTCCTAGAGATCTTCACCCAGCGCCTTGCCCGCGAAGATTCTCGCGCGCTGTACGGCTGGCATCCAATCGAAGAGGACAGGATCTTTCGGGTCCGGGTCGTCCCCCGCGGCGGGCGCCAAGTATTGGTGCGGCAGAAGGCGTAAGTGGTGTTCTCACCGAAGACCAGTCCATTGCGTTTCCAATGAACAAAGGCCTACAGCGCCGCATCGGTCAACCGGAGAACCTTCATGATCAACCTTTCTATCCCGGTCCCTGAGGGCGCCTTTTCCGCACGCCATCTCGATCCCGAGGGCCTCCCCGCCTGGGAAATGCGCCTCGCCGCGTCCATCCAATGCTATGCCCAAGGGCGGATCAGCCAAGACAAAGGCGCGGAGATTGCCGGGCTGAGCCGGACGGCCTTTATCGACGCCCTCTCCCGGGCGCGCGTATCGCCCCCTTCCAGGTAACCGGAGAGAGCCTCCGCGAGGAGCTTACGGATGCGGATTGAGCGGGTGGTGTCGAATGCGTCCCCCTTGATTAGGCTCTTCAAGAGCGGCCAATCCGCACTGCTGCCGGCACTCTCTCGATCGGTCCTGGTCCCGGACGCCGCCGCGCGCCGCGCCGCATATCGCGATCTGTTCGGCAGTGCGCTGGACGCCGTACCGCTCAGCGAGTTGCGTATGGCCCTGAACCAAGATCAGCCGGTCGGCAACAACCGGTTCTACGGGGAGATCGAATCCATGACCGGTCAGCGCGGGGAGTTGCGCAAGCGGAGCAGACCGCGGAAATCAAAGGAAGGCGAAATGCCCTTGAATTAATTGTGAATTAATTGAGCCTGGCCTCTTTCCCTCCGAGTAGATACGCCTCTTTCTGCATAGCGGGTCTCGCCATGCCCGCAGCCTAGTCCGAGTCGACGCACGGACAAAGGCCTGACCCCGTGGCCTCTCTTGACCCCGTGGCCACTCTGGGCGGCAAACCCGGTTCGTGAATCGGCAGGAATCCCGAACGGGACACTTTGGGAGGGTCGTTACCGCTCCAGTCCGATCGAGACAGACGCGTAACTGTCGGCCTGTTGCCGTTACGTAGAGTTGACCCCGGTGCGTGCGCGGATGCCCGACGATCCGGCGGCGTATGTGTGGTCCAGCGATCGGCGACATGCGGGAATTGAGAATCGATTCGGTTGGCTGGATATCGACCCGTGTTATCAAGCATTGGGGTTTCCCGACGATGAACGGGCAACGCGCTACACGGAATTCGTTCGCAGTGCGATACCGATGGGCGAGTGGGAGATAATCCGCGAAGCATTGCAACGGGGGCAACTGACGGGAGCCGAACGCTTCGTTGGCGAAATACAAGCGATCGTCGGACGGCGGATCGAAAATCGGAAGCGGGGCCGGCCGAGAAAAGAGGCTGATAAATAAATCTGTCCCCTTTCCCTTCCCGTCCTTTTTCCCTTCCCCTGTTACGTTATCGCCTCGGGCCGGAGACGACTGCCAAGGCCTATGAGCCGGGCCGATCCCCGGGCCAGCCCGGGGACCTGAGAGAGATGATCTCACCAGTCAGGAACTCGTAGGCTTCGCTTAACCCGCGGCGGAGGTACTTGTCGTCGACACGCAGCTCAGCCGCAACCTCCGGCACAATCCCCTCGACGATATCACGTAGGCCATTGCGCAGTGCTCGCGCGGCGGCCGCTGACATCTCGAACCGAATCTGCGTGAATTCCCTTACTTGCCTCGACTCCGCGCCGTAGACCTCTCGGAGCAGCGCAGTCACCCGCGCGTACCACTCCCTGAACGGCTGGCCGACCCTGCTCTTGTCGAGCTTCCCCAACTCATCACGCAGAGCTTCTAACTGAACACGCGCCTCGTCCTTCTCCACTAGCCGTCTCCCGATCGCCATCGTTCTCTACTGTGCCGCACAAACGGCGTACTTGAACCAGCCAAACTCTTCAGTAATAGCCTTCGGCAGCCCCCGTTCAACTGTTCGCCACTTCTCCACCCGCTCGGAGCAACTGCTCGCCTCGAAGTTGGGCAACGAGCGAAAGAAATGCAGGGATCGCTCTGTAAGATACTCAGCTGGGATGTCAGCTGGCGGAGCAATATGAATCGCCCCCCGGTCAAGAACCGCCATGCCAGCGAGCTGACAGACTGATTCAAGGTCGATCTCCTGAGCAGGCTCATGCGACGCGAATACCTGTTCGGCGGGCATTGTGCGACGCTCCATCGCATCCATAGTTTTGTATATCGAAGTATTGCAGTTAGGGACGAAGATTATGACCCTCTCCTTCGCAATTCGCGCCATTTCGCGAAGCATCGCAACCTGTCGCTCTTGGTCAAGGTGCTCTAAGACGCCCAGGTTAAACGTGCACGCAAAGTACCTGTCAGGGTAGTTAGTGCGGTACCCACTTCCTAGACGTGCTATCACGCGTTGGCGAAAGAAATCTGCTAAGTCCTCTAGAAAGTCTATGGCAGCCGCTGAGCCGTCGAGCCCCTCGCCGGTCACACCACGCTCCGCGAGTAGACAAAGGGCCATTCCGCTGCCGCAGCCAATTTCGCCGAACCCTCCGCTTTCGCAGTTGACATTCTCCTCGAGCACGTCTAGGAGTCGGAGATACGTGTAGTAGCGGCCGGGAAGATAGTCTACATAAGGGAGTCCGCCATCGCGACAAAAGAGCCAAAAAAACGCGTGCTCGCGGGCCCAGTAGCTATCGTACTCGTCGGGCGTATACCGAGATTTCGCTGCGCGCTGGAGGAGAAGCTCGTTCTGCTTCTCCTCTATCACCTCAGTTTGTAGCGGAGTTAGCCGCAACTGAAACGACTTGCGCACCATTACCATCCCGGCAGGTACCTGGAATGACGCAGCCTCGGGATGGCTCGTCATACGGGAATCTCGCACCCCTCCCAGAACGTGCCCTCGCGCGCGTGCACCTTATAGCCCGGCAGGAACACTCGACGCTCCGTATCTGCGATGACTCTTCCGATCACCGCTGGCGAGGCCATTACCGCACGGAGGCTATCAAGAACCCTGCTCACATCATCCGGGCGGACCACAAGGCAGAAGCCGACACCCATATTAAGAGCATGAAACATCGCGCTGGGGAGCAGTTTGCCAGCTTGCTGGACGACACGAAACACCGCTGGTGGTTCCGGGAGCGCGTCGATAACGTAGCTGATGCCCTTCCCGCACCGCGTGAGATTCCACAGTCCGCCACCGCTGATGTGCGCCAGCCCTGTTATGTTGGCGCCTGAGCGTAGTGCCGCAAGCACCTCACGGACATAGATGCCGCTTGGATGTAGTAGCTCCTCTCCCAGCGTCCTACCGAGATCGGAAATCATAGTATCGAGTGACGCGCTGAAGCTTCGCTCAAGAACCGTTCGGGCCAGCGAAAGACCGTTGCAATGAAGACCCGTACTCGCTAGGGAGACAACGAGATCGTTTGGTCTGATTTCCTGACCCGCGATTATCCTCGAGAGCGGCACCACGCCAAAACAGCTGCCCATGAGATCAAAGGCGCGGTTGTCGTCAATTCCTCGAATCATGGAGCCGACCTGCGCGATTTCGCCTCCAGAAATGCTCACATCCGCAGTTCTTGCGCCAGCCGCCAACCCTCGCGCCAGCTCAAGCATCATTCGCTCGTTCACGAGCGCGATTGCGATGAAGTCTAGCACCGTGAGGGGCTCTGCGCCGACACATAGCACGTCGTTTACATTGGTGGCGATACAGTCGATTCCGATCGTGTCGTACTTGTCGAGCGCCTGAGCAATTAGTGCTTTTGTGCCGACGCTATCCGTCGTAGCAGCGACGCCGAGGTCAGGCCCGCACTTGATAACGTTCGCGAAGAACCCGATTGATAGCTGCACTTCGCCAATGCGCCCTCGCCTGCTCTCGATGGTAGGATTGATTGAGTCGAGCATTTTCGCTAGCGTAGCGTCTTCAAGGCGCTGGTCTACCCCAGCTCGTGCATAGAAGCTATCCGCGGTACGCACGTTCTTCTCCTCAGCCACAGTTAACCTCCGGGAAACGGACTCTGGGTCTCTGATGTTGCATTGTAGTGGCGCTTGACTTTGGGGCTGGAAGTTGTCGGTGCTCCGTTGTTGGAGGCGCGAGCTTTCCTTCTGTCTGCCCGATCAGGCTCGACGCCGACATCCACGAGCTACGAGGAAGAAGCTGACGAAGATTAGCCAGCTCCGGGCTCTCCCCAGACAAGACGATGCGCAGGCTTAGCTTGTCCTTTACCAGGTCCACGGCCTTGCGGACGCCTTTCCAGGGCAAGAGAACTGGAATATCCAGGACGATCGAAGGAATGCGCCGAAACCACAGAGGCGCGTTACGCCAGCGGTGCCCAGCGGACACGATGGCACGGACGGGCGCCGTTGCCGCCTCTGGATGTCTTGAGGCCACGGCATCACAGATTGCGTACCAATATCGTTCGAGTCGGTCAATGTAGGTGTCCCGAAGCCTGGCGGCCTCCGACTCCGGCGCGTCTGCTGAGAGTTCGTGAATCTCGAAAAGAGGTCGGGCCTTGTCGCGTAGCGCTAGTACTTCGACGGGGCTTAACAGCCCTAGCAGACGAATGGAGGGGACGTGCCAAACGCGGTCTGCGAAGGCCTCGGGCGGTCCCACGGGAATTGGGCTTGGGGCTTCCGTTCTCCAAATGGTCGAGACGACGTAACCTGAGGTGGTGTCTGGACCAACGAGACCGACGTTGGTTACCTCCGCATACGAGGCTTCATCGATCAGCCCCTGAACGATAGCTAGCTTGCTGCGGGCTTGACCATGCCGGGTGATGAAATCATAGAGGTCAGAATGGGTGAAGTAAGGCCTTCTCAGAATCGCTAAGTACTCCCGGCGAGTTGCGTCCGGCAGTTCATTTACGAGTTCCTGGAGAGGAGATGCCGTCTCGGGGGAGATAGACGACCGAATTCTCCTGGCGAAAAGAGACTTCACCGTCCGATAGGAATATCTAATTATGCTATCATCTTTGATTAGTTCGTCAAGCGCGGAGACATACTTCCTGCGGTTCGCTGTTTGGTCCTGTACTACCCAGGCACCGGGAAGATCCTGTCGCAGCCAGCCGGCATAAACGTCGAGCAAGCTGTTACACTCAATAAACTGATGTTTCCTGGTAAGGTAACTCTCGTCCCGAAGAAGCAATTTTAGATAGCCGGACTCGACGTAGGTAGCGAGCGCTCCAAAGGCTCCGGCAGGATCCGTGCCCTTCGTAAGGAAGGATTTGAAGAAGTGCGGATTGTCGGCGACCTGGCTATCTGTGATGAATATGGATTCATTGAACAGGAGCCCGAGGTTCATGAGCGCTCGAAGTTTGAGTTCGGAAGTGAAAAGGCTCCAGGTCGGCTGGGCGCAGGACAGTAGTCGGCTGATGTTCGCCATTGTTCTTCGTTGCGATGTTCATCCCCAGCGCTTGAACCGGCATGTCCGGCGACCGCCGAGCCAGGCAGACTTAAGGATAGGCGATTCAACGGCTATTTTCCACGTACGGAGGAGGCAGTCGAGCCCTACCGAGGCGAGGAAAGGTGCCAAACCCAGTCGGAGCCCGGGGCCAGACTATCCTTGAAGCCGTTGGATGACAGGCTCGGCGAAGAGGCGATGCTGAATGCGGCGATCTGCACCGCTTTCGGCGCAAGGAGGGGGTCCCCGACCCGCGACTGCTTGGGTCAGGGATGAGGCGAGGAATGGTTTACGAGCTCACACGCTGATCGAAGTCGTACTCCGGTTCCGGATGGATCGGATCGATCTCGACCGTTTGGTCGAACATCTCCCACTGTGGCGGTCCGCGGCAAGGAGAGATCGGCGCCGCTGCGCTCGGCTCGCCGATGTGGTTGAGAATCGCCCGCACGGTGGGCGCCTCGGTGATCAAGGCGATGATCTCCACCATGCGCCGGGTGTTACAAGACGGGCAGGCCCCGCGTGTCTTGCACGAGAAGGCGATCAGGTAGTCCTCACCGCAGTCCTTGCAGCGCGCCCGCGCAAAACCGCGGGCCAGGATTCCGCAATCGAGGTACTTGCGGAAATCCCGTTCCACGTACCCGGGCAAGCCCTCGCCCGTGCCCTCCTCGCTGAGGGCAAGGAAAGTCTCCAGGCGCTCCTGCACGAGCTGGTAAAGTACCGTCGCGGCCGGACGGCGGCGGTACAGACCCACCGCACGACCTGCCTGCCGCCCCCCGGCACAGGCGGCATTGCGCCCCGATCCGCGACCGCTTGCATTCACTGCAGGCTATCGCTGCGTGCCGCCATGTGGGATCGGCGCTTTCGCCAGGACGTGTCAACTCTATCCCTTCTGTTTGTAAGCTTTCGCCGAGTGCGCCCGGCCGGCAAAACCGCCTCGGCGCAACGTCCGCTTCGCACCCAAAGCAGTCCTCCACGGTTCGCTCATGAAGGGTGTCAGAAGATTCTACACCCCGTGTCCGCGATGCCCCCCACGACCACGGTTATCGACCGGAAAGAGACATCTGCTTTCCGATCATCAGCAATACATCGAGGCCGCCGGAATCGCTGAGGACGAAGACGGCCCTCTCTTTCGGACCGTGGACAGCAAGACCAATACGCTCGGCGGAGCCCGTCTCAACCGGCAATGCGCATGGGCGATGGTCAAGCGCCGGGCGCAACAGGCCGGCATCGAGACGCGGGGCATCTGCAACCACACCTTCCGCAAAACCAGCATCGCCGCCTATGGAAAGCCCCAAGGCCAAGCTGGAGCACGCCCAGCAGATGGCCGTGCACTCGGATGCCAAGACCACACGGCTTTATGATCGGCGCAGCGATAAGGGATCCCTTAATGAGGTCGAGCGGATCGGGGTTTAGGGCAGTGGCCTGCCGGCAGCGGCCGATCAGGTTTGGCGCTGCCCTTCCGCCGACGGAACGCCCGAGTTTAGGAATTATCGCTGCGGCGGCGTGCCCACGAGGCCCGGGATGTCGGTGACCGGAACCATGGACCCGAGCAACTACGAGTTGGTGAACAAGTTCGACGCCGAAAGAGCCGCCAGCCGAGCGGCGAGGGATAGCTCGGCGGACAAGTACATGACCTACGATCACTGCTTGCGCCCGAGTGCCCTACGTGACATGTCAAGCTCGCGTAGAATCTGTCTGCTTGATCCATTCCGCACACAGCTTGCGGAATGACCGACTTCGCTCGCGCGCCTGTTCGAGGTCCATTTCCGCCGAGAAGGCGGGCTGGTCTGTCACTTCCCGGTACTTACCGCCCCGCATGCGTTCGCCGAGCCAACCCTTGGCATTGCGCGGCGTCTCCGGATCGATTACGAGAGGCCCTTCCAACTCCAACCCCCGTTTTCCATTGAGGGATTCCGCGCTCGCAAGAAACCAAGCCTCGTACTCGCGCTTGGCCAGCACGACCGAGATCCCACGATTTGGTGCAACATCGCATGCTCGCTCGTAAATCTGCCACGCACGGGTCGCAGGACAATCATCGTCGGCATCGAGCAGGATCAGTATCCATCCGCTATCGCCCGCCTTGGCTGAGGCAAGACCAAGAAATTTCCGGAAGTCGGCGTCCTTGTTCAAGAAACGATCGCGGTGCACCCGGATGGGCGTCTGAATCTCGGTAAAGTAGCTGGGAGTCAGCCAGACCCCAATCCGCCGCAATAGAACAGGGAAGGCGGCGACTTCTGCGTGCCCCTCGACTATAGGTACCACCCTGTTCACAGGTCAGAGGGCCGTCCGCCTCCTAAGACGATACCGCGAAAGAGGCTTAGCGGGGGCGGCAAACTCTCCGCAAATAGATCCGGCTGACGGCCATCTCGTGCCGCCAGGAGCTCCCGATCCGGGCCGAGCTGGTTGAGGCGCAGCAGTTCTCCTGCCGTAAAGAGCCGCTCTTCGAGCACACGACGCGATGCGGAATCAACAGGTGCTATTCGTGTCTCTCCGACCTCAGATACCACGGCAAGTAACGCATCGACCGGCAGCTCCGAATCATCCAGCAACTCCGGGCTATGGCTGGTAATGAGCACCTGCTTTTGCTCTGACGCTCTGCGTAACGCGTCGCGCAAAGCCGCAAACGCCCCTGGATGAAGCGCAGTCTCGGGCTCTTCGATGCCAATCAGGGTGGCTCTGTGCTCGCTGTCGCCCTGAAACAGGGCAGTGAGAATGCCGAAGGTACGCAGCGTGCCGTCAGACATGTTCTGGGCAAGGAATCGCCAGGGATGCGACGAGCCGGCCATCTCCTGCCGGAACTCCAAGGTCTCCATTGGTCCCACCACTCTGTGATCTACCCCATGCACCATGGGTACCACACCTTGAAGGTATTCTTTGACGATCTCAAGCGACTCCGGCGTTGTACGCTCCAAGTGCCGCAGGACGCTGGGAATGTTTTCGCCGGTCGACTTCAGCAAGCGGCCATCCTGCGGCTTCTGGAGCTCCCGCATCGACTTCGGGTTCAGATTGTAGAAACCCATCGAGGTGAGCGCGTCAAATGCCGGCCGGAACGCCGCGAGGCCCGACGCTGCCACCAATCCGAGCCGGTCCGGTGTCACGGCGGGGAAGGAGTCCTCGCTTGTGCTTTCGACTTCTCCACGTCTGAGCCGGAACGACGGACCCCGACCCGGTTTGGCGCCGATCGTGCACAGCTCGTTTTGCACTTCATACCCACCTCCCTTGAGCGCTCCCACATTGAAGGCATAGGATGCTGGGCCGCCATCTGGCAGGGTGAACTCCAACCGTACGCCAAAGTGCGTGGGGTGCCCGCTGGAGCGCCTTCGTACCTCCGACAAGCCTCCGCGCTCGTTAAGAGCGTTGTCCAAAGAGCCACTCAGGGAATCGCGGACCAAATGAAGTGCATCGACGAAATTGCTCTTTCCGGACCCGTTCGGCCCCAACAAATAGGTCAATGGGCCGAGCTCAACGTCGCAGCTGGCGATGCTCTTGTAGTTGCGCAGAAGAACACGCCTTAGGAACACTGAGTTGGTCATGCATAACGCCCCGTTGGCCACAAGACACGATCGCTTGCGACAAGGTATCGGGTTAGAGGGTGCCGAGGCAATTTCTGCGTCGGCTCTTGTCGCAGGACGGCCCGGAGCGCCAGCCGTTCGGCTCTCGTCCGCTCGGTCCGATTACTTCTTCCTCACGCACCTGAAGCGGCTGGCACAAAGCGCCAAACATAGTGGTCGGAGCGCGGAACGATACTGCCGGGGAGCCGTCTGGGAGTGACAGATCAGAAGTCGCACTTGAGAGCCAACGCAAGTACGCCGCCGAGGACGACGTCCAGCATCGGCTTGATGAGCTTAAGCTCGTCTTCGAGGCGGACCATGTCGACGTTGGTGGCGAGCTTGGTCATTAGCGTCTCGGACAAGGCATCGGGAGGTGCCTTTCGGCCACGGAGGGTGTCTCAGGCGACGCTCTGGTAGTAGAGGTTCCGCGGGTGTCCGGCCTCTGCCAAGAACGGAATTGTCCCAGGTGGGTGGTCCGCCGGCCAGACGCGTCGCGATCTACCCCCCGGGGCGGGCATTCCGCCGACCATCTATTGCCGCGCCTTGAAGGGCCATTAGTAGGGCGACTGGCTGCTGGTGGTGACGCGGAGTTCGGCGAGGTGACATTGATGCCGTTGGAGCCCCGGTAGGACCCGCAGATGGACGAGGACGTGCGACAGTTTGAGTGCCGGTTGTCCGACCAGGGGCGAACGTACCAGCAGGAGAGACGGGAGGTCATGCGCCAGTGCAGGCGAGACTCAGACACCGGGAGAAGGATAGGCGATTCAACGAAGGATAGGCGAAGGATAGGCGATTCAACGGGGTTTTCCACGTACGGAGGCGGCAGTCGAGCCCTACCGAGGCGAGGAAAGGCTCCAAACCCAGTCGGAACCCGTGGTAATACTATCCTTGAAGCCGTTTGATGACAGGCTCGGCGAAGACGCGATGCTGAATGCGGCGATCCGCACCGCTTTCGGCGCAAGGAGGGGGGCCGACCCGCGACTGCTCGGATCAGGGATGAGGCGAGGAATGGTTTACCAGCTCACACTCTGATCGAAGTGGTACTCCGGTTCCGGATCGCTCGCATGGATCTCGACCGTTTGGTCGAACATCTCCCAGTGTGGCGGTCCGCGGCAAGGAGAGATCGGCGCCGCTGCGCTCGGCTCGCCGATGTGGTTGAGCATCGCCCGCACGGTGGGCGCCTCCAGCAACCCCCAACGCACGAAGGCTTTGAGCACGCGGCGGCCGCACGTGGTCAGTCCGAATTTGTTAGACCGGAAGGGCAATGACATGCCGCTGCAGGCCCAGAAATCTACCTGCTCCATTGACGGGAAGTCGACCTCGAATTCTCTGCAGTCATAGACAACGCCGATTCTGCGGCGCGGATAGCGCATTTTCCCCTTCTGAAGAACCTGCTGGGCGAGCTGCAGCATGGAGAAGTTGGTATCGACACCCAATACCAGTCCTGATTAGGCATGAACTTCAGCTACCGCCGGGGAGCAGCCCGGCACCGGCCCCAATCTCGGCCGCAGCCTCCGTAGGTGGCAAATTTGGCTCCTTTGGCACCCCGCGGTACCGGCTTTCCAGCCGGAAAGAGGGACTGGCTGAAGCATGTGCCTAATCAGGATACCAGTTGGGATGTGGTTTCTGCCAGTTCGAAGCTGCTTCTGCCGACCACGCAGCCGATATCGAGAACTGGCTGGTCGAGACGCTTTTCAACCAGTTTCAGACCGGCATGCAGGCACCGGCTTACGCCGTTCGGCCGGGTCGGTCCATCTGCCGACTCGGCCGCATCCAGATCGCCATGGTTGTCCCAGGTATAGGAACTCAGGTGCTTTCGGGTGATGTCGAAGGGAGTATCCGATCCCAGACAGTCGCCGAGCATCGATTCGATCTCACCGGAAAGGTCGGAACGTGCAGTGCGATGCACGATGTTGTCCGCGATGTAGCTGCGGATATCCGGAAACAGCAGTGGAATGCCGTCAATGATGGGATATTCGAGGCGGCAGTCCGCATTCGGGCAGTGCAGGATCCCCTCAACAACCGAATCGCCTTGGCG
>Ga0307440_1001560_pt1 | contig 11069 bp, 8 predicted proteins | sample SalMarWE160410MG_FD_202150 | JGI IMG/M metagenome (GOLD analysis project Ga0307440, IMG submission 202150) | Salt marsh sediment microbial communities from the Plum Island Ecosystem LTER, Massachusetts, United States - WE1604-10 | ecosystem: Environmental > Aquatic > Marine > Intertidal zone >... | reverse complement strand
CACCTGCAAGGACGCTCGTTGCGGCGGAGCACATGGTCAGGCAGTCTACGCCTATCCTGCAGTAATCAGACGCGCCGCATAACTCGTGGAGATCCTCGGGAGGAGTATGACGTGGTGAACACAATTGGTCTGCTTGACCTATGGATATTCTATGCGCTGGCCTATGCGATTGCCTTCCCGTTGCAGCTGTGGGCAAACAAGAAGCGAGGTGCCCCCTTCGACGATCCAGAGTTTCTCTACGGGACAAGGGGAATCTTCCCTCTTGCCATCGTATGGTTGCTTTCGGGACTCGTCATCAGCCTGTTCGTGCCTCTTCGGTTTGGGGCACTATTCTACATCGGTCTTGCACCTTTCATCTTCGGCCTGGTCGTCGTGGGGCTTACCTTTCGATCCTTCGCACTCAATCCCGGTCTCGCGACCTCGGGTATTCACCGTCATTCCCGAAATCCGGGCTATGTCGGTTGGGCGATCGTCTTCATCGGTCTCGGCCTCATGGGATGGTCTCGCTCACCGTGGAGCATTGCATTTGCTGCGTACGTCGTCCTGACCTTTGCCTACTTCCACTGGACCGTCCTTCTCGAAGAGAAGTTCCTCGTCGGCAAGTACGGCGATTCCTATCGCGAGTACATCGCACATTCTCGCCGCTATTTCGGTCGACGTTGAGGCGGTTCGAGCTCGGCGTCCTACATGCCGATTAGTCTCATTCAATCGATTCCGGTGACCTTGACGCCGTGCGTTCCTACCCGATGACGCGCAAGGACGCCTTTCGAAATCGCAGAGACCAAAGCCCCTCGCGCGGTCCGACCTGACACTGAGATGGCAGCCGTTTGGATGGGCCGACGTCTATTCAAGCCGACAGGAGCGAGGTGCGGTTGGCAAGTCGAATCGGTACAAAATCCGCCGAACTGAGGAAGGGGAGCTGGGATTCATCGACGTCGGAACAGCGGGGCGTGTAGCCACACCGGCAGTAGGCATTCCCATGGCTGCCGCCAGTCTCTCGCAGTGCACGCGCCCGATATCACGATCGCGTGGAGTAGCCGCCTGCGGCCAGATCTACGTCAGATCTCCGGAAGCTGACCCGGGACTTTCATAAGAGGTGGCCGACGGCATATCAACCCGTCTGCTTGGCTGTCTTGCACAGACCGGTCATTACTCCTTCATCGATCGACCTACGTAAGAAAGCATATTCAACTGCCACGAGGTCCAGACGGTCATGCAGATAGAGTAGCAGCACCCGCTCGTCACACTAGAAGAGGTTCTGGAACTGATCGAGAGTACCTTTGGCCAATAGGCGGTGACATACGGCCAAGAACCAGGCACGAAGACCTTCAGCCCATTCTCCCCTTCCAAACGCAACCGAAGCGATGTGAAACTGAGCCAAAAGGCAAGCCGCAAATGACCTGCGCCGGCGTTTCCTCGGACCAGACTCGGTGATGGGAGGCGCTATCGGAAGGCAACGCGGGTGCCGAGCCGAGGTTCGAGAGTGAGGGGATCGGTTGATCCTTCGGAGCCAAGGGGCAGTCCGGGGTTCAGTCTGAGAGGCGCACGAGTTCGCATCGGATCAGGGGTCCTCCGCTATTTCACGCTCACCTGGATGATGTTCTCCAGACCACGAATACGATCTACGGTTTCTCGGCTCGGCGTCTCGTCGAGCCTGAGGGTGCAGGAGGCCGCAACCCCATCGGAATCCGAGCTTGGCCCTTTCTCCGAGCCGGCAATTCCTCCGAATATCGTGTTCTCCATCTCTTCGATGTTGATCCCTGCCGCCTTGAGCTCGTCGAGAACCGACGCCAAGACGCCAACGCGATTCAGGTGGCGAACGACGAGACTTGTTCGTGCAACCGATCTTTCACGCACGTTCACGCTGTGGGGTGGTTTGCCGGTCTCGAGGTAGATCCGGACAATGCGCACAACCTCGTGGGCGATTGCCTCGGATGCCTGTTCGGTCGATGCCCCGATATGGGGCGTGCACGCACTGAGGACTGCGGCCAAGTCACGATCGGCGAACTCCGCCTCGCCTCCGGAGGGTTCGGATTCGAACACATCAGCCGCCGCGCGAAGATGGCGGGACTCTACTGCATTCCGCAGGGCCTGCGTATCGACTATTTCTCCCCGTGAGGTGTTTACGAAGATCGCGCCGTCCTTCAGAGCATCGAAGAACGAGTTGCCGATGAAATGCTCGGTTTCGGGAGCCGCGGCGAGGTGAACCGACACGGCGTCCGCCTTCGCGGCGAGAGTCGGGAGATCGGGGCAGTATTCTATCCCGATCTCTGCGGCCCATTCAGGAGTGAGACTCCGGGACCAGGCGATAACCTTCATTCCCAGGCCGTGGGCTCTCTGGGCGACTGCACGACCGATGGAGCCGAGGCCGATGATTCCGAGTGTGCGTCCCTTCAGCCCGGCCGCCTTGCCATACTCCTTCTTGCGCCATCTTCCTGCCCGCATGTCGGCGCTCGCGTCGACAATTCGGCGATCCGCTGCGAGCAGCAACCCAATCGCGAGCTCTGCAACCGCATCCGAGTTCTTTCCCGGGCAGTTCGCGACGTGAATGCCACGACGCGTTGCCGCAGCCAGGTCTATCGTATTCACGCCTGCACCCGCCCGAATGATGAGGGAGAGGCCGCCGGCCGCCGCAATGGTTTTCTCGCTCACTTTGGTGGAGCGAACGACCAGAATTTCCGAATCACCTATTAGCGACGGAAGCTCCTCTGAGGAAATGTCCGGGCGGACCTCGACGGCCGCGCCGAGTTCGCGAAGCGCGAGAACAGCAGTCTCCGAAAGCTTGTCAGCGATCAACACATGAACAGATTCTCCACCAGCCATCCGATTCCTCGCTTCGCACTCCTATGAGAGCGCTATTGATGTCCACGTTCTCCGTTCACTTTATCCTCTGTGGACATCCGGTGCAATCCACTGTGAGTCGAAAGACACTCAAACCCGAAGTGAACGCGAGGTGAAATGCGGCTCAGCAACCTCATGCCCAATCCGAGCGGACTCAGCTCGTGAGCACGGCGTCGAAATCGAATGAGCTTGAGAACCTCACGCGCCACCATCTCCTGCGTGAGATGGTATCTGAACGGGCGGGTGATCGGTCCGAGCGTTCCGTCGGGGCGGTAGAAGAGCTTGTCTGGATCATTGCGAGTGAATCCGAGGAAAAGCACACCCACATGTACGTCGAAGGGGGACAGCTCGGCCCTCAATCCCTGGGCACGCGCGGTCAAAGCCATCTTGGAAGCGCTGTAGATGACGCCTTTCGCCAACCCGTGCAGACCGGCAAGGCCGGATATGAACACAATGCTACCATGCGTCTTTTTCAAATAGGGCAATGCAAATGAGCACGCGTCAACCGGCCCCATAAGGTTCGCCGCCACAGCTCGCGAGCATCGTAAGCGCCGAAATCGTCCGAGCATTCCCTCGGGACCTCATCGTGAACGTTGCGGTCACGGCGAGCTCGTACCGGCAGACGTTGCGGGCCACAAAACGTATCTTTCGCCCGCAATTGGCCTAGGGAACGACCGCTTTCGCCGTGGAGATCGACTCGACTCCGTGTTCGTCTCGATGACCGTCGATGAACTACACCACCATTTCACTCGGCGATCGAGCTCGGTCTGGCCGAAATACGCCGGTGGCTCTTGAAGGACTTTCTTTGCACCTTTGAATTCACACTTCTCCTTCTACAGTGCTTTGACTCGCGCGCACTCATCGCTGCTCAGTCCTTTCCGGAGGCTGTCATCACGCTCGGTCTATGGAGCCGTTTCCGTAGAGCCATCCGAGAGCACCGGGTCTTCTCGGCGATCGTGACGGAGCGCTCGGGGTCGGGTGAAGTTCCACGGTACGACGTGGCCCACAACGAGCCTCCGAAAGTCGTTTCGAATTGGAGAGTGGGTCACGCTAGCACCGCAAGACAACACTGCGATGGTTGTCGAATCTTGGCAGGCTGAATGCGGAGTGAACCCAGGCGCCCGCTCGCGATCCGTCATGGTGAGGGAGTTTATGGCCGTTGACCCTGTTCCGAGGTCAACAGCGTGAGGAACGTTCCACCGAGAGGGTCTTTCGCGTCGGACAGTGAACCGGACTTGATGGCGACCTCCAGCCGGTGTACGGTTAGACAACGACGCTGGACTGCCGCCAGCGGCGAGTGATCGAGTGGACCGACTGCAACAAAAAGGGGTGTATGATCACAGCTCAGGGGCCGCCAAGAGATTGCTTTCTCCTCCTAACAGGCGATGATTTTCGACTCATCCGTGAGCTTCTCGAACAGAGGTTGATCTTGCATGGATAACCTGCGCATAGGCAGCAAACGCCTGATCAAAGATATAAATCGCGCACTGGTGGTGAAAGAGGTGCGCGAGAAAGGACCCATCAGCCGTAGTGCGCTGGCGCGCCGAACGGGCCTCGTTCTGTCGACGATCACAAAGCTCTGCGACGAGCTGGTTGCGGCAAACCTTCTTTTCGAGTTCGGCGAAGGCAAATCCACCGGGGGAAGACGCCCGGTGAATCTGCTCTTCAACAACAGCTTTGGCTATACGATCGGCGTCAAAATCGAGGACAGCTCTGCCGTCTTCTCGCTCGCCAATCTAAAACCAACTATCCTCAAGCATCGCAGCGTGCCATTTGCATTGCGGTCGTCCTTCGAAAAGGTGCTGCCGCTCCTTTTCGAGGGAATCGAGAGCATGATCCGAGAAATCCCTGCCGAAGCGGCCGATTCGACCGCCGCGTCCGCAGGCTCTCCTCTGCTCGGCATCGGTATTGCAGTATCGGGACTGGTGGATCCCGACTCCGGAATCCTGCGATTTTCAAGCCTTCTCGGGTGGGAGAACGTCGAGTTTGCATCCATTGTCGGTGCGCGTTTCGGGACCGAGGTTCGCGTTGACAACGACGTCAACTGCTATGCCCTCGCGCAGAACTGGCTAGGAAAGGGCAAGGATTCGCAAAACTTCGTGTGCATTACGATCGGTGAAGGAATCGGCTCAGGTGTGATCATCGGCAATCAGCTATACCGCGGGGCCGCCGGGGGAGCCGGTGAGATCGGTCACATGATCGTCCGCGGCGAAGGGCGACCGTGTTATTGTGGCCAGAAAGGCTGTCTCGAGGCCTACGCTTCGACGAAATCCATACTAGACGCGGTGCACCATAGGAAAAGAAGACGACTTTCGCTGGAAGAGGTCCTTGAACTGGCTAGGGCCGGCGACTCAGACTGCCTCGAGGTACTCGAGGCTGCCGGTCATGCCATCGGATGGGGTCTCGTCAATGTGGTGATGCAGTACAATCCGGAGAAGATAATACTTGGAGGTGAGGGGATCGTCGAGCGAGAGTTCATCGTACCAGCAATCCTCGAGGAGCTCGACAGGAACTGGTTCAACCGCCGCACCGCCTACCGGACCCCTCTCGAAATCGAAGAGCTCGGCAACGAGAATTTCCTGCTCGGTGCCGCCATACTTGTCCTGAGCGACCTTCTCGGGCAACCCATCTATAACGAGAAACGAACCCTCGTCGCTGGGATCTAATCGGCCCGGCCGCCGGTCTCGGGCGAAATTCCACTTTTTTGGATTCTTAGGACTTGCTTTGTTGAAGAAAGTAAGTTATGATGCTACCACATTCAGGCTGAACGACTGGAAGGAATATGCACGATCTGAGAGCACGCAGCATCACCCTGATCAAACAGCATCAACATGAATCTGGAGCGTATGTCGCCTCCCCGAATTTCCCGACATACCGCTATTCGTGGCTGCGGGACGGGAGCTTCATCGGATATGCAATGCTCCAGGAGCAGGAGTTCGAATCCTGCGAGAGGTTCATGGCGTGGGTGAATACCGTCATGACGTCGCAGCGGGCACGGGTGGAACACGTGGTGGCAGCACGGCGGTCCGGAAGAGCTCTTAGTCCCCAGGAATTCCTGCCTGCCCGATACAGACTTGACGGAAAGCTGGCTATCGACGAGTGGCCGAACTTTCAGATCGACGGTTATGGGACCTGGCTGTGGCTGCTCGGCGAATATGTACGAGCGGTCGGTGACGAGACGGTGCTCCACCGATACCGCGAAAGCATCCGACTCACAATAGAATATCTCGCCGAGGTATGGAATCTGCCGAACTACGACTGTTGGGAAGAAAACGGAGAGTCGATCCATCCCTCTACCCTTGCCTGCGTCTACGGCGGCATCAAGACCATAAATGGTCTGCTCGGAGAAAAACAACTGACCACCCTTGCCGAAGAGATCCGAGCCACCATACTGAACCTGACCGTCGACGGGCGCTTTCGAAAGATGAGGAACTCCAACAGCGTGGACGCCAGCCTCATCTGGGTGACAATTCCATTTGGCGTCGTCGAACCAAACGACAAACGGATGCGAAGAACCATTCGACTGATCGAGACAAAGCTCTTGATCGAAGGAGGTGTAAGAAGATATCCGGAAGATACCTACTATGGCGGCGGCAGGTGGCTGCTCCTCAGCTCCTGGCTCGGGTGGTACTACGCACGTACCGGCAAGAGACAGAAAGCACTTGCGCTGCTTCGTTGGGTCGAGAACCAGAGCGATGACCAGGGGCGCCTCCCCGAGCAGCAACTGGACACGTTGATAGCGCCCGAGTACCGGGCCCATTGGGAAGAACGGTGGGGCCCGGTCGCGATCCCGTTGCTCTGGTCCCATGCAATGTATCTTATTCTGCGGAACGAGCTCGAGCGTTCCGGACATCAAGACAAATTAACGCGCACGAGAGAAGGAGATAATGTATGAACAGAAATAGAGTCCTGCTTCTGGCGATAACGGCGTCTACGCTTCTGCTCCTGGGAGCTGCACAGCTATTCGCGAACGGCACAGCCGAGAAGAAGCAGAGCAAAACGCTCACCGTGTGGTGGTACGAACCAGCCGACAACGCAATGGCCCAAGCGTGGAATGTCGCCCTCAACGAGTTCAAACAAAAATACCCTCAGACGACGGTCAAGTTCGAGCAGAAATCGTTCGAAGACCTTCAGAAGACGTTCCGAATGGTCCTCGCCTCGGGGAAAGGGCCCGACATTTCGGAATTCAACAAGGGCACCGCGACGATGGGGCAGCTCGTCAAGGACGGACTGCTCTACAACCTCGATTCCGTTTTCGACCAGCACGGTTGGAACAAGAAGCTGAGCCCATCTCTCCAGAATGTCCTCCGGTATGACAGCCACGGGAGAATGGGCCAAGGCAGTGTCTATGGGATCACCACCTACGGCGAGTTCATTATGGTTTACTACAACAAAGAGATGTTCCGGAAGTATGGTGTGACCGTCCCGAAGAATCTGGCACAGTTCGAGCAGGTATGCAACACCTTCGTTAAGAAGGGTATAGCGCCGATTGCCTTCGGAGATGCCGACAAGTGGCCTGCATTCCACGAGTTCGGTGAGCTGTTGAACTACTCAGCCTCGAGGAGTTTTATCAATAACTACATCTTTCTGAAAAAGAAGATCAATTTCTCCGGACCGGAATTCATGAGCGCCCTGACGAAGTTCCAGAATTGGGTGAAGGCCGGCTACTTCCCGAAAGACTTCATGGCGGTCTCCTATGACGACATGTGGAAAGGATTTGTTGCGCAGAAAAGTCCGATGCTGATTACCGGCAGCTGGCTCTACGGCACACTGCTGAAAGAGGCAAAGAACTTCGATTGGGGCGTCTTCCTGATGCCAGGCAAGAAATTGAACGTCGGTTCTGGCGGCAATGCCTTCGTGATTCCCAAGAACGCGACCAACAAACAGGGAGCGATCGACCTCATGGACCTGATGCTCGGAACGCAATCCCAAACCACGATGGCGCTCAAAGGCGGTGTCCCTGCAACGACCATCGACTATGCCAAAATCACGGATCCAAAAGTGCTGCGGATCAACACACTATTCGACACGATCAACAAGAACGATGGATTCTCCTACTATGTCGACTGGCCGGTGCCGACCTTCTTCGACGTGTTCGGAAATGCGCTGCAGGGGCTTCTCTCCATGAGATCGACTCCTGCCGATGTCGCAGCCGTTCTTCAGAAGGCGTATGATTCCTACTTCGACAAGACTGTCGGTTCTGCACGGTAGTCTGGATCGCCAGCAATTCACCGAAGGAGCCAATGGCTCCCGCCAAAGCCCGTCTCCCGGCTTCCTGCCGGGAGCGGGACGGTTCGGCAGAAGGAACCTCGGCCCCGGTGAAACACAGTTGTCATCTGAGGTGTATTGATGATATCATCCCGACACGTGGCTCGAGATCGGACGATGTATCTCTTGCTGCTACCCGGTCTCGTCCTGTTTTCCCTCTTTGTGGTGCTTCCGTCGTTGTCCTCGGTGGCACTGAGCTTCACCGACTGGGACGGAATCGGCAAGATCGGCTTCGCCGGTCTGCAAAACTACCGTAGCGCTCTGTCAGATCAGCTGTTCTGGGATTCGTTCAAGAACAACTTCGTCATCATCCTGGCCCTCACGACGGTTCCAGTTGCCGTGTCTCTCGTTTTGGCAGTCACGCTTTCGGAGTTCGTAACCAACCGGTTGGGCAAACCAGTTGCAACGGTCTTTCGCGCCGGATTCTACGTGCCGCAAGTGATCACACCCGTCGCCTCGGCCATCGCATGGCGCTGGATCTTGAATCCGAGCTGGGGAGCTTTGAATCATCTGCTAACCGGCCTCGGGTTGGGTAGGTTCGGCAGGGGATGGCTCGGATATCCGGGCTCCGCGCTCGCCTGGGTCTCCGCGATATTGATCTGGTTTCAGATTGGGTACTGTCTGGTCATCTTCATTGCCGGCGTGCAACGCATCAATCCCGCCATTTACGATGCCGCTCGTATCGACGGGGCGGGAACCGTACGCCGATTTTTGTCGATCATCGTGCCGCAGCTGAACTATGAGATCTCCGTCGTCCTTCTTACGACGATCATGTACGGCCTCAAGCTCTTCGACTATGTCTACGTATTGACCCGCGGAGGTCCCGACAACGCGACCTCGGTTGCCGCCTACTACATTTACCTCAACTACTTCACCTATTTCCGGGTTTCCTACGGAGCAGCCATCTCCACCCTTCTTACCGTTGGAATATTCATTATCTCGTTCATCTTCATGAGGATACGTATGCGCTATGAGCAGTAGAAGAATTTCCCGCAGACTCAAGCGAATTCCTGGAAATGTCGCGGCAATCATCGTCCTGTTGGTCGTTCTGATCGTGGTGCTTTTCCCGATATTCATCGTCTGGATCAACTCGTTCAAGACTGAAGCCGAAATCGCAAACTTCGGCCCCCTGAGTTTCCCGAAGAGCATCGATTTTTCGGTGCTTCGCTCCGCATGGATCAAGGGAAGCTTCGGCATCAAGTTCTGGAATAGTCTGATAATCAGCGGCCTCGTTACCGGAATCTCAGTAATCGTCTCGATCTTCAATGGTTATGTTCTGGGAATTGGTCGGATCCGCAGGGCCAACCTCGTCTTGTTCTACTTCCTTTTCGGAATGATGATTCCCGTAGAATCCATCATCTATCCGCTCTACTATTTCTTACGGGTGATCGGGCTGTACGATACGCGGCTTGCCGTTGCCCTCGTCATTTCCTCCATGGATCTCGCCTTCGGTACGTATTTCATGACGAGCGTCTTCCGTGCCTTTCCGAAAAGCTACGTGGAGGCGGCGAAAATCGACGGTTGCAGCAACCTTGTCTTGCTGTCGCGGATCGTGGTACCGCTCAACCTGCCGGCACTCTTCGCGATCATGGTGTTCTTTTTTATCTGGAGCTGGAATGATATGTTCATCTCACTCATCTTCATCGTCTCAAGTGTCAAGTATCCGATGCCGCTCGGATTGCTGTTCTTTTCCGGTGAATGGGTTCGCTACGCGTCATTGACCGCGGCCGGCGCCACAATTGTCAGCATTCCGTCAATCATCTACTTCGTCATATTTCAGAGAAACCTCGTCAAAGGTATCACGGCCGGGGGAATGGTGGAATAGAGAGCCTGTCGCTTCAGGACATAGGTCGGCTTGGTTGACATCAATGTCGTCGTTGACCGGATGACCAAAGCACGATCAACGGCGCTGTGCTGTCCGCCGAACGGTGAGCTTCCTTGCGCGTGTCGCTGTGGGAAGGCTCTTCACCACCTCGACCACGTTCAGAGGAGCCCCTTCGTCTTGATGTCCCAGTAGCGCTGCAGCAGCAACGGCCTGAGCGACTTTGCGGTGGTGTCTATTGTCAAGACGCCCTGAGACTCCCAGGATACTCGGCACCGTCGCCGTTCGTTGAGGAACGACCGCGCCATAGCCGTCTCGAGGGCTTCGTCATGGGAGCGTGGAATCCGAGACGCAAGCGCTTCGGCGACGGCTTCGCGAATCCACACCGTGCAAAACAGATGTCGAGATCGAAGGATGGGGATAAGAGGGGCAATCCCTTCACCGTCCTCCTCTCGGAAATTTGTGAGGAGGAAGATGAGCGTTCGTCGCGTCATGCGGGGGAGCAACTCTGAGAGAACGCTGGCCGGACTCGATGCCTCGGGGCGCGCCTCTACGTCATAAAGTCGGTGCACGAGCTTCGGAAACGCCGAAACGCTTCTCATCGGCGGTATCCATCGCTCGTCCGGTCCCCAGGTTCGTACGCCGACCCTGTCGCCTTGACGGAGGGCCACGTAGGCGAGGGAGAGCATCGCCTCGAACGCGTGATCGAAGTGGCTGATTCCATCTTCCTGTTCCGTCATCCGGTAGCCGGTATCGAGAAAAAACAGGATCGTCTGATCCTCCTCTTCCTGCATCTCGCGCACAATGAGCTTGTGGAAACGACTCGTTGCTTTCTGATCGACGGTCCTCATCATGTCGCCCTGACGATATTCACGAAGTTGGTGAAACTCCAGCCCTAGTCCGCGTCTGCGAAGATTGCGTGCGACCTGTGAGGGTGCGGGAGACCCGCCGAAGTGGAAGCCGGAGCCGGCCAGCCGGCGCAGGTCGGGGAAGACGCGGACTTCTTGTCGAGGTCCCAAACGATATCTGCGTACCCAGAAACCGAGAGGGCTCGGTCGTTCGACCCAGGCCGGGGTAAACTCGAACAGGCCGCGCCTGTCGGAAACGACATTGTAGGTCAGCTTCAGACCGTTCTCGA
>Ga0307440_1001559_pt1 | contig 11070 bp, 10 predicted proteins | sample SalMarWE160410MG_FD_202150 | JGI IMG/M metagenome (GOLD analysis project Ga0307440, IMG submission 202150) | Salt marsh sediment microbial communities from the Plum Island Ecosystem LTER, Massachusetts, United States - WE1604-10 | ecosystem: Environmental > Aquatic > Marine > Intertidal zone >... | reverse complement strand
AGCAGGGACGAGATCGCCACTTCCAGGCCATCCTGCCGCTGCGCGGCAAGATTCTCAACACTGAGCGAGCTCGGCTGGACAAGATCCTGTCCAACAACGAGGTCAAAGCGCTCATCTCGGCCTTGGGCACGAGCGTGGGCGAGACCTTCGATCTCGCCGGCCTGCGCTACGGCCGCGTGATCATCATGACCGATGCCGACGTGGATGGCAGCCACATTCGCACTCTGCTGCTAACCTTCTTCTTCCGCTACCTTCCAGAGCTCATAGAGCAGGGGCATTTGTTCATCGCCCAGCCGCCTCTCTACCGAATCTCATACAAGTCGGCGGTCGAGTATGCCTACACAGAAGCCGACCGCGAACGCCTGGTCAAAGAAATGGGAAAGACGACGACTGAGAAGGGCTTGTCCATCTCGCGCTACAAAGGTTTGGGTGAAATGAACCCCGTCCAATTGTGGGACACGACGATGGACCCAGAGAACAGGACGCTGCTCCAGGTAACCGTCGAGGATGCCGCTGCCGCCGATCGGACGTTCGACATGCTGATGGGTGCCTCGGTCCCGCCGCGCCGGCGCTTCATTCAAACCCACGCGCACGAAGTTCGCAATCTGGATGTGTAGTTCCCAAATCAACAAGGGACCAAAGCAAAGCGCCGGCCTCTGGCCGGCGCTTTGCTAAATTCTCTACAGTGCAGATCAGCCCCGCAGGAACAGCCTGAGCTCTTCCTGAAGCTGTGGATTTCGAAGCTGGCTCAAGGCATCGCCTTCAATCTGCCGGACCCGCTCCCGGGTCAGTTCCAGCTTGCGTCCGACTTCGGCCAGGGTGTGTTTGCGGCCGTCCATCAAGCCAAAGCGGAGGCGGATAACGAGGGCCTCGCGCGGAGTCAGCTTGTCGAGCACGCCGTCGAGCTGACGACGAAGCTCTCGCTCGGCGAACGTCTGATCGGGCGGAATGGCTGTTTCGTCCGGGATGAGATCGGCCAGGCTGGTTTCGTCCTCGCTGTCGATCATCGTGTCCAAAGGGGTGGGACGCTGAGCGATCCGCATCAACTGTTCGACTCGGTCCACTTCGATGTCCATGTCGTACGCCAATTCCTCAGCCGTGGGCTCACGCCCGAGTTGCTGGGAAAGGCGCTGATGGGAACGCCGCAAATGAGTCAACTGCTCGATGACATGGACCGGAACTCGAATTGTGCGGCCCTTGTCAGCGATGGCGCGGGTGATGGCTTGCCGGATCCACCACGTCGCATAAGTGCTGAACTTGAAACCGCGATGGTAGTCGAATTTCTTGGTGGCCCGGATCAAGCCCACATTGCCCTCTTGAATGAGATCAAGGAAGGAAAGCCCACGCCGAGCATAGCGCTTGGCGACGCTGATCACGAGCCTAAGGTTGGCCTGCACCAGATGGTCTCGTGCCTGCCAGCCCTCTTCCACCCTTCGGCGGTATTCGGGCACCTTGTTGGAAGGCACCTTGCCCTTGGCGATAGCTTGGCTGGCCTGGCGGCCCTTTTCAATCCTCTTAGCCAGCTCGATTTCCTCGTCCCTGCTGAGCAGTGGAACCAGCCCGGCTTCTTTTAGATACAAATCTACGGTTTCGGGAGCGGAGTCAAGGAATTGGATCTGTCGCTCGCTGTCTTCCACCAGTTCGCTCATTTTTGTTTCGTCCTTTTGGTCCCATTCTGGATGGAGCGAGGGCAGAACGCCCAGCTGCTGCATGTCTTGCGATATCGTCCGGCCCGATGGAGGGTTGGACCGCCGGGTGATGCCGCCGCTCGTCCGAGGATGTTCTCCGGCATTGTCAGTCGTCAACCCCGTCCCGCTGCCTGGTACGTGTCGAGTCGGGCCGGTTGGATGTGGATTGTTCCCACATGCGGCCGGATGACATCCCGTCTTGGGCGGGGGACTGCAGGCGAAAGGTCCACCGACAGCTTCCCGAAATCTTGCTTGGGGACCGGGCCGCACCGGAAATGACGATCTGAATCGATACTACAGATTCGCCTGATCCGAGTCAATTGCCTAGGCGTGATTTCTTAGCGAAGTCTCATGAAAAATCGCAGGTCGGCTCAGTCTGGAGGAGCATGCTCTGTGAGAGGCTAGTTGGGAATGAAATCCTGGCCTAAGTGGGGCAAAGCCAGGTAGAGGCCTGCCAGGGACTTGGCGTCCCTCAGATCTCCTCTGGCGATGCGTGAGGTGATGTCGCTGGCCTTGAGGGGGACCACTTGAATCGATTCGTCTTCATCCTGAGGCAGCGGATCGGATGTGAAATCAGCCGCCAGGAAGATGTGATTGAGCTCGCTTGAGTAGCCGGGCGCAAGGAAGACCTGGCCCAAATGCTGGATGCGCCCGGGACGCAATCCGATCTCCTCCCGACATTCCCGCTCGGCGCAGGCGCGTGGATCCTCGCCTGGAGCGAGTGTTCCGGCAGGCAGCTCGAGGAGCTCCTGACCCGCTGGATGCCGGTACTGGCGGACGAACAAGATCGTGCCTTCGGGCGTTACCGGAACAAGCGTGACCGCGCCGCTGTGCTCCACGATGTCCACCTGGAAAACGCCGCCCGACTCGTCGCGCACCTGATCCGAGCGGACCGAGAAGACTTTGCCCTGAAAGACTTTTCGGGTCGAGATCACGTCATGGGTCATGGCCGTCTCCTTCTAACAGAAAGGGGCGGCCCCATGGGGCCGCCCCGAAGTTGGCTGGTGAATAGGTGGCCTAGGGGATATTGAGAACTGTACCGGCCGAAAGGCTGTAAGGCTCGGAAAGGCCGTTGGCCTGGGCGATGGCATTAGGATCGACGTCGCCGAAAATGCAAGCGATAGAGTAGATCGTATCCCCAGGCTGAACCGTGTATGTGGTGGGGTGGGATTTGAGCGCGCGCGGCGGCGGAAAGCCAGTCGAAGAATCCGGGATGGTCAGTGTCAGTCCCGGGTAGCTGACCGTGGAAGCCGAAAGCCCATTGGCGCTCAGGAGCGTGCTTGGATCGATATCAAAGCGACGAGCAATGCAGTAAGGGTGCTCGCCTTCATGCAGCGTATAGGTCGTCGGGTGGCCGGGCGTGGCCACCACGGCGGACGTCGCCGTCGGGACGACCGAAGTCTCGCTCATCACGGACGTCGCCTGCCCCGAGTCGGTCGAGCCCTCCGCCGTCGGGGTGGTCCCAGAAGCTTCTTGCGCTTGGGCGGTTTGGGTGAGCAGGGAGGAGCGGACAGCCTCCATGGTCGATTGTTGGGCGTTCAGACCGCTCGGCGTGGTGCCGGCCGCCGCCTCACCCGTGGCCGATGGTGGGGTTGATGCGGAGCGTGTGCATGCTCCGAGGGTAAGTGCGATGCCTATCGTAAGGGCGAGCACCGCTTTGTGCAGGTGCTGGGTTCGCATGGGCTCCTCCTAGATTGTGCGGGCCGGCGGAACGCCCTGCCGTCGCTTAGCCGCGGATACTAGCACAGGCGTTTGGGCGCGTCAAGCGAGTTTGTGGTCCCCGGCGACCGCTGGACAAGTCTGAGCCGGGGAGGGGTGCAAAGAAAAAACCCCGGGATCGGATCTCCCGGGGCTCAAAACACAGATTCAAGGTCAGGCGGCAGCAGCCAGCAGCGGGCGGAACTTGTAGCCGTAGACAAGCATGCCGCGCTCACCGTCGGAGCGTAGCTTGCGGGTCACCATCTCGACCGGCATCCCAATCTCAATGCCCCGCGAATCCAGATCGGTAAGCTGGGCCGTCACCATCGGCCCCTCATCCAACTTGATCAGGGCCAGAGTGTATGGCGCACCAGCTTCAAACCCGGCCGGGGCATCGTACACCGTGGTGAAGGAATAGACTTCCCCGTGGCCCGAGAACTGATACAGATCGCGCGCGTCTTCGCCGCAATCTGGGCAGATATCCCTGGGTGGGAAGATCTTGGACTGGCAGTGCGGGCAGACCTCACCCGTCATCGCGTAGCGCTGTTTCTTGAGACGCCAATGTCGTGCGACTTCCATGATCAACCATCTCTCCTGCGTTTGAATATTTCGCCTATCGCGAGACCTAGTTTAGGTTCTCTGGACTCTCAGGAACTATCAGGATGGCCTAATCGACCTCCAAAACCCCCAGGAGGTGCGTGGCGCATGTGCCCCCGCTGCCTCCCACGCATTGGGTCATCCCGATGCGAGCTCCGGCTACCTGGGCTTCCCCGGCGCGCCCCTGCAGCTGAAGGGCTGCCTCGGCGATCTGATAAACGCCTGTGGCGCCGCCTGCGTCGCCGCGCGCTTTGGATCCGCCGAATGTCAGAATTGGCAGCTCGGAGTCTCGGCTCCCTTTCCCGTCTTGGGCGAGCTTCCAGCCGGTCCCCCGGCTGGCGAAGCCGCAGGCCTCCAAGGCCATAGCAGCGTAGACCGAGAAGAAGTCATGCAGCTCGAAGAAGTCGACGTCTTCGGTCGACAAACCAGAGCGTTGGAAGGCTGTTTCGGCCGCGCGGGCAGCGGCGGTCAATGTCAGAGGATCATCATGATCGTGGAGCGCGGGTGCGGCGGTGGCCACCGCGGAGCCCAAGATGCCGACAGTCGGGCGATCCGGATTCTCCGGGAACACCCCCCGCCGAGCCAGCAGGACGGCGGCCGCCCCGTCAGCGTTGGGGGCGGCGTCGAATATGGTCACCGGCTCGCTCAGCATGGGCGCCTTGGCGTAGGCCTCCGGGCTGATCGCCTTGCGAAACATCGCCAGCGGGTTGGCCACGGCGTTGGCGTGGGCGATGAGGCCGAAGCCAGCCAAGGCGTCGGTCGGGGCTTCATGCTCGTGTAAATAGCGCCGCATCAACAAGGCGGCCTGCGCGGTTCGGGTGGCGCCTTGCACGGCTTCATAGTCCACATCGGAGGCCGTCGACAGGGCCGATTCGACATCTGAACTGACGCGATCGGTCATCTTCTCCACGCCGACCACCAGCGCCAGATCGGCCGAGCCGGAGGCGATGGCCAGTTCTGCCTGGCGCATGGCTGCACCCCCGGAGGCCCCGGCGGCCTCGACAGTGACGGCTTCGACGCCGCGCATTCCGGAAAAGTCGGCGATCAGGGCGCCCAACTGTGTCTGGCCGGACAACATCGGCGAGAGCATGTTGGCCACATACAGGATGTTCGGGCGCAGGCCGGCGGCGTCTTCCAGGGCAGCCGTAATGGCTTGCAGGGCAAGCTCTCGCAGGGAAAGATTCCAGTGCTCGCCTACCGGCGTCATGCCCAGACCGGCGATGACGATGTCTGCGTTGGTGGGGTTGCGAGATGGCGGGGTCATTTGAGTGTCAGCTTCCCTCGATAGCGTGCATACGTGGCGTAGTCAATCTCTGTGCGGCGGGCGATGTAGGCCTCAACCGTGGGGGCCTTGTCGCGTCGGCTGGTGATGTGTTCGGTGACTTTCAGGCTGAAAGCATCCGAGCCGGCGCCCGATCCGTACGAAACGAGCAGGATCCTGTCACCGGGGCTGGCCACGTCGAGCACGGCCGCCAGCCCGATCATGGACGATCCAGCGTAGGTATTGCCGATCCGGCGAACCAGCAAGCCGGGCTTGGTCTGTTCCGGGGTGAACCCCAGCGCGCGAGCGGCGCGCTCGGGGAACTTGGCGTTGGGTTGGTGAAACACGGCGTAGGTGAAGTCTTGTGCCTCAGCTCCAAGAGACTTCAGCAAGGCGCTGCCGGCGGCGGAGATGTGCTCGAAATAGGCGGGCTCTCCGGTGAAGCGCTCGCCATGCTCCGGATAGGATTCATTCGCCCGCCGCCAGAAATCTGGCGTATCCGTGCTGTAGGAATAGGACGACTCAAATATGGCCAGGCTCTCTTCGGCCGGGCCCAGTATGACCGCCGCGCCGCCGGCGCCGGCCGTGTACTCCAGCGCATCGCCGGGACGGCCCTGAGCGGTGTCCATGCCGATGGAAAGGGCATAGCGGGCCATCCCCGAACCGACAAAGCCGATCGCCGCTTGGACGGCTTCCGTGCCGGCCTTGCAGGCGAACTCCCAATCGGCTGCCTGGGTGTGGGGTGTGGCGCCGATGGCCTCGGCCACAACGGTGGACGTTGGTTTCACAGCGTAAGGGTGCGATTCGGATCCCACCCACACCGCCCTGATCTGACTTGGATCGATCCCGGCGCGGGCAAGGGCGCTTCGGGCGGCTTCAATGGACATGGTGATGACATCTTCGTCCAGCCCGGGCACGGCCTTTTCTTCAATCGGCGTCCCGCCCGTGCCGCCCTTCCATACCCGGGAGACTTCGCGGGCTGGCAGGCGGTAGCGCGGTACATAGGCACCATAGCCAACGATCCCGACCTCGAGATTCGGTCGAAGCATGGGGATCGGAGAAGCTTCTGTCATCTTGCACTTCCTCTTGTCGCTTCAGGGTTGCGGTCGTGTGCAGCGGACCTGTCGTTTCTACCCATTGTCGGATACAGCCTCCGCCTCGAGAAGGGCTTGGGCGCGCTCGAGGCGGATATCGGCCTCCTTCACCAGTTGATCGGCCACCCGGTCCACTTGCGAGCCTTCGGCTCCGGCAGCCATCGCTACCTGGCGTGCGTGCAGGGCCATGTGGCCGTGCTGGATGCCCTCAGCCGCCAGGGCGCGCAGGGCGGCGAGATTTTGGGCCAGGCCCACCGAGACCATGATCTCGGCCAGCTCCGAGGCGCGAGTGACGCCCAGAAGTCTGAGATTGGCTCTCGCGGTAGGGTGGGCCCGGGTTGTTCCGCCAACCGCGCCCACCGCCAACGGCAGCTCAAGCTCGCCGCGGAGGCTTCCTTCTTTGGTCGCCGACCAAAAGCTGAGCGATGTGTAGCTGCCGCTCCGGGCTGCGTAGGCGTGCGCTCCGGCCTCGATTGAGCGCCAGTCGTTGCCGGTGGCGATGGCGACGGCATCGATGCCGTTCATGATGCCTTTGTTGTGGGTGGCGGCGCGATAGGGGTCCACAGCTGCCAGCGCCCAAGCTTCGATGATCCCATCCCGCACGTCTTCACCTTGCATCCCGGCCGAAGCCAAGGCGGAGGCAGGCAACTCGCACCAGGCGCGGGCCAGCCGGCGGTCGGCCAGATTGCTCAAGATGCGCAGGCGGGCGCGCCCGCCGCTCAATCGCTCCAACTCAGGTGCCAGCGCCTCGGCGGCGGTGTTAACGGTGTTGGCGCCCATCGCATCCTTCGTGTCGATGATCAGGTGGACGACCATCATCGGCCCGACAGGGGACTCCGAAAAGGTGCGAATCTCGACGTCACGTGCTCCGCCGCCATGTGCCACCAGGCTGGGGTTGAGGTCGTCGATCTGGGCCAGCAATCGCTCCCGGTTGGCCAGGATTTGGCTCTGGGCAGCCTGGTTGTCAGGCACGTCGAGCAGCTGAATCTGGGCGATCATCAGGGCCGGATCGGCAGTGGCGTGAAACCCGCCGCCTGCCCGGGCCAGCTTGGCCATGTAGGAGGCTCCAGCCACTACCGACGGCTCTTCGATCACCATCGGGATCAGGCGCTGGCGTCCGTTAATGACGAAGTTGGTCGCCAGTCCCATGGGCAGGCCAAAGACACCCAGTGCGTTTTCGACCATGTGATCGGCCAAGGCTGGGCTGAGGCCGGACGTGCCCGAAATAGCAGCCAGGTCCTGATCGTCGAGTTGGGAGAGTTTGGCTACCTTGCGCAGGCGCGCAGCCTGGTCCAGCTTGTGAAAGCCGGGGAGATGGGAGCTGAACTCTTCTGGTGTGTTTGAATCGTTTGCCATGGCCAAATCAAGGCCCAATCATAGGAGGGGAGGTCTGGCAAAAACTATCAAACCCCCCGCATGCAATGCTCAGATACGGTGCGACGGCCGCAATCAGCCGTTGAGTCGCCAGATCGTGCCATTCAGTACCGTAGCGAAGGCGGCCCATAAGATGTACGGCACAAGCAGCCAGCCGGCGGCCGGCTCGAGTACGTAGAACCGCCGGGTGGTGATCAGTACGGCGGCCAACAAGACCAGGATTTCAATCAGCGCCGGTCCGGGCGCGCGCAGGCCGAAGAAGATCAGGGACCAGCCGAAGTTGAGCACCAATTGGACGGTAAACCAGATAACCGCTGGTTGGACGCCCTCCGTTCCCCAGCCCATGCGCATGATTCGCCACAAGGCAATGCCCATCAGCAGATACAAAAATGACCAGACGGGGCCAAACACAGCACTGGGCGGGTTCCAGCTGGGTTTCTGCAAACCGGTGTACCAATCGGTCAAGGATCCAGTTGTGATCCAGCCACCGAGTCCCCCAATCACGAACGGCACCACGATGCAGCCGACCAAAAGCAGGATGTCCTTGCTGCGGGTGAGATTCATGGTGGTCTCCTCCTTTGTTGGCTTGTGAAATTCTTCACAAGCTGTGCGTGTGGTGCGAACAAGAGCTGGGATATTCTGGCAGCAAGGGTCAGGCTGCCTTCCCGGCAACATCGCGGCGATCGCTTATGCGCATGCGAACGCCAGGGTTCGGCATCAGGGTGGCGCCCATGTGCGGGCGGATGGTCCCCGGCTCGAGGCGAAGCTGCTTGCGTTGAAGCACGCGGGCGAGCACGGTGACAGCTTCGACCTTGCCGAAAGCAGCTCCCACACAGTTGCGCGGGCCGCCTCCGAACGGCACATAGGCATAGGGCACCGCGGGCCGACGCTCGGCGAACCGGCCCGGCCAGAATCGACCCGGTGCCTCCCACTCCGACGCGTCCCGGTGGGTGAGGTAGATCGAATACACGACCCGGCTTCCAGACTTAACCGGGCAGGTCGGCGTCTCAAAATCCTCAGCGGCCAACCGGTTACCTAGGTGAATGGGCGGGAACAACCTGAGGCTCTCCTGGATGACCATGTCGAGCTGGGTCAGATGCTGCAGGTCGTCAAGCGCAGGAGGGCGGCCTTCGAGGTGCTCGTCGATCTCTCGCCGAACGGCGTCCAACCATTCGGGATGACCGCCCAGCAGGGCCAATGTCCATGACATGAGGGCGGTATTCGTGTCATGGCCGGCGATGAGCAGAGTCAACATCTGATCCCGCGCCGTGCTGTCGTCCATGCTCGAGTTCAGCAGGTGGGTGAGCAGATCGTCTGGCGGCGTTGTCAAGCGGCGCCGTTCCGCAATCAGACGATACAGATAGTCATCCAGCGTCTTCAGGTGATGATTGACCCTGAGGCGCGGAGCGCCCGGCCAGACGAGCCACGCGCCGGGGGAAATGGCGGAGATGGCCTCCAGGATCGGGCGCCATAATCGGGGAAGATCGGCCCAAACGTCGGCGCCGAACAGGGTCTGAAAGAGAATCAGCAGGCTGATCCGACGCATCTCGTCGACCATATCAACCACGCTCTCGTCGGGCCAATTCCTCATGACCCGATCGGTCCAATCCACCATCGTGCTCACGTAGCCTGCGAAATTGCGCTTGTGCAGCCAGGGGGTAATCAGGCCGCGATGGTGCGCGTGCTCATCGCCGTCGACGACCAGCACGCCGCGCCCGAGAAGTTGGGTGACCGGGTCCGGCGATGTCCGCCACACGAGACTGTCGCGCGATTCCACCAGCACCTGTCGAACGGCTTGCGGGCCGACGAACACCGTCGGCTTGAACCCCGGAAGCGGAAGCTGGAAGACATCCCCACGCGAGGCGTGAAGGTATTCAAATCCGCGCAACACGAGATTCCTGCCAACGCCGGTCGGCTGAGGACGCGAGTCAGGATGAGGGCATCCGCCGCCAGGATCAGGCGAGCTCATGCGTGCGTCCGGCAGAGGCAGCGGGCAGGGACCCGCTCGCCGGGGAGTCCTGTCTATCCGGCCCGAGGCCAAGCCGACCCAGCCAGGCCAGGGCACGCGCCCGCCCGGGATGGGAAGTCCATAGGATCAATCCGGTGACGACCAGGGTGTTGGTGACGAAGAAGAACAGGGCTTCTTCAAGCGGAAATCCGGCCACACGCGTGCTCAAGCTGAGATCCGGGTTGATGACCCAGGTGCCCGTGCGAATGGCGAGGGCATCGGCCAGGATCAGGTAGATCGTCGGCAGGCCCAGGCTGATCAGCACCGTCCCGGCACGTTTCCAAAGCAATTCAGCGCCGAAGGCTGCCTGGAGGGCCAAGGGCGGCAGGGCCCAAGTCAGGATCAGGGCCAGGTAGGTGAGTTGGGGCGGCCCGGCCAGCAGGGCCGCCGTCGATACCACCCAGGCAGCGATCGCCGCCAGAGCTGCCGTCCATCTCAGGCCCAACCCGCCGGCTCTATCCTTTCGACCGCCTCCACCGAGCTGGCGGACCACAAGCAGGGTCCAGCCGCCGGTGAGCAGAGTCTGAAGAATGAAGAAGGCGTACTCCTCCAGCGGCACCCAGCCCAGGGTAGGGCCAAGCACCCAGTCTGGCCGGTACCACCAGACCCGGTTGGCGACCAGGTAGTTGTCCCAGGGCGTGGTGTACACCAACGCCACCAGCGCCAGGGCCAGTACGGGTCGAATCTCAAGCGGCCTGCCCCCGCGTCGGTGATCCCGCCAGAGCAGCGCGTAAACGAGCAGGATTGGCGGCAGCAAGAAAGCGATCAAAAAGGCCAGATAGGTCATGGTCATCTCGTTGGGGATCCCCCTTGACGTGGGTTCAGTCGAGGAGATCCCGAAGGGCGGGTTCCAAGTCCGGGAAGCGGAATGAGAAACCGAGCTGGGAAAGGCGTGCCGGAACGGCGCGTTGGCCGTCCAGTACGGTTGTGGCTACCTCGCCGAACGCCAATCTGAGCGCCACGCCCGGAATGGGAAACCAGGATGGCCGGCGGAGGACCTTGCCCAGAGTGTCGGAAAATTGGCGGTTGGTGACAGGCCGGGGAGCGGTCAGGTTGTAGGCGCCGCTCGCCTGGGGCTGCTCCAGCAAGAAGGTCAGGGCTGCAATTTCGTCGTCTGGGTGGATCCAGGACATCACCTGTCGGCCGGTCCCCATGGGTCCCCCGACGAAGAGCTTGAATGGCAGGAGCAGCCGGAGCAGCGCGCCCGCCTTCGGGTCGAGCACGATCCCCGTGCGCGCCACGACCTGGCGCACGCCCAGCGCTTCCACCTGTCTGGTGGACTCTTCCCAGGCGATGGTCACCCGGCTGAGAAAGTCATCCCCGGGCGGCGATCCCTCATCCACCTCGCCC
>Ga0307440_1001558_pt1 | contig 11072 bp, 6 predicted proteins | sample SalMarWE160410MG_FD_202150 | JGI IMG/M metagenome (GOLD analysis project Ga0307440, IMG submission 202150) | Salt marsh sediment microbial communities from the Plum Island Ecosystem LTER, Massachusetts, United States - WE1604-10 | ecosystem: Environmental > Aquatic > Marine > Intertidal zone >... | reverse complement strand
AAAAATAAGGTCAATTATGTAATATTGAATAATTTTGTAAGTGACCAACTTTTTTGGAAATTGAAAGGCAGATGTGTGATGAAGATCTGAAATATGTGAATAAGGTAAAGTATCTGCAGTTTTCTGACAGGATACGTGCACTTAAACTGAAAACGATAAATACCGAAAGATATTTGTCTCTGGAGCAGGCAAGGATCATTACAGATTCGTATATGCAGGATGAAGGTATCCCTGTACCGCTTAAACGCGCAAGAGCATTGGCCCGGTCACTTCATGAAATGCCATTATACATAGATCCTGATGAACTGATAGTAGGTAACCGTACACCTGACATCAGGGCTGGCGTTGTTTTCCCGGAAGCTGGTATATCATGGCTTTCCCGGGAAATTGATACTCTTCCCGCGAGACCCCAGGATCCATTTAATGTTAGAGAGGAAGATATTAAATACTTCAGAAATAATATTGAACCTTTCTGGAAAGGGAAAACCCTTGAAGACGATATATTAGACAGATACGGGCATGAGATAAAGTCAATAGAAAAGGTAGTTAAGATCAACCAGAAGGATCATGCCCAGGGCCATATTTGTCCGGATGTCAGAACCTGGCTGGAAGCCGGCCCGGCAGGCTTGCTTGGGAAGGCCCGTGTTCTCATGGAGAAAGAAGATGATAAGAATAAGAGGATCTTTTACGAAAGTGTCTGTATATCATTATCTGCGGCCTGCACTTTTATTAATCGTTACGGATCACTGGCAAAGGACATGGCATATTCGGCGATGGACAGTGACAAGAAGGAAAATCTTTTACGGATCGCCTATACCTGCAATAAGCTTTCAATAAACCCGCCTTCCAATTTCAGGGAGGCGTTGCAGTCTGTATGGTTCCTCTTTGTCATACTGCAGATGGAGTCAAATGCATCATCTTTTTCTCCCGGACGACTCGATCAGTATCTGTATGGTTATCTGGTGAAAGATATTGAGAATAATAACCTTGATCTTTGGCACGCTACGGAACTGATTGATGCCCTCTTTATTAAGTTCAACCAGATAGTCTACATGCGCAATAAAAACAGTGCCAGATATTTTGCAGGCTTCCCTACAGGTTTTAATATTACAATAGGAGGACAGAAAAAAGATGGTACCGATGCCACAAATCTTCTGACATACCTGATCCTGAAAGCACACGAACATACTCAGCTTCCACAGCCTAATCTTACAGCCAGGATACACAGAGGATCGCCTTCAGAATTTCTTGATGAATGCAGCAGGATAATAGGTCTTGGTACAGGAATGCCACAGGTTGTAAATGATAACAGTATCATTCCTTCATTATTATCATCCGGAATCTCCGGAGAAGATGCCGGTGACTATGTACTTGTTGGCTGTGTCGAACTTAGTACACAGGGCAACTTTCTTGGATGGAGCGATGCCGCCATGTTCAATATGGTCAAAGTTCTTGAGCTGACACTGGATAACGGTAAATGTATGATAACCGGAGAACAGACCGGTCTGCCGGCAGGCTGCCTGACCGATTTTCGCACTTACTCTGATCTTGAAAAAGCTTTTAGGAATCAGACAGATCATTTTATTGAAAGGATGATAAAAGCCTGTGAGGTGGTGGAAGAATGTCACCAGGAACATCTTCCTTCTCCCTTTTTGTCCTCTGTTGTAAATAATTGCCTACAGGGCGGAAAAGATGTTACAACAGGAGGAGCATTATATAACTATTCCGGAATCCAGGCTATTCAGCCTGCCAATATAGCCGATAGCCTGGCTGTAATTAAAAAGACGGTCTTTGATGACAGTGTTATTGACAAAAGAACTATGCTGGATGCGCTTCGTAATGATTTTGCCGGTTATGAAAAAATAAGACAATATTGCATAAACAGGGTGGAAAAATACGGAAATGATATCTTCTGGGTTGACCAAATTGGCGCTCAATGGATCACATATTTCGCTGACACGCTTAAAGGATACAGGAATTTAAGGGGAGGAAATTACCAGATGGGACTCTATACAGTATCTGCTCATGTACCTATGGGTCAGAATGTTGGTGCCACACCAGACGGAAGATTGTCAAAAACTCCACTGGCTGACGGTGGGTTATCGCCGGTTTATGGTCGTGACAAAAAAGGTCCGACAGCTTCTTTGAACTCTGTTGCAAACATACCCTCTGTACATGCATCAAACGGGTCGCTTCTGAATATGAAATTTTTACCATCTGTTTTTAAAACGGAATCAGACAGGCAGAAGTTTGCATCACTCCTGAGATCAATTACATATCTTCCCGTTCATCACGTACAGTTTAACGTGGTAACATCAGATGATCTGAAGAAAGCCAAAACGGACCCGGATTCATATCGGGACCTGACTATAAGAGTTGCAGGGTATACGGCTTATTTCACTGAGCTGGCTGAAGATCTTCAGGATGAAATAATTGAAAGGACTACATATGGTGAAGAGAACTGACATTGAAGGAATGATCTTTAAAATCAAGCGTTTTTCCATCCATGACGGACCCGGTATTCGTACGACCATATTTTTAAAAGGTTGTCCACTGAGCTGCATCTGGTGCCATAGCCCGGAAGGAATAAGCAGGGATATTACGATCTGGCATAATGACAGCAGTTGTATTTCATGCGGTTCATGTGTCAACGTCTGTCCCGAAAATGCTTTGCTGCTCACGGGGAAGGTTGAAGGGAAAGTGGAAATTGACAGGGACAGATGCAATCCTGGTGTCACCTGTGTTAATGTTTGCCCGACTGGATCTCTTCAGTTTACCGGTAGAAAAGCATCAGCTGCTGAAGTGTTTAATGAAATTGAAAAAGACAGGTTATATTATAATGAATCAGGAGGAGGAGTGACCCTTACAGGAGGAGAACCATTTGCACAACCTGAGTTTTCTTATGCTATTCTTAAAGCCTGTTATGAAGGGGGAATTAATACAGCTGTGGAGACTTCACTTTTCTGTGAGCATGATATCCTTGAAAAATTTGTATGTATTACCAGACTATTCATTACCGATATTAAAATCCTGGATCATGTCCGGCACAGAACCTTTACTGGAGTCTCCAATGAAATTATCCTCGATAATTTCCGATATCTTGCCGGACTGGGAAAAGATATTATCGTACGGATACCGATGGTGCCTGGTATAACTGATATTGATGAAAATATCAAGGCAATAACTGAATTTGTTAATAGTATTGATCCTGCTGTACCTGTGGAAATGATAAAATATAATACCCTCGCCCCAAACAATTATCGAAGGCTTAATTTACCATACCTCGTATAATGAAAATATTTTCAAAATGAGGTGCCTGTTTGATCAATAATTCAAAGTCATTTATACATGAAAAAAATAGTAACAATTGTCAGTACATTTATATTTGGATTCAATCTTTCATTTGGTCAGTTGGGGATATATGGTTCCCTGGATACTATTAAACTTGAAGATGTCACTGTAACAGCCAACAGGCTTCCGGTTTTGCTTAAGAACAATCCGGGTTCAATCTCCATCGTAACCCCTTCTGAACTTTCACTTATACCTAAATCAATTGGTATAGATGAAGCATTAAGGCTTACACCGGGTGTCAGGATCGATAACCAGCATGACGGTGAGAGGGTACATGTAAGTATCAGGGGACAGGGTATTCTTACAGAACGCGGCATCAGGGGGATCGGGGTGCTTCTGGATGGGATACCGGTTAATGATCCGTCAGGTTTTGCTCCTGATCTGTATGATGTAGACTGGGCAACTGTTGAAAAGATAGAAGTGCTGAGAGGTCCTGCAGCCAGCCTGTATGGAGGAGGTGGCGCTGCAGGTGTGATCAATATAAGCACTATGGATGGAGGATCAGGACCTGTGGGTGGCGAGATAAATCAGACAGTGGGATCCAACGGATTTACCAAGGAACTGGTACAGCTTGGCGGGACCATGGGTGCAACTAACTACAGGATCAGCTATTCCCGTTCAGATGGAGCCGGATATCGCGAACATCAGGCATTCTGGGCAAATAACCTGTATGAAAAGATCAATTTTCGCCCTTCTGAAAAGCTTACAATAACACAAATTGTTTCCCATACAGATTATTTTCAACAAAATCCTGAAGGATTAAATCTCCAGCAACTGGATAATCCAAAACAGGCTAATCCTGATGCCCGTCCATTTAATGAGTATCAGAAAACAAACCGTACTACATCAGGAATACACGGAATTTATAAAATAAGCAGGCTACACGATATCGAGCTGATGTCATTCCTGCGCTCATGGGCATACAAGGAAACAAGCAATAAAGCAGCTGAATACCGCGACATTGTTTTCCCCGGTGTCAGTGCACAGTATAACCTTCATTTTGGCAACTCCAGGCTCAGAAATACAATCAGCATCGGAACCGATATTAAATGGCAAAATACAAAGATGTACAAACTTCAAAGTGCTGCCGATCCGCTAAGAGTTGAAAGCATTGACGAGACAAATCTTGAAACCAATGTTCTTCTCGCAAACCAGATCATCTCACAAAGCAGTACCGGGGCTTTTGGATTGTACAAACTTACCGTGGGAGACTTTAATTTAATCGGAAGTATTCGTTATGATGCCATGAATAATAAACTGACTGACAAAATGATGGCTCTTGATACCGCAATAACTGTAAAGAATTTCAGTAGGACATCAGCACGCCTGGGAGCCAATTACTCATTTAATCCGGCTTTAAATGTATTTGTCAACTGGAGCCAGGGTTTTATGCCTCCGTCAACAGAAGAGCTGGCGAATAATCCTGTTGGATATAGCGGATTCAATACCCACCTTGTTCCGGCAACATCAGCCTCCACTGAACTGGGTATCAGGGGTGATGTCAGAGGGGTATTCTTCTACGATATTACAGGTTTCATCATGAATACAAAAAATGACTTCTTCAGGTTTAAACAATCTGGCAGGGGTAACCAGGAAGTATTCTATGGGAATGCCGGGAACAGCAGACGTTATGGTATGGAAATATTCCTGTCATATAATATTTTAACTGACCTGAGATTACAGGCTGCGTATACTTTTGCAGATTATAAATATACATCGGCGCAGATTGATCCTGTTTATACGGATCCGGCATATGTTCTTACTTCACCGCCTGCAGCAGGTCAGTGGCTTCCCAATTCACCAAGAAACCAGCTATATGCAGAACTGGTTTATTCAGTTACAGAAAAGCTGACCCTTGTTCTTTCAACAGAATACCAGTCAAAATGGGCGATATATACGGATTCAAAAGCTTACAGTGGTGAGCTTGATCCCTCTGTTTACCAGAACTGGCAGGATGGATTCAACCTATACCATGCACGCATAGCCTATTCCTGGAAAGTTAAAGGGATAAATGGAGAATGCAGTATTTATGTCAGGAACCTGGCAGGAACAAAATATATAGCATTTACTGAACCGGATCCGGATGGTAATTCATATCAGCCCGGACCGGTAAGGGAAATATTCGGAAATGTCAGGATTGCTTTTTGAATTGTGAAAACAGGGAAAGCTTTAGTAAAGGCATTCAGCCTTCAAGCGAGGCAATGGCCTGCTTTATGATGCCAGCTGAATTAGCCAGGGCAGCTTTTTCTTCATCCGGCAGCGGGCTGATAAGTATCTGCCTGATACCGTCATGTGATACAATGCATGGCAGGCTCAGGCATACATCACTTATGCCGAATTCACCATCCACATATGTAGAAACTGAAAGTACACTATGCTGACTCCTTAATATAGCACCTGTGATCCTTACAAGTGCCAGTCCGACAGCAAACTGTGTAAATCCCTTCGAATCTATGATGTGATAAGCAGAATGCCTGACATGTTGTTCAATCTGCTTACGTTCTTCTTTCCAGTCGGAGCAATTTTCGCAAGCCGGGCAATATTCATCTATCTTTATTCCGGCTACATGAGTCATCGACCATGCGGCAAACTCACTGTCACCATGTTCTCCAAGGAAATATGCATGAACATTATGAACATCCACACCGCAATGTCTGGCCAGGAAATGTCTGAAACGTGCACTGTCGAGCACCGTGCCTGAACCGAGAACACGACTTCTGTTCCATCCTGAACTCTTGAGAGCAACCCATGTAAGAACATCAACGGGATTGCTGACCACCACCATTACCCCTCCGCACCCGCTATTTGCCACGTCGTCAGCTATACTACCGACAATACCTGCATTTTTCCTGAGTAGCTGCAGGCGTGTTTCACCCGGACGCTGGGCAGCACCGGCCGTAATAACAACAAGCTGTGCATCGGAATAGTCCTCCGGAGTGCCCGTACGTATATCAACTGTAGGGAAAAATGGCTGTCCCTGGACCAGGTCCATAACCTGTCCCTTTGCCAGGTCTCCATTCTTGTCAATCATGATAATTTCATCGGCAATACCACTCTGCGCCAGCGCATAAGCATAGGTTGAGCCCACGGCTCCGGCACCTACGATTACTACCTTCCTGTTTTGTTTTGATGATTCTACCATTTCCATATCCGTTGAGTTATGATAATATTTCCGGTTGTCAGTCCTGAGCAGAATAAACAACTTTATACGAGCTTATAATCTCCACCCTGAAACCTGACACCTTCAATACATACATAACACCATTACCCGTTACTAGTTCATCAGGTAAAATATGGACCTGCCTGAAGGATTTGATAACAGGTTGCCGGAAGGCATAATGAGCGGTAAATCTGTAGAAGAGAAGAGGTTTTCAGCAAATTCTTCCTTATCCTCCGGTATGCAGAACCGGCAGCACTGCGAATGATCAAAGTGTTTGTGAGCCTCTGCTCTTGCATCGTCTGAAGAAATAAAATGACCGAGGCAAATCAGTTTTTCATCATCACTGATAAATGGGCAACTTTCTTTATGTATCGCATGCTTGTCATTGGTACGACATTTTATGGTTATATAATACCTTGTAGCCGATGTTAGATTCTTCATTTTTTAGCCGGTTGTGTTAATATGTAATGCTATTCTTAAACTATAGTTTTATAGGCATAGGTGCTGAATTGTTACCTTGAAACTATCAAATATCAGATTTAAAGTTGCCGGAATCAGATTAGTTTGAATCAATAATTTACAGATAATCAGCAACATGCATAAATTGATAGAATTTGATTGTTACAAAGTATTTACTGATACATATTGTTTTCCAAGTATACCCTGCCTGTTGTTCTTCCTCTGTTTTGTTTTTTTAACATTTCCTGTACCACTGATCTGATGGGCCTTTGAGCAGATATGTTAAAGAATTATCGGATTTTTATGGTAACAATTAGGGGTCTATCACTATTAAACAGTGAAATTATACTATAACTTTAAACTAATAATCATGAAAAGAGCAGACAAATCCACAGGTGAAACAAAAAATTTTGAATGTTTTATATCAAAACTTTCCGGAAATGAAATTTTAAATGCCCGGGCTTTAGCCACTGTCAGGGGAGGCGACGGTGAAGCTAGCGGCGGTGAACTAGTAATCATAATTCCTAAACCTAATCAATAGATAAATAAAATAGAAGATTAAATTAATAAAAAAGGCCTGAGTAACAGGTTTTTAGTTATCTGTATTATAAGCTGATAAGATGGATTTATTTCATTTTATTAGCTTTTTTTATTTATGATTTTCACCTTAATTATTGATGAAAGTTTTTCGTTTATACTCTTTTCTCTTAACTTGCTTGACAACGTTTTTCAGGTTTAATGAAAAAGATTTCTGCCCTAATATTACTGCTACATTTTCTTGTGAACCATTCTATAACTGGACAGAATGATATTAATGCTCTTTTTAACAAGTTTACTGTGTTGTATAGAGCAGGTGATTTAGTAAAAGCTGAAAATTTATTATCAAACGCACTAAAAAATAATTCTAACTTATCATCTGAAGTAAATGTAGCGATATATAATAATCTTGGAGTTCTGAATGTTACGTTAGGCAAATATACTTTAGCTTTAAATTATCTAAATAAAGCAGAAGACATTCTACCGAGTTCTGACGCAAGCGAATACGCTAGCATTTGCATTAATAAAGCCTATATTTATAATATCCAAAAATCTTATAATTCTGCAATTGATTTTTTTGAAAAAGCAATCCGAATATACGAAAACCAAAATGGAAGAAGAGATAAGGCCCACTATCAAAATCTATCTGCCGCCTATTTGAATTTGGGAATAGTATATTATGAATTGAAGAATTACAGAACAGCTGAAGAATACCTTGACAAAAGTGCTTCCCTTAAAACCAGACATGACTTAAGTGGGCTGGCACTGATTTATCTCAATATTGCAAAAACTAATGCAAAAACAGGAAATCCTGATAAGGCAGAGAAGTATTATATTGAAAGTATTTCATCATTTACAAATGAATTTGGCAAAAGTTATTATCGTTTGATTGATGTTTACTTTGATTACGGGATTTTCCTGAGATCGCAACACCGATCGGTTGAAGCTATGGAAGTGCATCGCAAAGCCCTGGGAATCTGCCTGGAAAACTATGGGGAAAAACATACTTTAACATCATTGGCCTATAAACACCTTGGTGACGACTTTATGGAAAAGAAGGATTGCGACTCTGCCCTGTTCTATTACCAGCGATCCCTTATTTCCATCGTTCGTGACTTTAATGATACCTCTGTATATTCAAATCCACGTATCGATTCATCCATTTTTGATATCAGGTTGCTGGATAACCTTAAAAGCAAGGCAATAGCGCTGGAACTTCTTGCTGAAAGAGAGGACAACCCGGGGATCGGGCTGAAGGCAACAGGAGAAAGCGTTTTCACAATTGATCTTGCACTGCAGCTGATTGACAGGATAAGGAATAACTACCCTACTGAAGAGAGCCGTATCTACCTGGCAGAGAATGAAAAAGAAACATATTTCTTTGCCGTGCAGATGGCTGAGGATCTTTATAAGATCACGAAAAAAGAATCTGATATAAAACGAATGTACAGCATTGTACAAAGATCAAAAGCAGCAGTACTCAGGAATGAGATCACCCAGAATGACCTGTTTTATACCTCGGCAATTCCCGATTCACTGAGGAAGGCACATAATAACCTGTCAGGTAATATATCAGCCTATAACTACCTTATCCAGCAGGAAGAAAATAAAAAAGATCCTGACAGAGAAAAGATTGCATTATGGAAGGATGCTCTTTTTGAAATGAACCGTGAACTGGAAAAAAACGAGGCATTCATAAATACCGAATATCCCCGGTACCACGACCTGATAGAGCGTACGGTACCGGTAACTGCGGAACAGGTCATGAACAACCTCGAAAAAAATGAAACAGTTGTTGATTACCTGCTAAGCAACACCCGGGTAAATGGCAAAAGACATATGTATATTTTTACAATAAGCAGTGATAATATTTCCTATAAAGAAGAGATAATTGATTCCCTGTTTACCGGTAATGTGAATATCCTGAGAAACTGGGAGGATCTGAGCAGGTCTGAAATGACGGCTGAAGAGATTTATAAAAACAGAACTATGGCCCTGTCATATATGTATGAGAATCTTATAAAACCTGTTGAACCGGATTTTGCTGGTAATAAGCTTATTATCATCCCTGACGAAGAATTGGCCTGGCTTCCTTTTGATGCTTTTTTATTAAATATGCCGGGTGGCAATTCCAAAGATTATGAAGGTCTTGAGTATATGATAAACAAATATGCAATTTCCTACAGGTATGTTTCATCACAGCTTTTAAAGGTACCTGTAAAGTTATCCGGTAAAGTAGAAGTATATGCATTTTTACCGGATTACAGAAGGGTTTCTTCCCAGGAGATTAACCTGGCAGGACTGAAAGGTGCAGAAGATGAAATAAATGAAGTTGTTGAGCTTTTAAGAGGGAAGAAGTATACAGGAAAGGATGCAACTGTTTTAAATTTCAGAAAAGTAATGCATGACAGGTCAATACTGCATTTGGCCATGCATTCATTGTCTGACAGTTCTAATTCAAAGTATTCCTACCTTATCTTTGCACCTGACAGCACTGATAAGAACGGCCGCCTCTATAACTATGAGATAAGTCTTGGCAGGATAGAATCCCCTATGGTAGTACTCAGTGCCTGTAATTCGGGTACCGGAACCCTTTATCACGGAGAGGGATTAATGAGTCTTGCAAGAGGATTTATTCTTGCAGGCGCTTCTTCCGTAGTTAAAACCTCATGGGAGGTCAATGACGAGACCAGCGAGAAGATCATATCCGGTTTTTATTCTTATCTCGCCGACGGAAAATCAAAGGATGAAGCGCTGCGACTGGCAAAACTTGACTATATAAAGAATAGTCCGCCAGTCTACACTGATCCTTATTACTGGGCAGCATATGAAGTAGTGGGAGACAACGCACCGGTTATTATAAACAGAACAAAGTATTTTATTATTGGAGTAATCGGAATTGTACTGGCTGTTTCCGTACTTCTTTATTATTTAAGGCGTCGCAGGAGCTTTTCTGCACGGTCGCTGTAATATCCTCCTGATTTTGAAAGAGATTCAAAACAGTTTCTGGCCTTTGCAGTTTCACCTGTTTTAATGTAAGCCAGGCCAAGATACCACTCAGCTTCCCTGCTGAATTCTCCTCCTTTACCTGCGATCGATTCCAGGATATTAACTGCCTGTTTGTTTTCTCCGGAAGCCATTTCCGACATTGCATAATAGAACCGTGGTGCTACAAGTGTCTTGTCATAAGCAATCACATCTGCAAAAGAAGCTGCTGCACCCCTGTAATCACCATTTTTATACATGGTTACAGCATCTTCAAGACGATTCTTTCCTTCAGTGGCATTCCTTGTGACAGGTGACACTATTTCAAATGGTTTATAATATTGACTGTAAAGTTTTTCAGGACCGGTTGAGGGTAAGAGGCTTTTGATAACAAATAGCAGGGCCAGAACTGCGGCAGCGCTATAAGAGATCCAGCGCAAGGGAATTCTCCTGGCTGTTTTCCTGTCTTTCTCTTTTGTTTCTATTGCAGCTTCTTCTTTAACACCAGTTAAATTAATTTCAGGTAAAGGTTCATCCTTTTCAAGTGAACTTGTAATAAAATTCCTGATCTCTCTCTTTT
>Ga0307440_1001557_pt1 | contig 11077 bp, 12 predicted proteins | sample SalMarWE160410MG_FD_202150 | JGI IMG/M metagenome (GOLD analysis project Ga0307440, IMG submission 202150) | Salt marsh sediment microbial communities from the Plum Island Ecosystem LTER, Massachusetts, United States - WE1604-10 | ecosystem: Environmental > Aquatic > Marine > Intertidal zone >... | reverse complement strand
CCCTCTACCGGGACTTTCTGCGCCCGAGGGACTGGCTCGCGGGAGGGGCGTAGCGGGAAGCGATCAGGAGCAAGAGATTACGATGAAAGTCGCGCGTAGCGCGCTCCCTGTCACCCTCGCCCACTGGAAGAGGGTCGGGGTGAGGGAAACGGCCATGGCGGCAGCGACTTACATTCTCTGGGGTGGCGCTGACGCCATGGCCGTTAGGAGCGCAGCTGCCGCATGGCATGACGCGCCGAGAGATCGGCGATGAGCCCGTCCAGCCGCTCTTGCCGCGCCAGCGCCATAAAGGCATTGCGGTAGTCGGAGACAAGGCTCACCCCCGCGACGGCCACGTCGTGCGGAAGGAAGAGCGTATCCACGAGGCGGTGGACATACTTGGGGGTCATTCTTCAGGAGCGAGCGGTCCTCCCGCAGCACCTTCATCAGACCGTCGGACACCCCCCTGCACCACCTGTCGGGCCCCCGAGAGACCCCCAGCCCCGTTCGCGGAGAGGGCAAACAGCGCGGCGAGCAAGCCCGCGATTATCCGCCTGAGCAAAGGGGGTACGCCCTTGGGCATCGGCGCCGTTGCCATCTTTCCTGCTGCATCCAACATCACGCGGCCCCGAGGTTCGCAGGCTCGGCGCACAGGTGCTCGCGAATCCATTCCCGCAGCTGATGGACGGAGCGGGATCCGCTGAAGCGCCCCCGCTCCTGACCACCCTGAAAAAAGATCACGGTCGGAAATCCTCGCAGACGGTAGTGGCCGGCGAGCTTCATGTTATCCGCCTGATCGACCTCGACCTTGGCCAGGCGGAGTCGGCCTGCATACTCGGCAACGACCCGCTCCAGGTGCGGCGCGAGGGCATGACAGGGGGCACACCAATCCGCCCAGAAATCCACCAGGATCGGGTGGCTGTGAGACGCATCGATGACGTCCGCCTGAAAACGGGGGTGATCGACGGCGAAGACAAAGGGTTTCGGGTGTCCGGTGTGCATCGCGAGAAATATCAGAGAACGCTTATCTATGTGCAATTCTACCAGGGGCACGAGACCGGCCGGAAGGAAAAGCCCGACGTGCGCCGAGCCTCACGGAATCGGCCAGTCCCGCCGCGGGGCATCGCATACTCCCCGGATTGGCTTTTGTGACGGCCTCCGCCCTATGGCGAACGCCAATCGCCTCGCCATGCATGTCTCGTCTACACTTAGTGCTCCGTAAGGGGCGCAGGCAAACCGGAAGGCAAGAGAGTGACGGAGGACCAGAGACAACTCCTGCGACAGACGCGGCTCACCGCCCTCGCCCTGCTGGTTTGTGCTGCCTGGTGCCCCCCGGCCCTGCCGGACATCTACAGGTACCAGGACGCAAACGGCGACTGGCACTTTACCGATACCCCGCCCCCCGGCTACAGCTCCGACCGCGTGTTGGATATCGCGGAAGAGTCAAAGGGCCCCACGACGGACCTGGCAGCAAGACTCCAAGCCAAATTCAAGCCCGCCACACCGATCGAGCAGGCCACGCTCGCAGTCGTGACCGTGAAGAACAGCACCGGCGAAGGGTCCGGCTTCTTTTGCACCAGCGACGGCTACATCCTCACGAACCGACACGTCGTCAGACCCTTGGAGTACGGACAGCTCGCGGAGATGCAAGCTGCCATTGCCAAGCAGGAGCAGGAGGTCAGCTCGCTCGAGGCCAGCTTGGCGCAAGGGCAGGCGAAGCTTCAGCAGATGGAGCATGAGCTCGCTAGCCTTTCCGCGATGATGAGCCAGTCCGGACACCGCTCGGCGCAGGACGGGACCAGGGAGGCATACGAGCGCCTGTCCGAGAGCTACCAGGCGGGGAAAAACCGGGTCGCGGAGTTCGAGCGGAAGCTCAATTTCATGAAGCGCCATGTGCGGCAGGCGCGGGACGATCTGGATTGGAAGCAGACCGTCGAGGCCGTGCAAAAGGCCTTTGACGTTGTCCTCAAGGACGGCACGGAGATCTCTGCCTTTCTCCAAGAGACAGGCCCGGACCAGGATCTTGCCCTACTCAAGGTCGATGGTTACCGGACGCCCTTTCTGGCGACGAGTGCCAATGTCCCCTTACCCCAGGGGCTTCGGGTGTTCGTCATCGGCAGCCCCTTGGGCATGCAGGACTCGGTCACCTCCGGCGTGGTCACCCAGGTTACGCCGGAGAGTATCTTTACGGATGCCCAGATGTTGCCCGGAAACAGCGGCGGCCCGGTGATCACAGATAAGGGGGAGCTGGTGGGGATCAGTGTTGCCAAGAGTGTCGCGACAGGGGATGCCGTGTCTGCGGAAGGCTTCGGCAAGGCCATTCCGGTTGCAGCCGCGCGCCGCGCCTTCCCTGTGATTACCCGCAGGCCCAAAGCCAAATAATCAGGCTTCCCTTGTTGTTTCCGCCAGCATTTACGGATAGAAATCCAACCGCGGCGCGACGGGTGGATTGGGCGAGACGCTACCATCGCAGGAGCTGCAAGCAAGGGCGTTCTCTCAGGGGCTAGCCGGTGCGGCGGAGAGAAATCCGTCGTTGCGACGCTCGCTGGGCGTGTGGCGGCCCTTGCTTTGGGCGTCGAAGCAGCAGGCGTGCAGGGCCTCGCATGCCGCCCGCTGGGCTTCGGCGGGCGGGGCTACCACTGCTCCCCCCTTGGATTGTCCCGTAAGCGCCCTATATCGCCTTGCTCAATGTCCAGCAAGGTTTTGACCCGGGTCTCGGAATGGCGCGATACTTACACGTAGGCGGTTGCATTTCCTATCCGTTAAATGGCACATGAGCCGCTTGCTGAAGCCGAACGAAAAATTGACGGCTGAACAGCGCAGGCGGGTCGGCTATTTCCTACTGCACCGGGATCGTTGGTGGCTGGTCAATGAACGTATGGCACAAGTGACCGACTTCATCAACGGGTCCCGCGGCACACCGATCCCGATCGGCGGTAAGGTTGAACTGCTTGAAGACGCCAGGATCCTGCTTGCCAAGGAGCGCGGTGGGCGCCTCTGCCACGTGCAGATAGTCAGTAACCACTAACTTCGATCGCAGGCCGGCGCGGGGCCGACCCCTATCGACCACATAAGGAGATAGCCATGACTGTCAGTCTGTCCAAAGGCGGTAACGTCAGCCTCAGCAAGGAGGCTCCTGGCCTGACCGAGGTGCGCATCGGCATGGGCTGGGACGTACGCGAGACCGACGGCGCCGATTACGATCTCGACGCCGCTGCGTTCATGTGTGGCGACAACGGGAAGGTGCCGAGCGATACGCACTTCATCTTCTATAACAAGCTCCAATCGGATTGCGGCTCCGTCAACCATACGGGCGACAACCGCACTGGCGTTGGCGAAGGCGATGATGAGGCAATCGACGTCACGCTGCCAAAGGTGCCGGCGAACATCTCCAAGATCGCCTTCACCGTGACCATCCATGAGGCCGAGGCGAACCGCCAGAACTTCGGTCAGGTCTCCAATGCCTTCATACGCGTGGTCGACAAGTCGTCTGGACGCGAGGTTGCACGCTACGACCTGACCGAGGACGCCAGCACCGAGACGGCCATGATCTTCGGCGAGCTTTACCGTCACAACGATGAGTGGAAGTTCCGCGCCGTTGGCCAGGGCTTCGCCGGCGGTCTGGCGCCCTTGGCGAGGCATTTCGGCGTCAACGTCGGCTGAGCCTCCATGGGGCCTAGCCTGCATACCTCACCGGGTTTCATGGCACAGGCGACCAGGGTGAATACGAGTTCACGCCAACTGGACAATCAAGGAAATCAACATGTTTCTCAAGAGCTACGGCCTGTCCATGGGCTTTACCCTCTTGTGCCTGGCGTTGGCGGCGTATTGGGGGCATCACACCGGTATGGGGATAGCTCCAGCACTGTGGTTAACGACGGTGCTTGGCGTACTGGAGGTGTCATTGAGCTTCGACAACGCCGTGGTCAATGCCTCAGTGCTGAAGACGATGTCGCCGTTCTGGCAGAAGATGTTTATTACGCTGGGCATCCTGATCGCGGTCTTCGGCATGCGGCTGATATTCCCGATCCTCATCGTCTCGGTGATGACCGACATGGGGGCCGGTGAGGTCGTCGACCTGGCGCTGAATGACGCGGAACGGTACGGACAGGTGCTGACGGATGCCTATCCGATGATTGCGGCCTTCGGCGGCACCTTCCTGCTGATGGTGTTTCTCGGATTCGCGTTGGATGAAGACAGAGAAGTCCATTGGCTCGGCGTTTTCGAACAGAAGATGGGGGCCCTGGGAAAACTCGAGTCGATCGAGGTCGTGATCGCACTGTTTGCGGTGATCGCGACGGCGCTCAGTCTGCCCGACACGCTGCGGTTCAAGGTGCTGTTGTCCGGTGTGAGCGGCATCATCCTCTTCGTGCTGATCAGCTCTCTCGACAGTCTGTTCGAACAGGGGGCCGAAGGCGGAGGGAGCGAAGCGGAGGCCGGAGCACGGGCCACGACCACGGTGGCCAGGAACGGCCTGATGGGGTTCCTGTATCTGGAGGTTTTGGATGCCAGCTTCTCGTTCGATGGCGTGATCGGCGCCTTCGCCATCACTCGCGACGTCGTCATCATCATGTTGGGTCTGGCCATAGGTGCGATGTTCGTCCGTTCACTGACCATCGATTTGGTACGCCGCGGCGCACTGGATGAGTACGTCTATCTGGAGCATGGCGCCATGTACGCCATCGGTGTGCTGGCGGTGATCATGTTCGTGGGCACCCAGATTCATGTGCCTGAGGTGGTCACCGGCCTCATCGGCGCCGGGTTCATCGGTCTAGCCGTGCTGTCCTCGATTCGCGCGAAACGCCGGGAAGAGGCCGGGGCGGGTGCCTGATCACCGGGCCGGGGTGATCTGTCACTGGTGATGAACTGTCATCATAGGCAGCGATCGCTTCGGCATTCTTGCGGATCGTGGGCCGCGTCAAATCGCTCGGGGCAAGCTCGGCCCCGGCGAGAAACCCGCGGCATCCTTGGGGGCAATTAGCGTCGTGGCTCAGCTGAAAACCAAGACGGGGGTCGGGTACGGGTCGGCGGGACCCTCGGCGCCACGGAGGGCGCCGTGGAGCCTGCATGGAACGTATTTGCGGCGTGTCTCGACGGCCCGTACCCGACCCCTTGCGCACAGCTGAGGGATAGCGCTAATCGCCTCATTGGGCGACATCCGGCTTGACCGGGCTGGAGCGACGATGCAGATGCAACCCGGGCAGAACGCCCCTCTCAACGGCATGACCCCACGCGTGGGCATCAATGTCCCCTCCCTGCCGGCGGGATTTGAGTTGGACATGACAGCCTTCTCCCTGAATTCCTCGGGCAAGGTGCTCGGGGATGAGGGGATGGTCTTCTACGGAGCGACCAACTCTCCGGATGGCAGCGTTCGGCTCGATACCTCGGCTCGTACCTTCCAATTCGATCTCACCCGGGTACCGCCCGGAATAGAGAAGATTGCTGTCTGTCTGACGCTGGAGAAGGGCGGGCAAGGGCAGCCATTTTCCAATCTTTCGGCCTTGTCGGTCGAGGTGCAGCACGGAGGCGAGGCCCTCAGCTTCGCACCGCAGGTCGCGGGCATGACCGAGAAGGCCCTGATCTTGGCCGAGATCTATCTGCGTAACGGGGCGTGGAAGGTCCGTGCCCTGGCGCAGGGGTTCAATGGCGGTCTGGCGCCTTTGGCCAAGAACTACGGCGTTGATGTAGAGGAGCTCTCCACCCCCGCGTCGGCGGCGGCCCCAAGCTCGAGTGCGGCCCAGCGAACGCCGCCTGCCAACTCTCGGGTGAGCCTCAGCAAGATCACTCTGGAGAAGCGCAAACCGGTAGACCTTTCGAAACGCGAGGGGTCGGCCGGTTACGGCAAGATCATCTGCAACCTCAATTGGAACCAGGGCGGGTCGGGCGGAAATTTCCTTGGGGGGCTGTTCGGCGGCCGGGGCGGGATCGACCTCGATCTGGCCTGCTTCTTCGAGCACGCCGACGGCTACCGCGGCGTCATTCAGGCACTGGGCAATTCCTTCGGCTCCTACAAGGGCGACAGCTTGTGCCAGCTGATGGGGGATGACCGGTCTGGCAGTAGCGCACAAGGCGAGTTCCTGAATATCAATGGCGACCAGTGGTCGAAATTCAAGCGGGTGCTGGTCTATGCCTTCATCTATGAGGGTGTTCCGAGTTGGGACAAGGCGGCCGCCAAGGTCACCATCACGATGCCGGGACAACCGGATCTCGAGGCGATCATTGATCATCATGAGAATAAGGCGGTCTGTGCCATCGCCATGCTGCAAAACAACGGAGGGAACATCAAGGTCACCAAATTGGTGGAGTTCTTCGGTGATCAGTCCGAGATGGATCGCGCCTACGGATTTGGATTTCGCTGGCGAGCAGGCCAAAAATGATCACGGAGATACCCTATATACGGAACCAGACGTCTCACTGAATGGGGGTGCAATGAAAGCCACGAATGGAAACAAATTGATTCTCGGTGTTGTATACCCTCTACATCCTGGTTGGCCGAGGCGGCGGATACCGGTGTCGCCGGCTTCCGGCCTGGTAACTGGACCCGTTGGCTGTATGACTCGGTAATTCTGGAACAGGAGAAAATCCATGGCACTAGACTGGCTCAAAACCAATCTGAGCGCTGCGCGTAACAGCGTTGCGCAAGAGGTCGCGAAGTTCAAGAACAGGTCCTTCCTCGAGGCCACAATCGCCGGTGTGGTCGTCGTCGCCTATGCAGACGGTCTCATTACGCCGGACGAGAAGCAGAAAATGATGGGCTTCGTGCAGCGGCATGAGGCCCTCAAAGTCTTCGATACCTCGCAGATCATCGATCTCTTCAAGAAGTACGCCGAAAATTACGACTTCGACCGCAGCATCGGCGAGTCCCAGGCCTTGGAGGCAGTGGGCAAGATCAAGAAGAACGAGAGCGAGGCCCGGCTGCTGGTCCGGGTCTGCTGCGTCATCGGTGCCGCCGACGGCAACTTCGACGACGACGAAAAGGCCGCGGTGCGCCGCATCTGCGACGAGCTGGGTTTGAACCCGTCCGAGTTCGACCTCTGACGATTCCCTGCACACCAATCTCAACCCCTGTCCCCAACCCAACCAGGAGAAACCTCATGGCTGTGAACCTGAGCAAGGGCAGCAACGTTAGCCTGACCAAGGAGGCCCCCGGCCTCGCGAAGATCCTTGTCGGCCTCGGCTGGGATGCCCGCGCCACCGATGGCGCCGACTTTGACCTGGATGCGGTCGCCTTCGTCTGTAACGCCGAGGGTAAGGTCCTGTCGGACGGGCATTTCATTTTCTACAACAACAAGGCCCTGGGCGATGGCACCGTCCAGCATACCGGCGACAACCTCACTGGCGAGGGCGCGGGCGACGACGAGTCCATCAAGGTCGATCTGGCCGGCATGTCCCCCGACGTGAACAAGATCGTGGTGGCAGTGACCATCCATGAGGCCGAATCCCGTGGTCAGAACTTCGGCCAGGTGAGCAACGCCTTCATGCGCGTGGTCAACGACGCCAACGGCTCCGAGATTGCCCGCTACGACCTCTCCGAAGACGCCAGCACGGAGACGGCCATGATCTTCGGCGAGCTGTATCGCAAGGACGCGGAATGGAAATTCCGCGCCGTTGGCCAGGGCTTCAACGGCGGTCTGGGCCCGTTGGCCAAGGAGTATGGCGTCAACGTCTGAGCGCCTATGGCATCGATGCTGACCGGGGTCGAATGGCCCCGGTCAGCGAACCGAACAACCATCAACAAAGGAAGAATGTCATGGGTGTGAGTCTGCAGAAAGGCCAGCGGATCTCGCTGGAGAAATCGGGCGGCGGCGGCCTGACCAAGATCATCATGGGTCTGGGCTGGGACCCGATCAAGAAGAAGGGCCTGTTCGGCGGCCTGAAGACCGTTGCCGTCGATCTGGACGCCTCGGCCCTGCTGTTCGATGCCAACAAGAACCTGGTCGACCAGGTGTGGTTCCAGCAGTTACGTTCCAAGTGCGGTTCTCTCGTTCACACCGGTGACAACCGTACCGGCGCCGGCGAGGGTGACGACGAGCAGATCAAGGTGGATCTGCCTCGGGTGCCCGGCAACGTGGCCTCCATCGTCTTCACCGTCAACTCGTTCACCGGTCAGAATTTCTCCCAGGTCGAGAACGCCTCCTGCCGCGTCGTTGACGACACCAATGGCGAGGAGGTCGCGATGTTCAACCTATCGGCCCAGGGCCCGCACACGGCCCAAATCATGATGAAGGTCTATCGTCATGATGGAAGCTGGAAGGCCCATGCCATCGGCGCGAACGCCTCCGGCCGGACCTTTCATGACCTGCTGCCGGCGATCCTGCCGCACCTGTAACCCGCTCCCAGAGGCGCCGGGTGGATTCGGCAGGCTCTCCAGGGGGCCTGCCGAATTGCTCTGTAATCGCAGGTCTTCAGGACCGACATGGCTGAACCCCATCATCACCGGCATCAGCAGGGCGCGGATATCTTCGCTTGGGATTGTCGGACCGGCGCAATGAGCCTGGAAGTCACCCACAGCAGCCATTACTCGGCGCTCGAGCTCGTGGATCTGGGCGCACGTAGCAATCCGAAACGTCCGTTCGTGTTCGTGAGCAGGGTGCTGGGTAAGCATATCGCGGCCAGGCCGGGCCAAATGGTGGCAGCGCAGAACGTCCTGGCGAAGAACGTTGGCTTTCCCGGACGTCCGGGTGCTGTCGACGAAACGACCGTCTTTGTCGGGATGGCCGAGACAGCGACCGGACTGGGCGAAGGCGTATTCAGCCAGTGGTACCGCATCCATCAAGCGGAGCTTGGCGTTCCGCAGGCGCTGTACCTCAACACTACGCGCTACCCGATCGGGGGGGCCGAGCGGGTGCAGTTCGATGAGCTCCATTGCCATGCGGTCAATGTTGGACTCTATCGGCCACAGAGCAAGGCGTTGAGGGACCGGATGGCGGGGGCCAGACGGCTCGTGCTGGTGGATGACGAGCTGAGCACAGGGCGCACCTTCGCCCATCTTGTTCAAGCGGTACGTCCGTTCATGCCCAGGGTGGATCGGGTGGACGTCGCCGTGTTAACCGACTTCTCGAATGGCGAGGCCGAAAGGCGAGTGGGTGAGGTGCCGGGGATCTCGACAGTGGCGGTTCATGCCTTGATGCGAGGGAGATTCAGCTTCCGGGAAACCGAGACCCACCCCTTGCCGCCGAAATCCGAGCAGAGGCCCATGTCTTGCCGGCGTGCTCATATGATGAGGTCCACCCCTCGCTTGGGCATAGCCTCGCCCACCGTCGCGGGTCAGGACATGGTGGAACGACTGTGGCAACTGGCCGAGTACCGCCCGATCCGGCTGATCGCGACCGGGGAATTCATGTATCCGGCGCAGGCGCTGGGTATGGCGCTGGAGCAGATGGGCGCAACGGTCCTGGTCCAGTCGACCACCCGCTCACCCCTGCTGGTGGGTGGGGCCATCGAAATGGTGATCAAACTGGAGGATCCCTACGGCGAAGGCGTCCAGAACTACATCTACAACCCCCCGCCGGCAACCGACAGCGAGCTCCGGGTAGTGGTGCACGAGATGGAAAGAAATGCGGAGATTGCACAGATCTGTCATCAGCTGCAGGCAATCAACCTCAGGTATGTCGGATGAACGTCTTTTTCACCGACCTCGATGACACCCTGTTTGCATCGCTAGGCAAGCACGGGGTGGACGACACCAGCCCGGACGCTATTGCGGAGAATCAACTGCATCCTGAGGCCTTTCTCAAAGGCGGCGATCCAATCTGCTATTCCAGCTCGCGCCACCGCGCCCTGCGGGGCCTGATGGAGAGACAGGACGGGCTCATGATCCCGGTGACCGCCCGGTCGGTGGATGTGCTGGGGCGAACCACGATCGCGGACTACGATTTCGCCATCTGCAGCAATGGGGCCGTGTTGCTCGACGGCGGGGGCGTGGTCGACGCACAGTGGCAGGGGCGTGTCACCGATCTGTTGCGCCGCTATCAGCCGGCGATGGATGCCTTTCTGGTAGCGAACCAGGATTGGTCGCTGCGGCACGACATTCGCCATTGGCTGGTCAAAGAGCCGGGACTGGGGCCCACTTACTACTGCGCCAAGAGTAATGTTGGGCGGCTGCAAGACCTAAATCGTGCAGCGGATACTTTGCGGGAGAGCCCGCCGGACTGGGTCGGAACGATTCACTGCAATGGGAACAATCTCGCGCTGATTCCCAAAGGCATCTCCAAGCGTGATGCGGTGGAGGACCTGCTCGGGCGACTGCGCAAGCGATACGCCTCGATCACCACCTTCGGTATCGGGGATTCCGTCACGGACTGGCCCTTCATGTCGGTCTGCGATTTCGCCATCACCCCCACGGGGTCCCAGCTGGCCGGTCTGGTCAGGCAGGCCGCCGGGTCGCCGGAATAGGGAGGTGACATGTTGTTGTCGCCATTTTCGGGGAGTTACGCTCCTGATGACGTCGCCTTTCTGTTGCAGAAGCTCGATCTCGAACCTATGGACGACATCGAGTTGAAAGAGCAGCTGATTCAGTCGGGAAGGAAGCACTACTCCGAAATGATCGGCCGTGAGCGTCTGCCCAGCCCCGAGTATTTCGAGCTCTTCGAACGGTCGCTGGAGGTCAATGCCGCTCGCGTCGGCCGCGATCTGGTCTCTCTGGCCGAGCAGATGGTGTGCCGTCGCGGCCGCGACCTGGTGCTGGTATCCCTGGCCCGGGCCGGGACCCCTTTCGGCGTCCTGCTGCGCCGGCAACTGGCCCGCCAGTACGCCATTCGGGCGCCGCACTACTCGGTGTCCATCATCCGTGATCGCGGGATCGACGCCAACGCCCTGAGCTACATTCGGTTCCATCACCCGGCGTCGGAGATCGTGTTTGTCGACGGCTGGACCGGCAAGGGGGCGATCAGCAAGGAATTGAAACGGACCCTGGCCGAGTGCAACGCCAGGTACGGGACCGACATCCGACCGGAGCTCTTCGTGCTGGTGGACCTGGCCGGCGTGGCGACCGTGGCCGGGAGCTACCACGACTACCTCATCCCGTCGGCGATCCTCAACGCACCGGTCTCCGGTCTGGTCAGTCGCACCATCCTGAATGAGATGATCGGCCCCGATG
>Ga0307440_1001556_pt1 | contig 11080 bp, 12 predicted proteins | sample SalMarWE160410MG_FD_202150 | JGI IMG/M metagenome (GOLD analysis project Ga0307440, IMG submission 202150) | Salt marsh sediment microbial communities from the Plum Island Ecosystem LTER, Massachusetts, United States - WE1604-10 | ecosystem: Environmental > Aquatic > Marine > Intertidal zone >... | reverse complement strand
CGGCTTGTCAGAAGGGATCCGGCTTTAATGCCGGATCCCTTCGTTGGTTTTGACCTCGGAATTCGACAAAGATCCAATCCACGCCCCAAAGAACCCAAATTTTTACCGCAACGAAAATTTATATTAAAGATTTTCAAATAAAATGCCGTCTTATAGTCATATACTTGTATTTATTTTCGAAAGAATTTTGAAGTCATTAACTTGCCTGACAAGAAAAGCAAACAGGTGGTGTTAAAAATGGGTTTGGTTCATGTGGATAATCTAGAAGTTGATATGGTTTTGTCCGAGGATGTTCGAGACATAAAATCCAGACTTCTTCTTACAAAAGGCCAAAAAATACAATCGAAACATATCCGAATTTTTAAAATATGGGGAATAACAGAAGTCGGTGTCGTCGAAGAAAACCGGGATAAAAAAAATAATACGGAAATTCACATCGATCCGGATAAATTGGAAAGGATAACAGAAGAAACCGAATTTCTTTTTAAACATGTGGATTTATCTCATCCGGCTATACAGGAATTATTCAGAATATCTTTATTGCACAGAAGTCGGCAGGAAGTAGATAACCGTGAAAATATCGCGCCGGCCTCTGGTGACGATTTAAAAGCGCATTCTATTCGGGATGTGAAAAAAATGATTGACGGCAGGGAAATAAAACTGCCTGAAATGCCCTCCACAGCGTTTGAATTGAACGAAATTGTTGCAGATCCCACTGCCTCGGCTCACAGTATCGCCGAGGTTGTGAATAAAAGTCCGAGCCTGGCGACACTCTTGCTGAAAATTGTCAATTCATCATTCTACGGATTCCCCTCGAAAATAAACAATATTTCACGGGCTGTTACAATAATAGGCACCCGGGAAATTACAGGCCTTGCCTTGGGTCTGAGCATCGTTAAAGCGTTTAAAGATATTCCAAAAGAAGTCATAGATATTAGCTCATTTTTAAGACATAGTATTGCTTGCGGTATTATATCAAGGATTTTAGCTGCGAAAAAAAACATACCCCAAACAGAGCAAATGTTTGTCGCCGGCCTGTTACATGACATCGGCCGGTTGATTATTTATCAATATTTTCCGGAGCAGGCAATGACACTCTTAAGTCAGGCTGCGGCCTCGGATAACCTTCTTTTTCAACAAGAAACCCGTTTTCTAGGCGGCAACCATTCGCTCATCGGGCAATATTTGTTGAAAGAATGGAAGCTTCCTTTTGAATTACAAAACAATATATTTTTTCATCACAACCCTTTAAATGCTCATGATCCTATAAAGGCGACGATTATTCATTTGGCGGATATTATGGTAAATGCTTTAAGGCTGGGAAGCAGCGGAGAAAGGTTTGTTCCATTTTTTGATGAGAAGGCATGGGAGAATTTGAAATTGTCGCCCGGCAACTTTGAAACGATAATTCAACATACGATCCATCAGCTTGTTCCCCTGGAATCTTTTTTTCAAGGATAAAGCAAATGTGTTGGGTCGTCTTTCCGGGAATAGCTCAAAGAGCGAAGACGGAAGCAAATAGCAAAGACCAATGAATAAACATCCCAATTCCGATAAACTGATAACACGCATCGATTATTTGGAGGAGAACAGAAGGTTTATCCAAAATGCTTTGGAAATGGCGCTGTCTTTGGGCGATTTTCAGGAAAAAATTAACGAACAAAATGGACATCATGAAATTTTCAAAGAGACCGAAAAAAGAATAGGCCGTATAATTCCATTTGAAGCGCAGGCGTTCTACGCTGTGAACGAAAATGATTCAAATCTTGCCTTGTCTGTTTGCGAACCCGAAGATCTGAAGTCTTCTATTGAAAATGAGATAGAATCAATGATCGAGAAGAATCTGTTTGGATGGGTCATACGTGAAAAAAGAGGCGTTCTCGTCGATTCAAAAGATCATTCAAGGCGGTTTTTGTTCCATGTCATTGCAACACATTCAAAAATAATCGGTATGTTTGTGGGTTTGTGGCCCGGTCAAGGGGAAAGAATCCCTGATGTCTCCCTGGATCTTTTATCCATCATCCTTCTTAATTCGGCAAATGCTATTGAAAATGCCGGATTCTGTCACTTAATGCACAGGCAAAACAGTATCCTTGAAGAAAAAGTAAAGCACAAAACAAAAGAAATAGAAGAAGCGATGGTTAAGGCCAACAAGATGGCAATGAAAGCGGAGAAGGCAAACCTTATTAAGAGCGAGTTTCTTGCCAATATGAGCCATGAAATTCGTACCCCGATGAATGCGGTCATCGGGATGTCAAGACTTCTCTTAGACACGAAGCTGAGTCCCGAACAGCAAGAGTATGCGGAAATTATAAAAAAAAGCGGGGATTCATTGTTGTTCATCATCAACGATATCCTCGATTATTCAAAAATCGAATCCGGCAAACTTGATCTTGAAAATATTGATTTTGAGTTGAGGGCGTCATTGGAAGAAGTCACCGATCTTTTAGCCTTAAAAGCCCATGAAAAAGGGTTGGAGTATGTTGCCGTAATTCAGCCGGACGTTCCTTCGCTTTTATGCGGAGATCCCGGGCGATTGCGTCAGATACTGGTCAATCTTGTAGGAAATGCGATCAAGTTTACGGAAGAAGGCGAAGTGACGATTCGGGTTAACCTTGATGATGAGGATACAAACCATGTCACCATCCGTTTTAGTGTCACCGACACGGGGATCGGTATCCTCCCGATGGATACGGATCGACTTTTTAAATCGTTCTCACAGGTTGACAGCTCTACAACCCGGAAGTTCGGCGGAACAGGATTGGGGTTGGCCATTTCAAGGCAGCTTGCAGAATTGATGGGTGGTCGAATCGGCGTAGAAAGCCAGGAAGGAAAAGGCTCAACATTTTGGTTTACTGCAATTTTTAAAAAACAGCCCGAATGGGACAAAGCAGAAATCAGTGTTCCCGAGGATATCAGGAAGAAACATATCCTTATAGTGGATGACAATGCAACGAATCGGTTTGTTCTAAAAGAACAATTGAAGCTGTGGGGATGCCGTTATAAAGAAGCTTCAAGCGGTGAACAGGCCTTGGAGACGCTCAGACTGGCCAGGGCTGAACGAGACCCTTGTGAGATTGCCATCATTGACATGCAGATGCCGGGAATGGATGGAGAGACTCTGGGACAAAAGATCAAACAAGATCCGGATCTTAAAAACACGATACTTGTTCTATTGACGTCATTGGGCAAATGGAGTGATGCCAGACGGATAGAACGAACCGGTTTTGCGGCGTATTTGACCAAGCCGGTCAAACAGTCCCAACTCTATGATTGCCTGGCCATGGTTACCGGTGCGAGCGCGGAATTGCCAAAGGATCAGCCGGCAACGACTGTCACACGTTATGCTGTTGCCGATGACAAAAGGCACCAACTTCGCATTTTGCTGGTCGAGGATAATATGACGAACCAGAAAGTAGCCTTGAACATCCTAAAGAGATTCGGGTACAATACTGATGCGGTTGCCAATGGTAAAGAGGCGATAAAAGCCCTGGAAATGATACCTTACGATATCGTATTGATGGATTGCCAGATGCCGGAGATGGATGGTTACGAGGCAACCGGAGAAATCCGAAATCCGGCATCTAAAGTGCTCGACCACGAGGTTCCGGTTATTGCCATGACCGCTCATGCAATAAAGGGGGATCGCGAGAGATGTCTGGAAGCCGGCATGGATGATTACCTCTGTAAACCGGTTAACCCGCGAGAGCTTTGTGACATGATCGAAAAGTGGATAAAGGAGCCGGAAGTCCCCGGCATGGAAAAAACCATTTTAAAAGAGCAATCAATTAATCTTGTCCCTCAATTTCCCTGAGCATTTGAAGGTTACGATCTTCCTTGGTTTGAGCATCAAATCCTCACCGGTGGCAGGGTTCCTGCCTTTACGTTCCCTTTTTTCCTTAACGCAAAACTTGCCAAACCCTGAGATCATTACATCCTCACTGTTAGTAAGTGTTCTTTTAATGATTTCAAGAAGGGTTTCTACAATTTCTGACGACTTGTTTTTTGGAAAACCGGTCTGATTCTGGATGGACTCTACGATCTGAATTTTTGTAAGTGTCATGATTGAAGACTCCTTTATGGTAAATATCCAGGTTTTAATAAGTTAGATGAATTTTAATCAATAATGGTGTAATTTGTCAAGAAAATATGCGGGTTACAATAGATATCCCATTGAGGGCCATACAGGGTTGAGGTGAATACACCCGGGATATAAACAGGCCGGGGTTTGAACGATCAAATCAGCATTATCACATCAGCTGACTTAGCGCCACATGATCGAAGTCATATTCCTGAGTGGCATTCTTTGATATTTGAATTTCGGATACCCCACCATCATTGCGCCGAAGCTGATATTTCCTTCAGGAAGTCCCATTTCTTTTTGCAATGGGGGCCAAAATGACGCTGCGGCATTAAAGTAGCCCGCCCAGCATGTACCAAGATCAAAAGACAAAGCAGCCAGTTCCAGGTATGTCAAGGCAATGGTGCAGGCGCTCTGGGCAGTTCTATCATCTTTTTGGGCGTAGGCAGCGATAATATGGGGTGCATTTCTGCATATGGGATCATGTCCCCCATCATAAAAAGAAACGACTCGATCCAGATGCATAGCGGCAACGAGTGGGGAATCTTCCTTGATCAATTGGCGCATCCAGTCGATAACCAAGCCGGTCATCTTCCGAACCTCATTCTCTTCATAAATGACCAGCCATCTGACGGGTTGGAAGTTATGGCCCGAGGGGGCAAACCTTGCAATATTTATTAGATTTGTCAGCACTTCTCGATGGACCTGCTTTTTTTTGTAATTTCTTATGGACCTTCTGAAGCGCAAAAAATGCTCGACCTGTTCCGGAAGTAACAAACCGTCATCCTTGACGGACAGGCATTCTTCCGGTTTCATAATTGCATGGGTCATGGCGCCGTGCGGGCAAACCGCCACACAATGTCCGCACCTGATGCACAGCCTATCTCCACCATCGATAAGGGTGGGGAAAGCATCTTTATCTTTAAACTCAATGATTCCCACGGGACAAACTTCAGCACAAATACCATCACGCAGGCACAATTCTTGATCTACGGTCAACAGTTCCATATGTTTACCTCTCCATAATATTTTTTTGATTAAATAGTGTCTTACAACGGGCTCCCGCGCACCTATAGAACCCAGGACAGCATTGCACTGCCGAGGATCAACGATATAATGCCGAACAGCCTGTATGTTTGATCTGATGCCGAATCGACATACCACTTGACAAGTTCATCATACAAGGATTTGGGGAGCAAAAAGATGAGCGCTCCCTCGATAACCGCCAGCAATCCGATCAATCTGATAAACCATGGTTGTTGGCTTGCAGCAGCAGAAACCAAAAGCAAAACGCCCATTGCAGCTTCGAAAACCGAAAGAATTTTTCGATTAACTTCATTAAAAAAACGTTTTACAAAATGTCTGGTTTCGCTGGTGTAAAGAATCGTGCAGCAACCGGTCACAACACAAAAAAGACTGATGGCATATAGAAATATCTTCATACTCGACTCCTTCATTTGTATGTGTTCGGGGGAAGCGCTCCGCCGTGAAACGATGGCGTGCATCCCCTGAACATGACCCCTCATTTTTCGGTTAGCCAGTCTTTTAAATTGAACTTTTGCTTGATCAAATTTTGAATCGGCAGGAATTTGGGTTCCGGCAATTGTGACCAGCTAAACCATTCCCATTTCTCACACTTTTTCGGTTCTTTTACGGTCAATACGCCCGAATCGTAATCTGCGATGACAAACAACGTGATGTAATGTTTTTGTTCTATTTTGAAGATATCGTTGGTATATGGCCCGGATCTGATATTTTGTATGGTTAACCCTGTTTCTTCAAAAAGTTCTCTTTTGGCGCAATCCTCTATGGGTTCACCGAACTCCAAATGGCCACCGGGAAACTGCCAAGTGCCGGATCCGTGTGAATTTATCCGTTTTCCAAGTAGAACATTGGAATCTTTAATAACGATAACTGCGACGCCTACTTTTGGCCTCATAGGGTATTTCCTTATCATCTATTTCTCAAAATTTTTATTGTAATTATATTCATTTATAAAATTGAATCAATGTTTTTTCAAGTCATAAAAAAAAACGTTTAGACGATTGACCCAAGACAACGAATTTAATGCCTGAAGCCTGCATGGAAATCAATGGGAGTGCCGTTTAATTAAATCGGAATGATCCGTGCAGCCGTATCGGATAAACTTATTGATTTAAAACGCCAAATTATAATAAGATTGTTATAACGACATTACAGGCAAGGAGGGAGCCATCGGTCTTTTATGGAAAAAGATGAAATTTCCAATCATAAAAAAAAGCGGATCAACCTAACCATCCGAGAGATGGAAATCGACGATATTGCAAAAGTATTCCATTTGGGCGAAAAACTCTTCACAGCCCGTAAGGTGCCCAATCTTTACCGAACCTGGGATGAATACGAAGTGGTTTCTCTATTTCAGAGCGATCCCGAGTTTTGTCTGGTAGCCTATTCGGATGATACGATTATCGGTTTTGCCTTGGGATCGACCATCAGCAAAAGCGGCACCGCCTGGAAGTACGGGCACCTCTATTGGTTGGGTATCGAACCCGAATATCAAAGACAAGGGGTCGCGAAAAAACTTTTTAAAAGTTTTATGGATCTTATGGTCGAAAACGGTGTGCGTATGTTACAGGTGGATACTGAAGCGGACAACCTGCCGGCACTTCATTTTTTTCGGGAAATGGGATTCGGAAATCCGCAGCAGCACATTTACCTGAGTCTCAACCTTTCCGATCTTCGTCGTCAAATTAAGGAGAAGAAAGAGAATGGGCGGGTGTGATTCCCCCGATTTCAATGTCACAATGAATAGAACAATCGGTCAGATTCAGCCTAAGCGCCTGAGACGTCTTTTGCGCAGGATCGTAAATATTTACAGCCCTTCCGGTAAGGAAGAAGATGTTCTTTATTATGTATACGGTTACATGAAAAAGCATCATCTTCCGGTGATACGCCAGTTTGTAGATGACAGTCGATATAATTTGGTTGTGGTGCCGTCGGGAATCGATGTCCAACTGGCACTCATCGGCCATCTGGATACGGTGGCGGCATATGACCTCGATCACTACGGTTATCGGGAAACCGGGGACCAGATTACGGGACTTGGCACCGCCGACATGAAAAGCGGCTGTGCCGCCATGGTGGAAGCCTTCATTAGCGTCTGGGAAAGTGGCTTTACCCGAATGCCCGTGGCCCTGGCCCTGGTTGTCGGAGAGGAAGAAGAAGGTGACGGAACCGAACGCCTGGTGGAGGATTTTTATTTTCCATGGGCGGTGGTGGCCGAACCCACAGATCTTCGTCCGTGTTTAAGTCATTATGGGTACCTGGAGATACAAATCTGTGCCCGGGGCAGAAGACGGCATGCCTCTTTGGCCGACCGCACTCGTAATCCTGTGGAAAACATGCTGAAAGTGCTCATGGAGGTTTGCCGTTATATGATGGACTACCGCCCCGAAGGGGTTTATAATATCAGGGATCTTTTAAGCAGCCATGTAGGATTTGCCGTACCGGATTGGTGTGAAGTCTGGTTGGATGTTCACCTTCCGCCCCATTCTCCCATCGGCGAAGTTTCTTTGGAACTGGAGCAAATTGTTAAGCGGATCCAAAAGGACAATCCACAAAATAATGCCGCCATCCGTTTTGTCACGGTGCATGACGGCTATGAACTTCCGGAAAAGGGGCCGGTGGTAGAGGTCTTGCAGAACCTGTACAAAAAGCGATCATTGGCCTGGACCCCGCAAGCGTTTTCTAGCCATTCCGACGCCAATAGATTATGGATTTCCGGGATGAAGCCAATTTTACTCGGACCGGGTCAGTTGCATATGGCTCACGCCCCCGAGGAGTCGGTTCCTTACAGCCAAGTTCAATGGGCGGCCGAATTTTATCGGGATCTCATTATATCCATGGGTTTCTGAAAATCTATATGGTGTGTTGTTTTTATCCGTTCTCTCAATAAACCGCATGAAAAGAGTGGCCCCAATGCCGGCGGCTTACCCATTTGCGATGATGGTACCGTTGATTACCTGTTGATCATGTCCCTCAACTTGGCGGAGCATTTAAAAGTGACAACCTTCCTTTCTTCAAGCATCATATCTTCACCGGTTGCCGGATTTCTGCCCCTACGAGCCTGTTTTTCTTTAACACAGAATTTCCCAAATCCGCTGATCAAGACATCTTCGCCGGATTCTAGAGTGTTTTTGATGACATCTACCAAGGTTTCCACGATTTCAATGGATTTTTTCTTTGTGAATCCATCTTTGTCGCTGATTCTCTCAATGATTTGAGCTTTTGTCAGTGTCATGCTCATTGCTCCTTTTGACTTGCAATATGGAGGATAAATGATCGCATCCAAACAGCCTGATGAAAACTATTACGTATTCGATTATCAATCTGATATCAATAAATAATTAAAAAAGAGAAGTCAATAATCAATTCCATGATTAGGATAACCTCCTACTTTATAGGTATTTATCCTATTAAAATGAACCATCCGCTCTATAGACAAATCGAGTCGCAATCTGATAAACAAAAGAATAAACAAAGGCGTTATTCTTATGTTAATAAGAACCTAATTTTTATGAAACAAAAATCAATCGCCCATGATGGAACCGGAGCCCTGGTGATTAATATAAAAGATATGATATCGGGAAGATTGCAAGACAGGGGATTGGCGCCTGTTGAGATAATGCGTCTGATTAAAGATGTATCCAACGTCGTCGGAGGCGCCTGGTATTTTAATCCGTCAGATGTAAAGAAAGCACTGAAAAGGCTGGGTTGGAGAGAATATATCTTGGACAATTTTACGCTGGAATTCATCTCTTTATATCTTGACGACGAAACCGTAAAAGGAAGGGGAAAGCCAATTTTACATTGAGTTTATAACGCTTAGGAACGACTTTGTTTGATGAATACACGGTTGTTGGAAATGCCGTGTCACAGGAAATTGGCAGCTTATGGAAAAGAGAACCGGGAAACGGCATAAATGTGATGCATCTGTTGCATTAGGCTGTTTTAACAACAAAAATTTGTTCAATGCCAAAATGCTCAACTACAGCAAGGAAGGGATGTATTTTGAGTCCGAGGTGCTCTTAAAAGAAGGCGCTAATATTTATTTTCAAATTAACGACTGTTTGTGTGACACTTCCGACGCCGAACGTTACGAAGGATTGCGGAGCGTATCCCTTGCTCGCGTAAAATGGTGGAAAGATATCGGCGGTAAGAAGGTCAATCATTTCGGCTTCGGCGTTAAATATGTGGAGTACTATTAAAAACGGATGCTCGATTCCGGAAGTGGAATTGCGCCGTAGCCTTTACCCGCCCTCGCTCTATCGAGCTTCGGCGCGGTTCACCTTGCCTTTCATCCCTGCTGTAAGCAGCAGGGTATTCAGGCGAAGGCGAATAAAAATGACAAATATCCTTATTGTTGACGATCAGGCATGGATTCAGGCATTATGCCGGGAAGGTCTGAGCGGCGAAGGGTATAACATATTCGCAACGGACAATATCGAAGCGGTGACGGAAGATATTTCATCCTTTGAGCCCCATATTGTTTTGCTGAATCAATATCTGAAACACGGATTTTTTGCCTGGGATGTTTTAAAAGAAATAAAAAGCCGAAATCCAAACCTCCCCGTGCTGGTGGTGACCATTCATGACACCCATCTAAAATGCCCTCAGCTTTCCCTGGCTGATGGGTACGTGGTCAACAGCCACATGGCGGGTAAAGAACTCAGACAAAAAATATCCATCTTGTTGCGGGATCAGTCGAATATCGCGGATGAGCCGTTAACGGCTTCGTAAAATAAGCCTGACGATATTTATGCCATCAATCAATCATCGCTTGCCATTACCATCACAACGTCTTATCTTTTGACACTCGATTACCATTGAATTATATTTTGAATTTATAGGCATGATGAATTCGACTTTTTACGAATTCATCAAAAACATGAATTGATAATTGCAATCTATGGAAAACTCACGCGAGGTCGTTCAGCATCCTGCGTCCGGAACCCGGGTTCTGATGTTTAGGGGTGATACCTTGGTATTCACGCTTTCCCTTTCTCATCCTCAAAAAGGGAATGCTTGGTTTCGAACGAATATCGGACATGCAAATGTTGCCAGAAAAGAGATCGTTAAGGAAGTGGATGAGAATCAGCCACCCCTTGGCAGGGATTGGTTTGACCTGCCCATGCAGCGAACCGGCGGCGGTAATTTTAAAATTCGGGTTCCCCTTTGTGAAGTGGGACATTTTGAGGCCAAATGTTTCTTTTTGCCACAAGAAGCGTCACGGCCGGTGTGGCCGGAAGGACCAAATGTGGCGATCAATGTAGAACCGGCGGATACCTGCTGCGCAAACATCATTTACAATGCCTTTGTCAGACAGTTTGGTCCCAACAAAAATGGTGATTTTTTTCGAAATGGGGATCAGGATTTGGTTGAGAGTCTGGACAAGAATGGCTATACGGTTATTCCACCTTCAGGAACATTTCGCGATCTCATTCAGGAACTCGATTTCATCATTGATGAGTTGGGATGCCGGATTATACAATTGCTTCCAATCCATCCCACACCCACCACTTATGCCCGAATGGGCCGTTTCGGGAGCCCGTATGCCGCTCTCAGTTTTACCGCCGTCGATTCGGCGTTGGCTGAATTCGATACGCGGGCCACACCTCTGGAACAATTTATTGAGCTGGTGGATGCAATTCATGCGCGTCAGGCGAAAATTTTACTCGACATCGCCATCAACCATACGGGTTGGGCTGCCGGTCTCCATGAGACCCACCCGCAGTGGCTGGTGCGGAATCCTGAAGGTTATATTGAAATGCCCGGTGCCTGGGGAGTGGTGTGGGCGGATCTGACCCGGCTAGATTATACCCAAAAGGACTTATGGCAATATATGGCGGATGTTTTTATTACCTGGTGCCGTCGGGGTGTGGATGGATTCCGTTGTGATGCAGGATACATGATCCCGGTTCCCGCATGGCGGTACATTGTGGCCAGGGTCAGGAATCAGTA
>Ga0307440_1001555_pt1 | contig 11082 bp, 8 predicted proteins | sample SalMarWE160410MG_FD_202150 | JGI IMG/M metagenome (GOLD analysis project Ga0307440, IMG submission 202150) | Salt marsh sediment microbial communities from the Plum Island Ecosystem LTER, Massachusetts, United States - WE1604-10 | ecosystem: Environmental > Aquatic > Marine > Intertidal zone >... | reverse complement strand
GGGTCCATCTCGCTGGCCGACCTGGTGGCCCAGCGGCAGATCCTCAAGCTCGAGCCCCTCCCGGAGTCCGGAGCGCTCGGCCGCGCGAACTGAGGCCCCAGTGGGCCGCCCCGACATCTACCTGGACCATGCCGCCACCACGCCGCTGGACGCGGCCGTGCTGGAGGCGATGCTGCCGGCTCTGCAGGGCACCTTCGGCAACCCCGCCAGCGTGCACCGGACGGGCCAGGCGGCGCGGCGGCTGGTAGAGGGAGCGCGGGAGCAGCTGGCCGCTGCGCTCCATGCTCGGCCCCATCAGATCCACTTCACCTGCGGCGCCACCGAAGCCGACAACCAGGCGCTTCGCGGCCTGCTGCAGGGCGGCGCTGGCGGCCTGGTGACGAGCCCCTTGGAGCACGCCGCGGTGCTGGCTACGGCGCGCGCCCTGGCTGCCGCGGGCACACCGGTCAGCTACGTGGAGGTGGACGAGCGCGGGGTCGTGACGGCAGACGCCGTACGCCGGGCGCTGGAGGCCGCCCCCGGCAGCAGGCTGGTGGCATTGATGGCGGTCAACAACGAGACGGGTGTGCTGACCGATATCCCGGCCGTGGCCGAGGCGGCCCACGAGCATGGCGCGCTGCTCTTCAGCGACGCCGTCCAGGCCTTCGGCAGCGAGCCGCTGGACGTCTCGGACTGGGGCGTGGACCTGCTCGCCGTCTCGGGCCACAAGATCCACGGCCCCAAGGGGGCGGGCGCCCTCTTCCTGGCCGACGGGGTGGAGCTGCAGCCCATCGTCTACGGAGGCGAGCAGGAGCGGGGGTTGAGACCCGGCACGCACGCGGTTCCGGCCATCGTGGGTCTCGGCGCCGCGGCCGAGCTGGCCGCCCACCGGCTGGCGGAGCGGCGGGAGCGGACGCGCGCCGCCCGCGATGCCTTCGAGGCGGCGGCGTTGTCTGTGGACGGCGTGCGCCGCAACGCGGCGGAGGCGCCACGTGGCGTGAAGCACAGCAACCTGCGCGTCGATGGCGTGGATGGCGAGACCTTGCTGCTGGCGCTCGACGACATGGGCGTGCAGGCCAGCGCCGGCTCCGCCTGCGCTGCCGGCAGCGTGGAGCCGAGCCACGTGCTGCAGGCGATGGGGCTCAGCCGGGCGCAGGCGCGTGCCAGCCTGCGCTTCAGCTTCGCGCACTGCGTCGGCGTGGCCGAGGCGGAGCGTGCGGCAGGGACGTTCGCCTCCGCGGTGGCGCGCTGCCGCGAGGTGGCGGCGTGACGCCGTAACGAGCGATCCGGTTCCGAGGCGCGTCAGGCGGTCTTGCGGCGTTCTGCGCGAGCTAGCGCGCGCTGCGGCTCGTCGAGGTCGTCCGCCTGCAGGGAGAGGCGGGTGACGCCGGTGCCGGGGATCTCGTACATCAGGTCGGTGAGGCTTCGCTCCAGCACCGAGCGCAAGGCGCGGGCGCCGGTGCGGCGGAGACGAGCCCGGCGTGCCACCTCGAAGAGCGCCTCCTGACTGAACTCCAGGTCGACCCCCTCGAGGGCGAAGAGCTCACGGTACTGCTTCACCAGGGCGTTGCGGGGCTTGGTGAGGACGTCCACCAGGGCTTCCAGGCTGAGGTCGTGAAGCCGCACGCTCACCGTCAAACGCCCGATCAGCTCCGGGATGAGGCCAAAGGCCATCAGGTCCTCGGGCAGCACCTCGGCCGCGACCACCGGGTCGGGCGCGCCGATGGCGGCTGGCTCGGACTGGAAGCCCACGCGCGACACGCTCACCCGCCTGCGCAGGATGTCCTCGAGCCCCTCGAAGGCGCCGCCGACGATGAACAGGATGTTGGTGGTGTCGACCGCGATCAGCTCCTGGTGCGGGTGCTTGCGTCCGCCCTGGGGCGGCACGTGGGTGACGGTGCCCTCGATGATCTTCAGCAGCGCCTGCTGGACGCCCTCGCCGGAGACGTCCCGGGTGATCGACACCCCTTCGGACTTGCGGGCGATCTTGTCGATCTCGTCGATGTAGATGATGCCGCGCTCGGCTGCCGCCACGTCGTAATTGGCCACCTGGAGCAGGCGCAGGACGATGTTCTCGACATCGTCGCCGACGTAGCCGGCCTCGGTGAGGGTGGTGGCGTCGGCGATGGCGAAGGGCACCTGCAGGGTGTGCGCCAGGCTCCGCGCCAGCAGCGTCTTGCCGGTGCCGCTGTTGCCGATGAGCAGCAGGTTCGACTTCTCGACCTCCGCCTCGGGGTTCTGCAGCCGGCGGTAGTGGTTGTAGACGGCGACCGCCAGCGTACGCTTGGCCTCCTCCTGCTCGATCACGTACTGGTCGAGGTGCGCCTTGAGCTCGCGGGGGGTAGGCAGCTGGAGCTTGGGCAGCGCGCGCTGCTTGGCGCCAGCCAGCACGTCGTTGACTCGCTCGGCGCAGTCGTTGCAGATGTGGGCGGTGCCGTTGGCGCTGGACACCAACTCGCGGACCTCCGCCTGGGTGCGGCCACAGAAGCTGCAACGCGGTTGTGCCACGGGTCAGCTCTCCTTGGTGGGGGTGAAGCGGCCGAGGTGTCGGGGCTCGACCACGCGGTCGATGAGGCCGTACGTCACCGCCTCCTCGGGCGCCATGAAGTTGTCACGCTCCATGTCCCGGCGCAGCTTCTCGCGCGGGTGGCCGGTGTGCTGCTCGTAGATGGCCTCGAGCGCCTCGCGGATCTCCATGAACTCGCGTGCCTGCACCTCGAGGTCCGGCAGGCTGGAGCGAGGGAAGCCGGCCGAGCCGGCATGGATCATGATGCGGCTGTGGGGCAGCGCCACCCGGTGGCCGCGCTCGCCGGCCATGAGGATGACCGACCCCATGGACATGGCGACGCCGACGCAGTTGGTGTGCACCGGCGCGGAGATGTACTGCATGACGTCGTAGATGGCCAGGCCGGCGTACACCTCCCCGCCCGGGGTGTTGATGAACATGTTGATCGGCTGCTCGCTCGATTGCGAGTCGAGCAGCAGCAGCTGCGCCGTCACCACGTTCGCCGTCTCCGAGTCGATGGCGCTGCCGAGGAAGATGATGCGCTCCTTGAGCAGTCGGCTGTAGACGTCGTAGGTGCGTTCTCCGCGGCCGGTCTGTTCGATGACGTACGGGACGAGCGGCATACGCCACAAGCTTAGCATCGCACCACACGGGCACGCGTCCCGGTGCGGCACGTGGTTGGCGTGCCGGCCGGCTAGCGCTCGTCGGCGGCGGTCGCCTCCTCCTGGCCGGCGGCCTCGTCGTCGTCGGCGGCCTCGGCGGCTTCTTCATAGGCGCGCGCAGCCTCCTCGTCGGCTCCGGCAGCGCCTGCGGCCGTCGCGCCGCCGTCCGCCTCGCCCTCGGGGGTCGCCGTCTCATCGGGCGCGCCTACCAGCTCGCGGACCGTCTCGCGCAGTGCTTTGTCGCGCGCCAGCAGGAAGCGGTAGTTCGTCAGCCAGCTGTCGCCCATCTCCCGGCGGAAGCGGCCGGGGTCCTGGCGCTGCCGCCTGGCCATGTACCGCACGGCCTCATCGAACTCCTCGTCGCTCACCTCGGTGCCGCGCTGCTCCTGGAGGCGTTCCAGCACCAGGTCGCGGCGCACGCTCCTGAGGGCTTCGGCCTTGAGCTCGCCCTCGAACTCCTCCAGCTCCTCCTTGGCCTCGAGGTCCTGCAGGAAGCGCTCGAGCGTCGAGCCGCGCCGCGCCTGGTCCTCCTCCACGTCGCGCAGCAGGCTGCGGCTGCGCCGCTGCACCAGGCTCTCGGGGACCTCGAAGTCGGTGGCCTCGAGCAGCTTCTCGACGAGCTCCTCGCGCTGGGCGTCGAAGGCGTCCCGTTCGAGCTGCGAACGCAAGCTGCCGGCGATGGCTTCGCGCGCCTCGGCCCACGTCTCCATGCCCAGGGTCTTGGCGAACTCGTCGTCCGGCTCGGGCTTTTCCTTGGCCTGGACGTCCTTGACCAGCACCCGAAGGGTACGCGTGGGCGGCTCGCCACCGTCCTCGGCGGGTTGCTCCGCGACGTCGCTGAGGCTCAGGTCCACGATGTCGCCGATCCCCTTGCCCACGAGCTGCTCGCGCACCTCCGCGCCGGCGACCTCCATGTCGACCCACTGCTCCGGGCCGCCGCCTTCCTCGGACTCCGAAGGCTCGGTCGGCAGCGTCTGCAGCAGCACCACATCGGTGCCCTGCGCCGCGCGATCCACGGGCACGCGCGTGGCGTTCTCGTTTCGCAGCTGCTCCACGGTCCGGTCGATCATGGCGTCGTCGACCACGCCCGCGCGGGCGTCCAGCACGATCTGCGACAGATCGGGCAGCTTCACCTCGGGGTAGAGCTCGGCGTGCACCTCGAAGGTGAAGGACTCTCCCTCCTTGGGCGCGTCGGAGTGGAAGTGGGCGTGGACCGGCGTGAGCTCGAGCTCGCGCACGGCGTCCGGATAAGCGGCATCGACGAGCGCCTCCTTGACCTCGTCCTCGAGCGTCTCGCGGCCGACGCGGCGCTCCAGCACGCCGCGCGGTGCATGGCCCGGGCGGAAGCCCGGAACCTTCACGCTGCGTGCGAGCTCGCGGACGATGCGGTCGAAGGCCGCATCCACGTCTCCCGCGGGCACCGTCACCTTGAAGGTCGCGTTGACCCCCTGCGTCTCGATGAGTTGCGTCTCCATGGGTCTCCTAGCCTTTCGAGGGCGCCCGGCCGGGGCGGCCCGCTGGCGGCGCCCGCCCGCAGGCGAGCTGCGTTGCGTCGCGCTCCTGCCGGGTGGGGGCGCCACCCCGCCACCCGGCAGGTGTCGGGCCGCCAGGGAGCTGGTGCGAGGAGCGGGACTTGAACCCGCACGGCTAGGCCACTAGATCCTAAATCTAGCGCGTCTACCAATTCCGCCATCCTCGCGCACGGCGGCCCCGAGGCTCGCACCCCGCCCAGCGGGCGACACGCCGCGAGGAGGGGTCCTTGGGGCCCCTCCCGGGCGTCGGGGCGTGCCCCGTGTGCTGGGGTGGATGATGGGATTCGAACCCACGACCCTCGGAACCACAATCCGATGCTCTAACCTACTGAGCTACATCCACCGCGCTCGCAACCAAGAGTCTATCAGACCTGCCCAGGCTGTGGGAACTCGGGCTGCGCCGCGGTTCGTGCCGGCCCCACGTCCCGCAGGCGGTGTCCGAGCCTTGGCGGCGGCGAGCGCCTGGAAGCGGCCGGGCACGCCGACCGGCAGACGAGTCGCCCGGGACCGCCGCCGGCGAACGGGCGGGCGACGGTACCGGGCGACTCGTGGCGCCGGCTGCTACACCCAGGGTGTGGCGCGGGCCGGCACCATCCCGACGACTGCTACTGCGCCAGGATGCTGTCGATCTTGGTCTGCGCGGTGTTCAATGCGTCCTGCACGGATTGCGAACCGGACAGAGCGGACTGGATGGCGGTCCACACCGCCTGCGAGACCTTCGGGTACTTCGTGCCCAGTCCGAGCGTGCGCGGATGCGCGTTCACGGTCTGGTTGATGTACACCTCCCACTCGGGGCCCGCCTCCTTCAGGTACTGCTGGGCCACGGCGGGCCTGGCCGGCAGGTAACCGAACAGCTTGGCGAGCTTGAGCTGCATCTCAGGCGTCTGCATGCCCTTGATGTACTCGAACGCCATCTGCTGCGCAGCGCTGTTGCCACTCTTGCTGACCATCCAGTCCTCGCCGCCCAGGGGCACGATCACGTGCTGCGAGGGGTCGCGGACCGGCACCGGCACGATGCCGAACTGCTTGCCGTAGTACATGCCGTTCTGGTTGAGCGTGGGGAAGTTCCAGGGGCCGTTGACCATCATGGCGGCCTTGCCGGCGATGAACTGGCCCGTCGCGGCAGGGGTCTGGCTCCAGTTGAGGCACGACTTCGACGCCGAGCCGTCGTCGATGAGCTGCTTCCACAGGCTCAACGCTTGCACGCCCGCCGAGGACGCGATGTTGGAGAAGTCGGGCTTGCCGCCGTTGCTCCAGAAGAACGGCTCCCACTGCCAGGTGGTGTCCTCTGCGGCCTCACAGGTGAGCGCGATGCCGTAGTGGTCCGAGGTCGTGAGCGCCTTGGCTGCCGCTACCAGCTCGTCCCAGGTCTTGGGCGGCTGGACGTTGGCGGCCTTCAGCATGTCGATGTTGTAGATCAGCGCGATCGAGTTGGCGCCGGCAACCGGCAGGCTGTAGTACTTGCCGCCCGAGAGGCCCTCATCGATGACGGCCTGGTAGTACCCTTCGGTGCTGAAGCCGCTCAGATCGCTGAGCGCCACGACCTGGCCGGTCTCGATCATGGTGGACACGAAGGGGTTGTCGACGGCCAGCAGGTTGGGCAGCGCGTGGCCGGCGGCCTGTGTCAGGAGCTTGGTGTCCAGGTTGGCGAATGGCACGTACTGCCGCTTGACGGTCACACCGGGGTGGGCCGCCTCGAACTGCTTCGTGTAGTCGGCCAGGGCCTGGATCTGGCCCGGGGTGTTGAAGTAGTCCTCCTCCGTGAGCGTTATCGAGCTCTGGGCTTGCGACATTCCGAGCACAGCGAGCATGGCGATCGACAGGGCTACCACCCCGCCGAGTCGCATCCTTGCGAGTAGCTTCACAGCGCTTCTCCCTTCTGGGTTCGTGACAGAGAACTGAGCTGGCCGAGGCCTACGCAGCTGAGCGGGCGGGTTGCGCGTCTCTAGTCCATGTACCACTCCCTCCGTGCCGTGAATGGCGGGCGTCGGCTGCTGGCTAGCCTTTCACCGAGCCCGCCGTGAGGCCACTCGCGATGTAGCGCTGGGCCACCACCAGCATCACCCCGGCCGGAACCAGGGCGAACGCCGATGCGGCCATCACTGCGCCCCAGTCGGTCGAGTAGTTGCCGAGATAGGTGTAGATCCCCAGCGTGATCGGCAGGATGCCCGACCCGTTGAGGATGGTCAGGGCGAAGATGAAGTCCCCCCAGCCGTTCAGGAACGCGAAGACGGCGACGGTGATGATGGCCGAGCGGGCGAGCGGGATCACGATGCGACGGAAGGTGGTCCACTCGGACGCTCCGTCGACCCTGGCGGCATCCATCAGCTCGTTGGGCAGGCTGAAGAAGAACGCCCTCAGCACCAGGATGGCGAAGGGGATGGCGTAGCTGCCGTCGGCCAGCACCAGCCCCACGTAGGTGTTCACCAGGTGGATCCAGTGGAAGATGATGAACAGCGAGGTCGCCAGCACGATGGAGGGGACGATCTGGGCGATGAGCAGTGAGCTGACGATGACGATCGTCACGCGGAGGCGGTACTTCGACAAGGCGTAGGCTGCCGGCACGGCCACGATCAGCGCCAGCAACGCCGTCCCCAGGGCCACGAAGACGCTCGTCAGCACGTTGCCGGACTGCGCCTCGATGACGGTGAGGTAGTTCTCCAGAGTCGCAGCGTGCGGGAGCCAGTAGAACGTGCCGCTGAACAGGGTCTCGGTCGACTCGAACGAGCCGACCAGAATGGCATATACCGGGAACAGCACGAACGCCAGGGCAATGGCGGCCGCCAGGGCGCGGAGCCAGCGCACGGCCGTCCGGCGCTGCAGCCGGGTCATCGGTCGGCCCCCGAGCTCCCCTGCAGCGAGTCCCGGCTGAGCCACAGGTACAGGGGCGAGCAGATCAGCGCCAGCACCAGCAGCACGTTGTTGAGCGCGGCACCCTGGCCGAAGTTGAACTGCTGGAACGAGAGGTTGTACGACCAGGTCGTGATCAGCTGGCTGGAGTTGGCCGGGCCCCCTCCGGTCAGGCCGATCACCAGGTCGAACACCTTCACGGTGAAGACGAACCCGAGGAGCAGCACCACCTCGATGACCGGCAGGATGATCGGCACGATGACGAGGACGAGCCTCTGCCACGGGCCGGCGCCGTCGATGGTGGCCGCTTCCGTGACCTCCGTCGGCACATCCTGGATGGCGCTGTAGAGCAGCACGGTGAAGAAGGGCACACCGAGCCAGATGTTGGCGATGAGGACCGTCCACAGCGCCAGATGCGGGCTGTTCAGCCAATCGATCGGATGGTGGGCCAGCCCGATGGCCATGAGGATCTGGTTGACGGCCCCGCCTTCGGCCTGGAACAGGAACTTGAACATCACCCCGGTGACGAACAACGGCAGCAGCCAAGGCACGATGACGAGCGAGCGGCCCAGCGTCCGCCCCGGGAACTCGGTGCCAAACAGCAAGGCGAGCGCGAAGCCGATGATGAACTGGAAGAAGAGCGACCCGGCCGTGAACTCGAAGGTGTGCAGGATCGCCTGTAGGGTGGTGGCGTCGTGGAAGATGAAGCGGTAGTTGGCGAGCCCGGCGAAGGGGGCGGCGAACTTGGCGATCGTCGCCGGAGAGGTGCGTTCGAAGCTCAACATGACGTTGTAGACGATGGGCAGCGCGAACGCGAAGAGCAGGTAGGCGATCGCAGGGGTCAGGAACAGCCAGCCTGCGAGCTGCCGTTTTCTGCGAGCGGACAGCCCTCGTGGCGGGCCCGTGCCCGACGACCGAGAGGACGCGGCCGTGCCTGGCGGATCCGGTGTCGGGGCCGCCGCGCTCGCCTGAGTGTTGTCGTTCATTAGAGCCACGTTGGGACCCACTCCCTGAGCATCGCTTGCAAGCACGCTCCGGCGGCTACCTGCCCTCAAGCGCCAGGCTGGTCAGACTGCCCCCCTCCCGCAGGTAGACGGGGATGCGCTCCAAGGGCGCGTCCACTGTCAGCCAGCCGCTTCGCCGCACCGGCTCTCCGGTCCAGGCGTCCAGCCACGCCGCTCCGGCGGGGAGGTACACCTCGCGCTCCCGGGCACCCAACGTCGTCACCGGGGCCACCAGCACGTCCGGGCCGAACATGAACTGGTCGCTCACCTCCCACGCCGCCTGCTCCTCGGGGAACTCCAGGAAGAGAGGGCGCATGGGGGGGAGGCCGCTGGCGCTGGCGGCGGCCATCTGATCCATCACGTAGGGGCGGATGCTCTCGCGCAGCGCCAGCTGCTGGCGGATCAAGGCGTACGCCTCCTCGCCGAACGACCACACCTCGTTCGGGGCCCCGGTCTGGTCCGAGCCGACGAGCGGGCCCGGTTCCCGGACGCCGTGGAGCCTGAACAGCGGGCAGAAGGTGCCGTACTGGAACCACCTGACGATGAGCTCCCGGAAGGTCGCAGAGGACGGGTCGCCGTTCCTGAAGCCCCCGATGTCGGTCGTCCACCAGGGGATCCCTGAGAGGGCCATGTTGAGGCCCGCCGGGATCTGCGCGGCCAGCGCCTCGAAGGTGGACTCGATGTCGCCCGACCACACCGCGGCGCCGTAGCGCTGGCTGCCGGCCCAGGCGGAGCGGCACAGCAACACCGCCTCCTTCTCGCCGCTCGCCAGCAGGCCTTCGTGGAAGCCGCGGGCATGCTCCCTCGGGTAGACGCCCTGGACCTCCGAGCCCTGGCCGAGGAAGTAGCGTGCGCCGTCGGGGTTGTCGGCCAGGATCTCCGGCTCGCAGGCGTCCAGCCAGAACGCCCGGATGCCGTAGCGGCCGTACCCGCTGGTGACCTTCTCCCAGATGTAGCGGCGCGCGTCGGGGTTGGTCGAGTCGTAGTAGCGCATGAAGGCCTGGCCGTCCTCGCCCTTGTCCCAGAAGGCGTGGTGCAGCGGCAGGCCTGAGAGGCTGCCCACCAGCAGGCCGCGCCGGTCCATCTCGGCGTAGTTCGCACCGTTGGGGTTGACCGTGGGCCATACCGACACCATCAGCTCGACGCCGAGCTCCCGCAGCTCATCCACCATCGCCTGAGGATCCGGCCACTCGGCCGGGTCGAACCGCCACTCGCCCTGCCGCGTCCAGTGGAAGTAGTCGCAGACGATCACCGACAGCGGCAGCCCGCGCCTGTGGTACTCGCGGGCTACCTCCAGCAGCTCGTCCTGGCTGCGGTAGCGCAGCTTGGATTGCCAGAATCCGGACGCCCACGCCGGCAGCATGGGCGGCAGGCCGGTGGCCCGCACGTAGCGGCTGACGATGTCGGCCGGGGTGGGGCCGGTCGTCACCCAGTAGTCGAACTGCCGGGCAGCGTCCGCGGCCCACCTGGTGCGGTTGGCGCCCAGCTCGACGCGGCCGACCCCCGGCATGTTCCAGAGCATGCCGTAGCCTCGGTTGGAGAGGGTGAACGGCACCGAGACCTCGGTGTTGCGCTGTACCAGGTCGATGACGGCCCCCTTCTGGTCGAAGAGGCCGTGCTGGTGCTGGCCGAGCCCGTAGAAGCGCTCGCCCGGGTAGGCGTCGAACGTGACGTCGCAGCGGTACAGGTCGCCGCCGCCGCGGCGGTAGCGCCGCTGAGGGGGCGAGGTGAAGTGGGGGACGCTTTCGCCGAACAGCTCCTGGCCGTCCGCGCGGCGGAAACGCAGCAGGGGCGGGAAGCGCATGAAGCGGTCCTCGTGGTTGTCACGCACCTCGACGACCAGGTCGCCGTTGCGCACCTCCGCCCGGTCCCCCATGATCTCGACCTCGGCGTCACGGGCGCCGGCGTCGAGCAGGGCGCTGCCGGGCGTCTCCGCAACGGATCCCCCGAGCGTGGCGCGCACGCGGGCGCCGCTCTCCCCCCAAGCGTCGACCCGCAGCACCTCGCCGCTCTCGAGCACGGTCAGGCCGGTCTTGTTGGCGATGAACGTTGCCATCTCGCGATCCTATTCCGGCTCGGGGACGAGCCAAATTGCAGTAGAACGTCGGCGTGGACAGTGCCCTGGCACGGCCCGCCCGGCGAGCCCTTGGGAGACCCGGTGGCGGTCCGTCAGCTACGCGCTGTTAACGCTCTCAATATAGGGGTGCCGACTCGGCCTGTCAAGACGCGATCGCGCTGTATGCACACAGGGACACACTTTCCTCATATCGGGATCATGCTGGCGTGCCACCGCTGTCGGACGGTTCGTGCCCTGGACGCGGCTGCCAGACTCAGCTTTCTGTGAGCGCTATCAGCTGGTTGGGCGGTACTCGTGACCTCCGGCCCCAGTGGGCGACGGCGCGATGACGGAGGCCCAGGTCACAGTGGGCGCTCGTCGCCGGGCACCGCCCCCGCCCCTCGGGCCAGCTCGGCGACGCCTGCCACGCTCAGCACGCGCAGCTCTCCCTCCAGGAAGAGGGTGCACGGGGCACGGTCCAGTCGGAGCTCCG
>Ga0307440_1001554_pt1 | contig 11086 bp, 5 predicted proteins | sample SalMarWE160410MG_FD_202150 | JGI IMG/M metagenome (GOLD analysis project Ga0307440, IMG submission 202150) | Salt marsh sediment microbial communities from the Plum Island Ecosystem LTER, Massachusetts, United States - WE1604-10 | ecosystem: Environmental > Aquatic > Marine > Intertidal zone >... | reverse complement strand
GCCGCTTCGACCAGGGCCGGGCCCTTGCCGAGCTGGACGCCTTCGCCGACGGATGTGACTACCTGCTGGGTCACAATCTCCTCGGCCACGACCTGCCCACCCTGCGGGCCCTGGCTCCGGTGCTGGACCTGCTGCGCCGGCCGGTGGTGGACACCCTGTACCTGTCCCCGCTTGCTTTCCCGGAGAACCCGTATCACCGTTTGGTGAAGGACTACAAGCTGGTGCGGGATGCCGTGAGCGACCCGGTGGCGGATGCGCGCCTGGCCGCCAAGGTCTTCTGTGAGCAGTGGGGGGAGCTTGCCCGTCGGGCCCGGGCGGGGGAGGCGGACCTGCTGCGGCTCTATCGGTTCTGCTTCCGCGGAGCGACCGGACTTGCCGGCGCCGACCGGGGCGGAGACGGCCTTGCCGCGGCCTTCGCCTCCCTGGGGGCGGATCTGCCGAGCCCGGGTGCGACTCTGGAGCTGCTGCTGGCCCGCTGGCGGGGGTTCAGCTGCGCCCAGGCAGCTCCCGCCCTTGCCCTGCACCACCTCGCCGACCCCCGGCTGCGGCCGGTCGCCGCCTACGCCACCGCCTGGCTACAGGTCGCAGGCGCCCGCTCGGTGCTGCCGCCCTGGGTGCGGCGCCGTTTCCCGGAGACGGCGGGTCTGCTTCGCCAGCTGCGCGATGTCCCCTGCGGGGATCCGGAGTGCGCCTGGTGCACCGAGGTTCACAACCCCCGCGCCGAGCTCAAGCGCTGGTTCGGCTTCGACGCCTTCCGTGCACTGCCGGCCACCCCCGAAGGCGACAGCCTGCAGGAGGCGGTGGTGACCCACGGCATGGGGGGCGGCTGCCAGCTGGCCATCTTGCCCACCGGGGGCGGCAAGTCGCTCTGCTTCCAGCTCCCGGCCCTGGCCCGCAACAGTCGTCTCGGCAGCCTCACGGTGGTCATCTCGCCCCTGCAGGCCCTGATGAAGGATCAGGTGGACAACCTGGCCCGTAAGACCGGCACCACGGCGGCCGCTGCCTTGTACGGCATGCTGACCCCGCCGGAGCGGGGCGAGGTCCTGGAGCGGCTGCGCCTGGGGGACCTGGCCATCCTCTACGTCTCCCCGGAGCAGCTGCGCAATACATCCTTCCGCAGCGTCCTGGAGACCCGGGAAATCGGCTGCTGGGTCTTCGACGAGGCGCACTGCCTGTCCAAGTGGGGTCACGATTTTCGGCCCGATTACCTGTATGCCGGCCGCTTCATCAAGGAGCTGGCCGCGCGGCAGGGCGTTCCCGTGCCGCCGGTGGCCTGCTTCACCGCCACCGCGAAACGCGACGTGACCGCCGAGATCCTCGGCTACTTCCGCGAGCACCTGGACCTGGATCTGAGGCTCTTCGAGGGCGGCGTGGAGCGGGACAATCTGACCTTCGAGGTCCAGGTCGCCCGGGTGATGGAGAAGCCGGCGCGGGTGCACGCGATCCTCGAGGAGCACCTGGCCGAGGGCGGGGCGGCGGTGGTCTATGCATCCACCCGGAAGCGCACCCAGGAGCTGGCCGAATATCTGAGCGCCCAGGGCTGGGCGGCGGCGGCATTCCATGCCGGGCTCGCGGCCCCGGAGAAGAGACGCATCCAGGATGCCTTCATCGGCGGCGAGCTGCGGGTGATCTGCGCCACCAACGCCTTCGGCATGGGGGTGGACAAGGAGGACGTGCGCCTGGTGGTGCACCTGGACATCCCCGGCTCACTGGAGAGCTACGTGCAGGAGGCCGGGCGCGCTGGGCGGGACCGTAAGCCGGCCCTCTGCATCCTGCTGTACGACGAGCAGGACGTGGAGCGTCAGTTCCGCATGGAGGCCATGTCCGAGCTCAGCCGTCAGGACATCGCCGAGATCCTGCGGGGGCTCCGCCGGGCAAGGCGGGGCAAGGAGGACGCGGTGGTGCTCACCAGTGGGGAGCTGCTGCGGGACGAGGCGCTGCGCCTGGGCTTCGACCCGGCGGATCGGCAGGCGGACACGCGCGTGCGGGTTGCGGTGGCCTGGCTGGAGCGGGCGGGTCTGGTGGAGCGCAACGAGAACCGGACCCGCGTCTTCCAGGGCCGCCCGGCGGTCGCCAGCCTGGACGATGCGCGGCGCCGCATCGCCTCCCTGGGCCTCTCCGCCGCCCAGGAGGCCCGCTGGCTGGCCGTGCTGGAGGCGCTGATCAATGCCGATCCGGACGAGGGCTTCACCGCGGACGAGCTCGCGCGGCTGCCCGTCTTCAGGCGGATCGAGGCGGATCAGGGCACCTGGGATACGGGCGAGACCCCGGGCCTGCGGGTACTGCGCACCCTGCACGATATGGCGGGCGCCGGACTGCTCCACCAGGGGCCCCAGCTCAGCGCCTTCCTGCGCCATAGGGTTCAGCACAGCTCGGAGCAGATCCTCCGGCGCGCCTGCGAGCTGGAGCGGGCCATGCTCGATGCCCTGCGCCTGGAGGCCCCGGAGGCGGAGACCGGCGAGTGGCTTCCCCTTTCCCTGCCGCGGCTCAACCAGCGGCTCCGCGACCAGGGGCTCGACAGCAACCCGGAGACCCTGCGGAACCTGCTCGGGAGCCTCGCTCGGGATGGCAGGGGACTGGCCGGAGAGCGGGGCAGCCTGGAGTTTCGCCAGAACGACCGGGAGCACTACCGGGTCAAGCTCCACCGGGACTGGCCTGTCCTGACCGCAACCGCCGACCGGCGCCAGGCGGTGGCGGCAGTGATCCTCAAGACCCTGCTGGCCAAGCTGCCCGCGGACGCCCCCGCCGGCACGGAGCTCCTCGTGAGCTTCGGCACCGACGAGCTGACGCAAGCGCTGCGCGCGGACGTGACCCTCGCGGGCGGCCTCCGCGATCCCCTCGCAGCCGTCGACCGCGGCCTGATGTTCCTCCATGAGCAGGGGGCGATCGTGCTGCAGCGGGGACTCGCTGTCTTTCGTCAGGCCATGACCATTCGGGTGCTCCCGGAGGGCAAGGGCAGACGCTACACCGCCTCCCAGCACCAGCCCCTGGCCCGGCACTATGGCGAGCGGATCTTCCAGATCCACGTGATGAACGAGTATGCGCGGCTCGGGGCGGAGAAGATCCGCCAGGCCCTCGCCCTCATCACCGCCTACTTCACCCTGGACAAGGGAAGCTTCGTCAAGCGCTTTTTCCCGGACCGGCGCGAGATCCTGGAGCGGGCCACCACGGCCGAGTCCTTCCGGCGCATTGTCGAGTCCCTCGCCAACCCGGTCCAGACCGAGATCGTCGCCGCCCCTGAGGACGGCAACCGCCTGGTGCTGGCAGGTCCCGGCTCCGGCAAGACTCGCGTGGTGGTCCACCGCTGCGCCTACCTGCTGCGGGTGCGCCGGGTGGACCCCGGGGGCATCCTGGTGTTGTGCTTCAACCGCAACGCCGCCCTGGAGCTGCGCCGCCGGCTGCTCGACCTGGTGGGGGAGGACGCACGCGGCGTCACGGTCCAGACCTACCACGGACTGGCCATGCGGCTGACGGGGTCTTCCTTCGCGGAGCGGTTGGAGCGCGGCGGCGGCAGGGGTCCCGATCTGGAGACCCTCATCCCCCGCGCCTGCGACCTCCTGGAAGGATGCACCGAGGTCCCGGGGATCGAGCCGGATGCCCTGCGGGACCGGCTGCTCGCCGGCTACCGTCACATCCTGGTGGACGAGTACCAGGATATAGACGCGGACCAGTACCGCCTGATCTCGGCCCTGGCCGGACGCACCCGCGAGGATGCCAAGCTCACCCTGCTGGCGGTGGGGGACGACGACCAGAACATTTACGGCTTTCGGGGTGCCAACGTGGAGTACATCCATCGCTTTCGGCAGGACTACCAGGCGGAGGTGCATTACCTGGTGGAGAACTACCGCTCCAGCGCCCTGATCGTCGCCGCGGCAAATGCCCTGATCGCCCACAACCGCGACCGGATGAAGATGGACCAACCCATCCGCGTGGACGCCCAGCGCCGGACGGGTCCTCCGGGCGGCCGCTTGGAGACGCTCGACCCGGTTGCTCGTGGGCGTGTGCTGGTCCTGGAGGTGCCGGACCCGGGCCGCCAAGCCGTCGCCCTGATCGAGCGGACGCGAGCGCTCCGGCACCTGGGCGGCGGCAGCTGGTCGGACTTTGCGGTTCTTGCCCGCAGCCGCGCGGTGCTGGAGCCTATCCGTGCCCTATGCGAAGCCGTGGGGATCCCTGTCGCCTGGCGGGAGGACCTGCCGCCCCTGCACCGGGTGCGGGAGGTGGCGGCCTTTCTCGACCGCCTGAAGGCCATGGGAAACGCGGAGCTGACGCTGGACCAGCTCATGGCGGCCGGGGGGCGAGGGATGCTGGTTGGGGAGGTTGGCGGAGCGGCAGCCGCGCAGCCGCAGCCCGTATCTGGCCAGGCCGCGGGAGGATGCGGCACCGAGAGCGCCTTGCCCCTGTCAGGGGTGCCCCGGGGAGCGGAAATGCCCGCCTCGGGAAATCCCTGGGAGGCCCTCGTCCGAGAGCTGATCCGCGCCTGGGCCGACCAGGCGGGAGATGCCCCGATGCCGGCCGGCCAGGTACTGGAGCTCTGCTACGAGACCCTCGCGGAGCAGCGCCGGGACCGCTGCCTGGGCGACGGCGTCCTGCTCTCGACACTGCACGGCGCGAAAGGCATGGAATTCCCCCACGTGCTGATCGCCGACGGCGGCTGGCATCGCGAGGATCGCGGCGAGGATGAGCGCCGGCTCTACTACGTCGGCATGACCCGTGCGCAGGAGACCCTCACGCTCGGTGCGCTTACGGGCAACGGCAATCCCTGGGTGCAGGAGATCGAGGGGGACTGGCTCATGCGCCTGCGACCGAAGGTCGAGCCGCCACCCGCTGAGGTCGTCGCGCGCCGCTATCAGCTGCTGACCCTCGCCGACCTGGATCTGAGCTATGCGGGCCGCCTGCCGCCGGAGGACTCCGTGCAGCCCCGCCTGGTTGCCCTGAAGACGGGCGACGCGCTCCAGGCCCTTGTCCGCGGCGAGCGCGTCTTTCTCGCGGATGCGAGCGGGGCTCCGGTAGCGCGTCTGTCCAAACGGGCCTCCGGCGAGTGGTTGCCGAGGGTCTCTCAGATCGAGGCCGTCAAGATCGTCGCCCTGATGCGCCGCCGCCGCGAGGACGGCGACCCCGCCTTCCAGGACCGCTGCCGCGCCGAGACCTGGGAGGTGCCGCTGGTTGAGGTCTGCATGCGTCCGTGAGACTCGTCTTCCGCGCCATTGGGTTCGGCCAAACGAAGATGCGGCCCGACGTCGCCCCGGGCTGTTGGGTGCCCGGGCTTGGCGGAACCGGGCTTCCACAATAGGCGGGGTGGAGCCAGACCCGGTCCTTTCCGACCCCATGCTCACGTCGGGGTCCAATCCAGCCCTCGCAAGCGGGAGTATGATTGGACCAGCGTTCCGCAGGGTGCATATCCGGCCGATGCAGACTTCCGCTCGTTCCATCCACCGTCGCCTCCTCGCACGGATTGCTGCAGTCGGACTCCTGCTCGCCGTTGTCGCGGGGGGACTGGCGTACCTCTACCAGCGGGGTCAGGTAGCCCAGTCGATTGGGACGCAGGCGGCTATGGGGGCGGAGCTCCTCAAGGACCGGGTCGGCCTCCTGCTAGGCACCAGCGCGCGGCCTTGGCAGGACGTGACGCAGGAGGCCCTCGACGACCTGGCGCATCGGGCACCGCTCACGACGCTTGGGCGATTCATCGTGGTACGGGTGACCGATGACACTGGCCGTGAGGCCGGACAACTGGTCCGCGACCCGGCGGTCGCGGGGGTGGCTGCGCTCCCCCCGCTGTCGGTTTCACCGCCGGGCTTGCCCGGCGTCCAGGTCGGGCAGCCACAGGGGAATTTTGCCCGGCCCCTCGTGCCGGTGCTCATATCGGTCGCGGGACAAAGCGGCAGGGTAATGGCCCATGTCCAGGGGCTGTTCGAGGTGTCGGCTCAGACTGTCGCGCGGCTGCAGCGGGCCACCCTCCTGAGCGCCCTCATCGTCGCAGGCGCCGTCCTGGTGACCGCATTGGTCATCTATCCGGTCGTAAGAGGGCTCACCGGAGGGCTTACACGTCTCTCGTCGCAGCTCCTGGAGGCCAATCTCCAGTCCATCCGGCTGCTCGGCAACGCCATCGCAAAGCGGGACAGCGACACCGACGCCCACAACTACCGCGTCACCGTTTATGCGGTGCATCTCGCAGAGCGGATTGGGCTGGCAGACGCCGATATCCGGTCGCTCATCAAGGGTGCCTTCCTTCACGACGTTGGAAAGATTGGGATACCAGACCGGATTCTCCTGAAGCCCGGCCGGCTCGACGAGCGGGAATCCACGGAGATGAAACGGCACGTCGCCTACGGCCTCGACATCATCGCGCAGTCCAAATGGCTGCAGGAGGCACAGTCCGTCGTGGGATTTCACCACGAGAAGTATGATGGCAGCGGCTACGACCGCGGACTCGCGGCTGACCAGATCCCCGTCGGCGCCCGGATCTTTTCGATCGCCGACGTGTTCGATGCGCTCACTTCCGAGCGGCCCTACAAAAAGCCGTTCCCGCTTGCGCAGAGCCTTCAGATCCTGCGCGACGGCGCAGGGCGTCAGTTCGACCCAGCGCTTCTCGAGGAGTTCGAGGCCCATGCCGAGCGCCTCTACCAGAGGTTTGGGCGCAATGATGAGGCCGCCAGGCGGGAGCTCGATCGTGTCGTCACCCGTTACTTCGGCCAGGACCTCGGCTTGATCCTGGGGGAGCTTCGTCCATGATGACCGGTGGTCGAACGCCATTCCGGAGGCCGGTCCGGAGATGGGGCCGCCTGTGAGCGATCTTGCGGCCAAGGCCCGTCGGTTCGCGACCGAGGCCCACGCGCGCATCGATCAGCGGCGTAAGTACACCCGGCAGCCCTATCAGGTGCACTTGAAATCGGTCGCGGAATTGGTGGCCAGCGTGACGGCCGATCCGGAGATGATCGCCGCCGCCTGGCTGCATGACACGGTCGAGGACACACCGGCGACCTTCGGGGACCTGGAACGCGAGTTCGGGCCGGATGTCACCCGGCTGGTCGCGGACCTGACCGACGTGAGTAAGGCCAGCGACGGCAACCGGGCAGCCCGCAAAGCGATTGACCGCCTGCATACGGCCCAGGCGTCGCCCCGGGCCAAGACCGTCAAGCTCGCCGATCTGATCGATAACTGCAGAGACATCTGCCGGCACGATCCAGCCTTCGCCCGGGTGTACCTCGGTGAGGCGACCGCCCTGCTGGAGATCCTGATGGAGGGCGAGGCCACGCTCTACCAACGTGCGCAGCAGGCTGTGGCCGATTGTGCCCGGCACCTCGGCCTGCCGAGACCCCCGCAGACGCTCAGCCTCGCGGACGAGGGACCTACGCTGACGGAGCTCAGCCTTTCCCAGCGCCGGGTCCAGCGTCTGTTCACCGATGCGTTCACCGCCCGGGACATCGCCGAGCCGTTGCGTTCTTTCGACATTGAGCTGCCTGCCGCCAGGGTCAACGAAGTGCTCGCGGCCTTCGGCCTGGAGGTGGCCGGGCTGCGGCGCGACGGTCGGGTCGTCGGCTACGTCGAGAACAAGCTCGCGCAGGCGCGAGGGCAGGGGCTCCCCCGCCCGTTTTCGCCGGGGCAGGTGGTGCCCGGCGACGCCCCCCTGTCGGACGTGATCGGCATCCTTACGCGCTACGACTTCTGCTTCGTCACCGCCATGGGGGACGTGGCTGGCGTCATCACCCGGACGGACATCCAGAAGCCGATCGTGCGCATGTGGCTGTTCGGGATCGTCACCCTGACCGAGATGGACCTGATGGAGCGGATCCGCACCCTTTGGCCGGACGGCAGCTGGACCCGCCTCCTGAGCGCCGGTCGTCTGGACAAGGCCCAGGTGCTCCTGCTGGAGCGCCGCCGGCGCGGTCAGCACGTGGAGCTGCTCGACTGCCTGCAGCTCTCGGACAAGGCCCAGATCCTGATGGAGCACGAGGGGCAGCGCTCCGAATTCGGGTTTCCCACCAAGGGCGCAGCAAAGCGGGTCATCCAGGACCTGGAATCCCTGCGCAACAACCTGGCCCACGCCCAGGACATCGTGACGCACGACTGGCCCCAGATCGCCCGTCTGGCGAGACGCATCGAAGAGCGCTCCGCAGGCTGGGCGTAGCCTCAATAGGGATGGCCTTGCGGGCCGCGTCTCCGGCGGCGTGATGCGGTTCTCGGACGCGGTCGCCAATTGGCGTTGGACTTCATGGTGGTTTCCCCTTGACAGGGTGGGGGCGCGACCGGTTGGCGGTTGGCGCCGGACCGGACGGAGGATAGACCATGAATCGACGCATTATATTCGTGATGCTCACCTGTGCGTTGGCGGGCTGCGGGGCGGACGTGGCGAGCACGGCGGCGACCGAAGCCGCGCTTGATGCGCAGCAGGCCAAACAGGGTCAGCAGTTGGAGGGACGGGTGCGGGGGCAGCTCAACGCGGCGATGCAGACCGAGCAGCAGCGGCTGCGGCAGGCGGAACAGGCGGCAGGCGAGTGAGTGACGATGCAAGACAACGTGTACATATCGCACCCGCTTCCGCTCCCAATCCGTCCCCCTTGGAAGGGGGGAGGTTTAGGAGGGGGGTTGGGAGCCAAGCGAAGCAGCATAGCCAACGCTAGCGCCCACCCCCATCCCGGCCTTCCCCCTCGCCGGAGCAACCGCCCCGGAGCACCAGTGGGGTAGGGCGACGAGCCCACTGGCGACGCTGACGGTTCCGGTGATCCGCCAGCGGAACCGGTTGGCGCGTCACAGGCGGCATGCCGCCGCCCCGCCGCGCTCGATCCACCCATAGGTCATCCGTTTGGTGGTCCAGCCGGCGGCGCACCGGCCGTGTCGGTCGATGACGATCACGCCCCCGCGGGCCGCCCCCTTGGCTTGCGGATACCCCATGCCCCCCGCAACGGCGCTGTCGGCCGGCGTCCCCCCCTCCGGCTCGATGATGTCGGCAATCTCCCCGTGTTGGACAATGTCGAGATCGCCGGCACCGCCGTGAACCGTAAGGGAGAAAGCGGATTTCATGGAGGCGGAGTCCGCTTGCACCTTCAGGGTCCTTGCTCGATGATGCGGTTGGGATGCCTGCGGCGCCAAAATGGCTTTCTGTCAATGGGATATGATCCTGACTTTCTGACGAGGCTGCTTGGGGCCTCGCGCCTGCTGGAGGAGGGCCAGGATTTGGAACAGGGACTGCGCGAGCTTGCCGGTATGACGGCTAGCCTGCTGGGTACACAGAAGTGCTCAATCATGGTCCTGGGCGCCTCCGACGCGGAGGGGCAGCCGCTCATGCGGGTTTTCGCCCATTACGGCGACCTCCCCGCGGACGCCCACCGGGAGGTCACCCGCTTCAACCAGGGGATCGCCGGGCACGTCTTGGCCACCGGTGCCGCCCTCCTGATCGCGGACATTGCCGACTCGCCGTTTGCAGATGCGGCACGGCGCGGGCGCGAGGAGCGGCAGCGCAGCCTGATCTCGGCGCCGATTCCCCTGGGAGACAGGACCATCGGCGTGATCAACGTCGACAGCCCGTTGAATGGTAGGTCCTTTACGGAAGAGGATCTCCGCTTGGTCAAGCTGTTCGCCCTCTTCGTGGGCAAGTCGATCCATGTTGTGCAGCTACAGAATGTGTTGAGGTCCGCGCTTGTTCAGTACGCCATCGCCCGGGACCAGCGGGAGACAGGCTCGGAATCTCCGGGGACGCGGCCCATCAGCCCTGACCCGGAGCGTCTCGCCAAGATCGTCTCCCGGAGCATCTACGGGCAGCTTAAGGCAGGCGGCTTCAGTCCGGCTCAGATCATCAACGTTGCGGCTGGGGTGATGGACGAGCTGCACGCGTCAATCGTTAAAGACAAGGGTCGCACAGGGGCAGGCGGCTTGTCATAGCCTTGCGGATTTCTCCCTGACTCGGACCACGAATTGTTGTCACTCACTCTACCCACCGGAATCGCTCCGATTAAGCAGCGCCGGCTGTCCAGGAGTGCCCCGCCGTCGCCGGTCGGCACCGAGAGGCTCCAAGACTTTCCCTCGGCTCCAAGCGCCGCTCTCGGCACCAGCCGGCGATTGCGAGCTCCAGCCCGTCCCAACCTCGCTTCAGGGGGCAGCCTCTGCGTCGGGTCGAAGGTGGACATCCCATACTTTGGGCCTAGACGGGAAGCCCGCCCTTCGAATAAGCCGTAGACTTCATGCCCGTTAAGGTGCGCGGTTGATTTCCTCTGCGCTCCTGATCGCTAGGTCTTTCCTGCGGCTCATCATTCACTGCATCCAAACCCCCGCCACACCGACGATCGCCATTCCGATCAGCATCACGACACACAAAGCCGCAACCACTATGTCGCCCCGCGTGACGCCAATCGCAGGACACTTAGAATCGTCATCTGCGACACTTGCGATCTTCCAATCAAGCTTTTTCGGCTTATCTGGCCACGACATTTCTTCCTCCAGATGGATCATTCGTGAACCGATTCCACACGTACCCCAAGCGGTGCGACAACACTGCCATACCGCCGCGGGTGCGGTGCTTACTCCACTGCGCTTCGCCCCACTGCCCCAGCGCTTCGGCGGACATAGAAAGGTGCGCTTGCAGGTGGCCATCCAACACCGCTCAGCTGCTCGGACGTGAGCAGCGACTCGGCAACCGCGGGTGGAGTCCAGCCGCTGCCGAACAGAATCACCGAGTTGAGGCGGTAGGCATCGCGGACACGGTGTATGGCCCGATGCGCAATGCGCACCTCCGCGACCTCTTGCTCGCTGAGTCGGTAGACCTTCATGCCCCAAGCGTAAACGCAAGGGCAAGGCGTTGCAACGCTTTTCTCAACTGTAATCTCATGTGATACCGATATGTGCATGGGCCAACTTCAGATAATCCTCATCCACCGCACCGGACATCCTCAGGTTACCGTCAACCGGAGAGATCCATGTACCCGACCGACGTCACCATCCGCCTTGAAGAGTGCATCGACGACGACACGCGCAAGCTTGAACGCCTCTTGCGGGAGGAGTGCCGCATCGACCATCCGTGGCTGCAGGGCAAACGGCGTCATCTCATGGCGGTTGCGTTCGACGCCGAAGAGGTGGAGCCGAGGACGATTGTACG
>Ga0307440_1001553_pt1 | contig 11097 bp, 9 predicted proteins | sample SalMarWE160410MG_FD_202150 | JGI IMG/M metagenome (GOLD analysis project Ga0307440, IMG submission 202150) | Salt marsh sediment microbial communities from the Plum Island Ecosystem LTER, Massachusetts, United States - WE1604-10 | ecosystem: Environmental > Aquatic > Marine > Intertidal zone >... | reverse complement strand
GATCGGAAACGAATAGTGCTGCCACTTGCCGCGCGTGTCCGTAAACCGAACATCCAGAAACTCAACCTCGTGCTCCTCGATCATCTCGAATACTTTTTTCACATCTTTACTCACGGTTTTCCTCTCCTCGTATCATTGAAAGCCGGGTCCGCCGGATCCGGCGCTTCAGGGATTTAGTATTGAACAAGCAAATTGAAAGCCAAAACACCTGGGGCGTTCAAGTCCGTGACTTTTAAGCGCGCCGGCTTCACCGGCCCGCGCAAGATGACCACGATTTAGGCAAGACATGGCTAACATGTAATCATTCCGGGGAGGCAAAGCCCCCCTGACCGGCCAGCAGGCTCTGCTGGTGCGCCAGCATGCGGGAGTGGATCAGCTGCAGCAGAACCTCCGCCTGTTTCTGGGAGCGCCGGATCATGGCCAGGCGCTCGCTCAGCAGCGAATGGGCGTGATCGAAGGCGAGGCGCATGCGGGGCCACAGCGGCATCAGCCCCGGGATATCGGAGGACTGGACTTCACCCACGATACTGTCGAACAGATCCTTGTACCCACCCACCTCAAAGCTCAACCGCTCCCGGGCCGCGGCCAGTTCCGCCGAGCCCAGCAGCATGGCTCCGTTTTCCCGCACCAGTTCATCCCAGTGAGCGGGAGGGATATGCGCCTCCTGCGCCTTCTGCATCAGCACCATCATGCGCTGGTACAGGACGCTTTCCGCATCGTCCGGCCACACCCGGTTATAGCGATACACGGATGCGCACATCAGCGCGACCAGGTTGCGGATCGAATACAGGATCAGCTTGACCTCTTCCCGCGAAACGGTTGCCCCCGGGCTCCTTGGCGACACCACGAAACGCAGGGGATGGGACTGCGAGGTTTCCACCAGGCGTCCGTTGCTGACGAGGCCGTAATTTCCATGGAACAGGGTCTGACCCATCATCTCGCCATCCAGGGCCTTGCGGGCATCGGCCAGTTGCACCGTGTTTTCCGAGAAAAAGACCTCGTAATAGCACTCGGGAGGAGGCAGCTCGTCGTCATCGTCGGTCACGCTGTCGAAATCGTGCGGGAACTGGGTGACGTCCCGCCCGGGTTCGACGCGTTTCCAGATGCCGATGAAGTAGAAATACTGGGAGGCCAGCGAATCGTCGGCCAGGGATATCACGATGGTGTACACCCCCTGATCCGATGACGCATCGAACGCCATGACATCATCGCGCAGCCGGATGTCCGAGGCGCTCAGCCCCAGGCGGCTGAGCATCGTCACACAATGCCCGACGAACAGGTCCTTGCTGCAGCCATCCTTGGAATAGACCCAGACACGCCCGAGAAGCGGCAGGCTGTTCGGTTCCAGAATCCGGTCCTGTATGGACAGTGCGTGCAACAGCAGCTTGTTCTTCAACATATTGACCCCCGTTGGCAATCGACCCGAAAAAAAAAACCGGGGCCGCACGATAGGCTGTGCGACCCCGGTCTTGTCTACCTCACGCCTTTGCGGCAAGACATGAGGTAGACATCCGTGCAATCAGCTTACTCGTATACCTGCTCGTGATGCTGAGTGATATCCAGACCCTGAATCTCTTCTTCCTCGCTGACACGCAGTCCCATGACCACATCCAGCACCTTCAGGATGATGAACGTCACCACGGCATCATAGACAATCGTGGCGCCGCAGGCCGTCGCCTGCACCATCAGCTGATGACCCATGGTCACGCCCTTGGCGAAACCGGCACCGCCGTACGAGGCATCGACGAACACGCCCGTCATCATGGCGCCGACGATACCGCCGATGGCATGCACGCCGAAGGCATCCAGAGAATCGTCATAGCCGAAGGCGCGCTTCACATAGGCGACCATGATGAAGCAGATCACACCGGCAGCGATGCCGATGGCCAGCGCGCCGATCGGGCCCACGAAGCCGGAAGCCGGGGTGATGGCCACCAGGCCGGCCACGGCACCGGAACAGGCGCCCAGCAGGCTCGGCTTCTTGAACATGATCCACTCAGAGAACATCCAGGCCAGCGAGGCCATGGCCGTGGCGACCTGCGTCACCAGCAGAGCCATACCGGCGGTGCCGTCTGCAGCCAGCTCGGAGCCAGCGTTGAAGCCGAACCAGCCCACCCACAGCAGGCCGGTACCGATCAGCGTCAGGGTCAGGTTATGCGGCAGCATGGCTTCCTTCGGATAACCGACGCGCTTGCCGAGCACCAGGGCTGCCACCAGACCGGCAATACCGGCATTGATATGCACCACGGTACCACCGGCGAAGTCCAACGTGCCCATGCCGCCGAGCCAGCCGCCGCCCCAGACCCAGTGAGCGATCGGAGAGTACACCGCCAACACCCAGATACCCATAAAGATAAACATGGCGGAGAACTTCATGCGCTCCGCAAAGGCGCCGACGATCAGCGCCGGTGTGATGATGGCAAAGGTCATCTGGAAGGTGGCGAACACCGTCTCGGGAATCGAGCCGGAAATCGTGTCATAGCCCACGCCACTCAAGAAGGCCTTGGACAGGCCACCGATGTAGCCCGAGCCATCAGAGAAGGCCAGCGAATAACCGGCAACCACCCACAGCACCGACACCAGGGACGTGATCGCAATCATCTGCATCACCACCGACAGCACGTTCTTTTTACGTACCATACCACCGTAGAACAGACCCAGGCCCGGCAGCGTCATCAGCAGCACCAGGGCCGTGGCCGTAATCATCCAGGCCGTGTTGCCCGTATCCAGGGTAGGCTTGGCATCGGCCAGGGCCACACCCGGAACCAGGAGGACACCGGCAGCGACGGCTGCGAACCTCCCAAACCATTCACGTACAGTTTTCACCATGATCCTTTCTCCTTTCCCGCTTCGTTCAGATTCAAAGGGCGTCGACATTTTCTTCGCCGGTACGGATGCGAACCACGCGCTCGACATTCGTGACAAAGATCTTGCCGTCACCCACTTTTCCGGTATTCGCGGCCTTGCAGATCACATCGATCACCGAATCCAGGGATTCGTCGCTGACCACCACCGTGATTTCCGATTTCGGAACGAAGTCAACCTTGTACTCGGCGCCGCGATACAGTTCGGTATGGCCCTTCTGCCGGCCATGCCCCCTGACCTCGCTGACCGTCATTCCGCTGATGCCCAGTTCGATCAGTGCATCTTTGACGTCATCCAGTTTGAACGGCTTGATGATTGCCGTAACCATCTTCATCATAATTCCTCCTAATAGGTTCCGTGCCGTATGGGAGGGGGCGGGCGCACCCGCCCCGTCCTCACACCAATCAGAGAGAGAAGTTCACACCCAGAATGACCTCGGGATGAACCACGGTGCCATAGATGTACTTGTTGCCATCCAGGGACTTCTTGACGACCGGGATCGTGCCGGTCAGCGACGGCGTCGCGGTGATGCCACCGATGGTGAAGTCCTTGCTCATGGCCAGGGTCACCAGCTGGGCGCCGGTCTTCCAGGTATCGGTAGACGGACGGTTGACCGCATCCTTCTTCCAGGAAGCAAACGACACGGTACCGGACAGATCCACGCCGGAGAACGAACCGGAAACGCCGAGATCGACCCAGGTATCACCAGCCAGATACCACTTGCTCTGCGAGCTGGCGGCCGTGTAGGACACCTTCACGGACGGGCTGATCGGCGCGTCATAGGAAAGACCCAGGTAGACCTCCGGGAAGTTCGAGGCCGAGTCATACAGATAGGTGTAGTCGATGCCGCCGACCGAGTAGCCGACACCAGCGTAGCTGCCGCTGTAATCCAGCGTCCAGTCGGTCTCGACCACGCTGTTGCCGCCGTACTGGGGTGCCGGCGACGCATAGGAATTGGACAGCCACACGCTACCCGTCAGACCACCGACGGCTGCACTCAGGTCGCCCTGCACCGCAGTGCCGGTGCTCTGCTGCACGCCACGCCAGACGTACTTGCTGAACGCACCGATATCCGCGCCATACGAAAGATCCGCGGCCTGAGCCTTGGTTACGGACACGGTACCAGCCGCCATCAAGGCAACGATAGCCGCTGCAAACAAACGCATTTGCTTCATATTTCTTCTCCTTCATTCCATTGGTTGTCATTGATTCGTATCAATGGACACTGGAGCTAGTAGCAACGCGTATGCCAACCTGGCGCAAGCCGTCAAATCCGCGTGATTTATAAATGGATAGTTATCATACGCCGCGGCCGCGGGCATCGTGAGACCCCGCCCATTAGTGCTTATATTTTAAGCACGAGTGCCTATATGCGCGCCAACCAGCCTCGCAACGGCGGACCACCCTTGTCCGCCAGGCCGGTGATCCGCCCTTGAACGGCAAGGGGCTTTAGGCATTAGCCTTTGTCGGCCGAACTGCTATGCTGCGCGTCCAAGGAGTGCGGAATGGAGATCGATTTTCAATACGCCCCGTGGGGGATGTTCTTCGCTGCGACCATGTATGTCGTGGGCAATGGTGTCTGGATCAACCACCTTGCGCGCAAACGCGTATGGGTCGGCTGGCTGTTGTGGCTCGTGTCCGGCCTGCTGTTTCTGGTGGCCGGTGCGGCCGTCGAGATTCACCTCACCAGCGCTTCCATCGGCGTCTGGAAACAGCTGCGCAGCGTCGATCCGACCAACCACTGGATCGTCATGACCTTCTATGCCCTGCTATCCTTCCCCGGAGCGGCAAGCGTCATGCTTCGCCAGAGCATGTCATGGACGCGGTTCACGATCCTGGCCCCGGCATTGATCGTGCTGCTGCCCATCGGCCAGGAGATGGCCAACCCCGGCAACAGCTATCTGTCGCTGAGCATCGGCATCACGCTGGCGACATGCTGCATCCTGTGGATATGGCAGTGGCTGCTGGACTGTGAGCCGACGCCCAAGCTGAGGACCAAAGAAGCAACATGATCGCGCCCCAAGAACGGGCGGCCGTTCTCGTTGAGGCCCTTCCCTACCTCCAGCATTTCGCCGACCAGACCATCGTCATCAAGTACGGCGGCCATGCCATGGTGGAAGGCAGCCTGAAGGAAAGCTTCGCCCGTGACATCGCCCTGCTCAAACAGGTCGGCATCAATCCCGTCGTGGTGCATGGCGGCGGCCCGCAGATCGGCGATCTTCTGAAGAAGCTCGGCAAGGAGGCCAAATTCGTCGGCGGCATGCGCGTCACCGACAGCGAGACCATGGACATCGTCGAGATGGTCCTGGCCGGCCTGGTCAACAAGGAAATCGTCTCGAACATCAACCGGGCGGGCGGGCGGGCCATCGGCCTGTCCGGGAAGGACGGCGGATTGATCTGTGCGCGCAAACTGATGCTGCAGCGGGATGCTCCCGAACTGCAGGCGCCCGAGATCATCGACCTCGGGCATGTCGGAGAGGTCAGCCGCATCAACCCGCAGGTCATCGAACTGATCGACAAGGACCGCTTCGTTCCCGTGATCGCCCCCATCGGCTACAACAAGGAAGAAGGCGTCAGCTACAACATCAACGCCGACCTGGTTGCCGGTGCCATCGCCAAGGCTCTGGGTGCGGCCAAGCTGATCCTGCTGACGGACGTGCCCGGCGTACTGGACCAGGACAAACAGCTCAAATCCCAGCTCACGGCGGCGGAGACCCACGCGTGGATCGACAACGGCACCATCGCCGGGGGCATGATCCCCAAGGTGCAATGCTGTCTCGATGCCGTCGGCCATGGCGTGGGACGGGCTCACATCATCGATGGACGCGTCCCCCACGCCCTGTTGCTCGAGATCTTCACGGACGCCGGCGTCGGCACCGTTTTCACCAACGAATAGGCCCACGGATTCCACGCAGCGGCCAGGCCCCGCTGCATGCAATCCGATTTATATTAGAACTTGACTATATAATCATATATGTAATAGTTCGCTGCATGAGCGAATTCCCGCCCGAAAGGATCAGCGAAGCCACCCAGGGGCTGCGCGGCATCGCCCACGAGGTTCGCCTGACCGTGCTGTGCCACCTCCTGAACGGCCCCATGTGCGTCACCGACCTCATGGAAGCGACCGGCGCTTCCCAGTCCAACCTTTCCCAGCACCTGTCGAAGATGCGCATGATGGGCATCCTGCACACCCACAAGCAGGGGCAGCATGTATACTATGAAATAGCCGAGCCGGCGTTTGCCGAGCTGGTGCAATCACTGAAGCGCATTTATTGCCCGGAAGCGTGTGAGAAATGATTGACGGGGATTTTTTTTGTTCGAAACGCAACCGCATCGCCGCGCTTGCCATGGCGGCGGCAAGCCTGGGCATGCCGGCCGCGATGGCCGCACCCGCTGATGCCGTTTCACTGGACGTCCATTCCGGCATCGCGCTCGCATTGAAGCAGAACCCGGCACTGATGGCCTCCGAGATGGACGTGTCCAGTGCCGATGCCAGCCTGTCCGAGGCCAGGGCGGCCCTGTTCCCGCGCGTGGATCTCCGGTCCACGGCCATGAAAACGAACTCCCCGCTCAATGTCTTCGGAACGAAACTGCTGCAGCAGTCGGTGACGGCCAACGACATGGCCCTGACGACACTGAACAACCCGACGGCCATCACCAACTACCAGAATTCCGTGACCGCATCGCTGCCGGTATTCACCGGCGGGGCCAATCTTGGCCGTATCGATGCCGCCCAATACGGGCTGCAGGCAAGCGAACATGCCAATGCCATGCAGAAGCAGCGCGTCATCTTTCAGGTCATCCGCAGCTTTGCCGGGCTTGAGGCCGCCCGCGCCATGAGGACCGTGGCCGTCCAGGCGCAGAAATCAGCCGGCGAGCACCTGCGCGTCGCAAACTCCCTGTTTGCACGGGGCATGGTCGTCAAAAGCGACGTGCTGAACGCCAAGGTGCATCTCGAGGACAGCCAGCTTGCGGTGATCACCGCCGCCAATGCCGAGGCCCGGATGCTCGACCATATCCGCGCCCTGCTGAACCTGGATACGGGCAGCACACTCAACATCAGGGAAGGCGTCGACATTCCCGTCCCCAGCCAGGATCTGGCCCAGCTCACCGATGCAGCGCTGCACAAGCGTCCGGACCTGCTGGCGCTGCGCTCCCAGGGCGAAGCCGCCGAGGCAGGCAGCACCGTCGCCCGGGCCGGCATGTTCCCGCACGTCAACCTGGTCGCCACCGAGGAATGGAACGATCCGCACTGGCGCCTGCGCCACTCCAATTACCAGATCGCGGCCATGGTCGACCTGAATGTCTTCGCGGGCGGACGGGACAGGGCGGCCATGGAGAAGGCCAAGGCCAAGCGCGCGCGACTCGAATTCCAGCTCATCGACAAGACGCGTCAGGTGGAGAACGAAGTCGCCGACGCCTTCCGCGGCCTGCACGAGGCCGACCAGCGCCTGCAATCGCGCAAGGAGGCCCTGACCCAGGCCGAGGAAAGCCTGCGCATCACCGACTCCCGATACAAGGCCGGCCTGGAACGCATGGCCGACCTGCTGCTGGTCCAGACCCAGCTGGATCAGGCCCGCGCCGACGTCATCCAGGCCCGGTTCGACCAGGTCGTGACGCGCGCCCGCCTTTACCTGGCGACAGGACAACTGACCCCGGAGGTATTGCAGTGAAACTTCGTCTCTCCCGTCATCCGGGACCGGCATGGTTCATCGCGCTCGGCCTGTCGCTGGCCGCCTGCTCGAGCAACCAGCAGGATCAGTCGTCGCCGGCGCAGCCCGGCATACCCGCCACCGTCATGACCATTGCCTCCGATGTCATGCCCAAGGTCTATGTCACGACCGGGACGATCAGCTCGGAGAACAGGGTGGACATCGCCTCCCGTGTCATGGGCTTCATCCGCAGCATCAACGTCCACGAAGGACAAAGCGTGAAGAAGGGCCAGCTTCTGGTACGCATCGACTCGGAGGATATCCGCGCCCACCTCAGGGAGGCCCAGGCCGCCCTGGCCCAGGCCCAGGCCCGCGCCGCGGAAGCCAAGGCGGATTTCGAGCGCTACAGCGCCCTGCACGCGCAACAGGCGGTGACGGAACGCGAATACCAGCAGATCGCCCTGAAAAACCAGATCGCCCAGAAGGGGCTTCATGCGGCCGAGGCAGGACTGGCCCAGGCGCGGGCGCAGATCCAGTATGCCGAGATCACCGCCCCGATTTCGGGCGTGGTCGTGTCCAAGCACAAGGACAGCGGCGACATGGCCAATCCCGGCGAACCCATCCTGGCCATCGAGGACCCCACCGAGATCATCCTGCGCACCTACGTCAAGGCACAGCAGGTCAACCTCATCCACGTCGGCGACACGGTCATGGTCTCCGTGCAGGCCCTGAACAAGAACATCCAGGGGCACATCACCCAGATCGTGCCCTCGGGAGACCCCACCACCCACAGCTATCTGGTCAAGGTCTCCCTGGGTCAGTTGCCCGAGCTGAAGGTCGGCATGTTCGCCGACGTGCAATTCGCGACCGGTGAGACCCAGGGCATCATGATCCCGGCCTCGGCCATCGTGATGCGCTCCGACATCCCCGGCGTCTACATGGTCGAGCCCGACAACAGCGTGCATTTCCGCATGATCCGCACCGGGCGCGCATGGGAGGACAAGACCGAGGTGCTGTCCGGCCTGACGGTCGGCGAGCGCATCGTCGTGTCCTCCGACGCCCCGCTGCGTACCGGAGAGCATATCATCCCGACGACCGCCCAGAGCCGATAAGCAAGGATAGGCGCAGATGTCCTTTGATCCGAGCAAGCTGAACATCGCAGGCCGCCTGAGCTGGAAGGCCACGCACTCGCAGATCACACCGATCGCCAGCGCCGTCATCTTCCTGATCGGCCTGGTGGCGCTGTTCGTCACGCCGCGCGAGGAGAACCCGCAGATCAACGTGCCGGCCGCCAACGTCTTCGTGCGCATGCCGGGCGCCTCGCCCGAAGAGGTCCACAACCTGATCGTGCGTCCGCTGGAGATGGTGCTCAAGGAGATGCCCGGCGTCGACCACACCTTCGGCACGGCCATGGGCTCCATGGGCGTCGTCACGGTGCAATTCGATGTCGGACAGGATAAGGAAGCCTCGCTGGTCAAGCTGTATGACCGCATCATGCACAACCTGGACCGCATCCCGCCCGGGGCATCCCGGCCCCTGATCAAACCGCTGGATGTCGATGATGTGCCGATCGTGGTTCTGACCCTGTCCAGCGCCGACTACAGCGACATGCAGCTGAAACAGCTGGCCATGCGCGTCAAGGAACAACTGGCCCCGATCCCCGGCGTGTCCGTCGTGGATGTCGTCGGCGGCCGCGACCTGCAGGTCACCGTGAACATCGATCCGGGCCGCATGGCCGCGCAGGGCATCGGCATCGAGGCCATCCAGCAGGCCCTGGAAGCCGCCAACGTGGCGATTCCGGCCGGCACCGCCGTCGACAACAACATGGTCAAGAAGATCCGGGTCGGCGGATTCCTGCGCTCCGCTCAGGACGTCGCCAATCTGGTGCTGGCCGTGCACAACGGCAGGCCCGTCTATCTCAGGGATGTCGCCACCGTGACCGAGGGCCCGGGCGAGATCGACGAGGTGCACCGCATCGGCTTCGGGCCCGCGGCCAAGCACCGGCCCAAGGGGGAATACGAAACCTCGGCGGTGAGCATCGCGCTGGCCAAGAAGCCAGGCACCAACGCCGTCGTCGTCGCCGAGCACATCCTGCAGAAGCTCGACACCCTGAAGGGCGACCTGATCCCGGATGACGTGCATGTGAACGTGACCCGCGACTCCGGCAAGCAGGCCGATGATGCCGTCAACACGCTGGTGGAGCACCTGGGCATCGCCATCGGCACCGTAATCATCATCCTGCTGCTGTTCCTCGGCTGGCGCGAGGCAGCCATCGTCACCATGAATATCCCGCTGGTACTGCTGATCGTGCTCGCCGTCGGCCTGATCTTCGGCCAGACCATCAACCGCATCACGCTGTTCGCCCTGATCCTGTCCCTGGGCCTGTTGGTCGACGACTCCATCGTCGTCATCGAGAACGTGCACCGCTACTTCAGGGCCGGCATCCGCCAGGCCGGCGACAAGGCCATCGCCTGCGTCAAGGCGGCCAACGAGACGGGCAAGCCGACGATCGTGGCCACGTTCGCGGTGATCCTCGCCTTCATCCCGATGGCCTTCGTGACCGGCATGATGGGACCGTACATGGCCCCGATCCCGTTCAACGCGCCGGTGGCCATGCTCGCCTCGCTGGTCATCGCCTACATGCTCACGCCCTGGGTGGCCCGCCGCTTCATGCACTGCAAGGTGGACACCGGCGCCGGCGAGGTGACGGAATCGCACGACTGGCTGGCACGCGTCTACCTGAAGTACGCCGAACCGCTGATCGAGAAGCCGAAGGTGCGCAAGATCTTCTTCGGCGTCACGGCGGTGCTGATGATCTTCGCCCTGTGGGAGCCGGCCTGGCAGTTCTTCCGCCCCTCGGGCATCAACGGCCCGATGACGCCCGGCACCGTCGAGCTGAAGATGCTGCCCAAGGGCAACAAGAACACCTTCAACATCACCATCGACATGCCGGCGGGCACGACGCTGGAAACCACCGATGCCGTCACCCGCGATATCGGCGAGGTGCTGCACAACTACGCGCCGGTGACCGATTACGAGTCCTACGTCGGCATGGCCGGACCCGTCGATTTCAACGGCATGCTGCGTGGTGCCTCGGTCAAGCGCGGCCCCAATGTGGCGGAGATCCGGGTCAACCTGATCAGCAAGCACGAGCGCAGCGAGAAATCCGAGCAGATCGTGCTCGGCCTGCGCAAGCTGCTGAAGCCGGTGGAAAGCCGCTATCCCGATGCCAACATCAAGCTGGTCGAGGATCCGCCGGGGCCGCCGGTACGGGCCACGTTGCTCGCCGAGATCTACGGCCCGGACTACCACAAGCTGCGCCAGATCGCCAAGCAGGTGCGCAAGCGCTTCGAGCATACCTGGGACGTGGTCGACACCGATGATTCGGTCGGGGCCGATCAGAAGGAATACCGTGTCATCGTCGACAAGGAAAAGGCCGCGGCCAGCGGCGTGTCCACGATGCAGGTGGCCAAGGTCATCCACGATTTCGTGTCCGGCTTCGACATGGGGAACATCCATGTCGACAGCGCTCGCACACCGGTGATGATCCATGTGCAGATTCCGCGCAAGGACCGCATCG
>Ga0307440_1001551_pt1 | contig 11100 bp, 8 predicted proteins | sample SalMarWE160410MG_FD_202150 | JGI IMG/M metagenome (GOLD analysis project Ga0307440, IMG submission 202150) | Salt marsh sediment microbial communities from the Plum Island Ecosystem LTER, Massachusetts, United States - WE1604-10 | ecosystem: Environmental > Aquatic > Marine > Intertidal zone >... | reverse complement strand
GCCTCGCAGCTCGACAAGCTTCCGTGCGCGGCTGGAGCTTCCGTCGTCAACTTTCGCCTAACACCCATAGACGAAGGCAATAAACGGTACGAGCAGATGTTCAAGATGGTCACGCTGGCTGCAACCCGACAGATTCCGGTCGAATTGCTGGTGGGAGGTGGCAGTTATGACTGCCAGCCCCTGGCAATCGCGCTGTCTTTCCAACGCGGCCGGTAAGCCTCTGTCAATTTTCCGGGTGCCCCTGCTGCTGCGCTAGCGGGTGGCCCCGGAAGCTGACAGGCCTGGTGTGTGGGATCATGCCTACATTTATTAAATATTTGCTTATACAAGTCAGCGGCATGTATGCCTATAATTATTCCTGCCTGAGAACATCGCGACTCTCGCGAAAGACGGATTATGGGGCGGGAAGAAGAAATAACGCGCATGTTGCATTCTCTGGGGCAGGGAGACGAAGCCGCGCTGGACCAACTCTTTGCTTCGCTCTACGGTCATTTGCACAAAATGGCCCGTTCCCAACGCCGTGGCTGGTCCGGCCAGGAGACCTTGCACACGACGGCGCTGGTGCACGAAGCGTATCTGAAGCTTTCCGACAGCAACGCCCTGAACCTGTCGGATCGCGGGCATTTCTTTGCTGTCGCGGCACGGGCCATGCGGCAAATTCTCATCAATCATGCCGAAAAGCGATGCGCTGCGAAACGCGGCGGGCGCCAAGAAGACCTGCCCCTGGAAGAAGAGCGTTATGCGGTAACCGGCGCCGAAGAAGAACTGCTCGCACTGGATGCTGCCTTGAACAAGCTCGAAGCGCTCGGAGAGCGGCAATGCCGCGTGGTCGAGTGCCGTTTCTTCGCTGGCCTGAATGTGAACGAAACGGCGGAAGCCTTGAACATCTCGCCCGCCACGGTAAAACGCGACTGGTCGTTGGCAAGTGCCTGGCTGGTCAGGGAACTGTCGGACGCAGGCGCCTAGCCCACGCAGAGAGCATGGAGCAGCGAAATGGATGAGCGCTGGCAGCATATCGAGTCGCTGTTCACTCAAGCGGCATCCCTGAACGGCGAAGAGCGCAGACGCTATCTTCAAGAGCAGTGCGCGGGCGATCCCGGACTATTACAGGAAATAGAAAGTCTGCTTAATGCAGAGACCCAGGCCGAGGACTATTTCACAAACTTGGCACGGCGTGCCGGCCTATCGAGTCTGGCGGACGATGCGGCTGGCCAACTGGTCGGCGCTTACCGCCTGCTGTATCTGCTGGGACGCGGCGGCATGGGTGCCGTCTATCTCGCCGAACGCGCCGATGAACAATTCCAGAAACGCGTGGCCATCAAATTGGTCCCGATCGCGCTATGGGGCGAGGAAGCGCGCCAACGCTTCATACAGGAGCGCCGCATTCTAGCCCGTTTGGAACATCCCAACATTGCACGCCTGCTCGACGGCGGAGTGAACGCCGATGGCGTGCCCTATCTCGTTATGGAGTACGTGGAAGGCCGTCCCATAGATGCCTATTGCGACGAGAACGGATTGGATATCGAAACACGGTTGAAGCTGTTTCTCGAGGTCTGCGAGGCCGTAGCCGATGCCCACCGCAATCTTGTCATCCACCGTGATCTGAAACCCGGCAATATCCTGGTGGCTCGCGACGGCATGTTGAAGCTGCTCGACTTCGGTATCGCCAAGCTGGTTGGGCCGCAAATGGAATCCGGAGACAACCTCACGCGCCTGGGCTCGCGGCCGCTGACTCCGGCCTACGCCAGTCCGGAGCTTCTGCGCGGAGAAGACATCACCACGGCGAGCGACGTCTATGCGCTTGGCGTCCTGCTCTACAAACTGCTGAGCGGGCAACTGCCCTATGCGCTATCCGAACTGAGCGAGGCTGAATCCATCCGGAAAGTGTGCGAGACGACACCGCCGCTGCCGAGCCGCGCAGTGACGAGCGAGAGCAAAGCCATCGAACCGTCTCTTGCCCACCTGCGACGCAAATTAGCTGGCGATCTCGACATGATCACCATGATGGCGCTGCGCAAGGAACCGGAACGGCGCTACGGCTCCGTCGAACAGCTGGCCGACGACATTCGGCGTCACCTCGCCGACAAACCGGTCCGGGCTCGACCGGACACCGCGACCTATAGGTTCTCGCGCTTCATCAAACGCCATCGCGTTGGCGTAGCGGCAACGGCAGCGCTGATCGCATTGGCAGTCGCCTCGGGCGTGTTGATTACCACTTACGCCATCCGCGTGACGAAGCAAAAAGACCAGATTACCCAGGAGCGCAACAAGGCACAGCAGGAAGAAAAATTTCTTACCGGCCTATTCAACGGCGCCGATCCTGGAAATGCTCGCGGAAAAACAATCACAGCCCGTGAATTGCTGGATCGCGGTGCCACACGTATCGAGAAGGAACTGGCCGGGCAGCCGGCCATTGAAGCGGACATGCTGGACCAGCTCGGCACGGTGTATTCGCACCTGGGCCTGTACAAAAAAGCCAAGCCATTAATCGAAAAATCGCTGCAATTGCGCAGACGGCTGTACGGCGAAAATGACCTGAATACGGTCACCGCGATGTCGGATCTTGCGTCCGCATATATCGGGATGGGCGATTACGCCGCCGCCAAACCACTCCAGACGAAGGCGCTGGAGATCACCGGCCGTCTAAAGGAGGACTCGTCCGCCCAGAGGGCGAAAATCCTGGTTGGCATCAGTAACCGGCTTTTCTTCGAGGGCAGGTTCGCCCAGGCCATCCCCGATCTGGAGCAGGCACGTACCCTCGAACGTCGCCTCGGGAAAACCGCTACCAGTACCTATGCCTACATCCTGCAAAGTCTCGGGGTGGCACGGAAACACCTGGGCGACTACGCGGCGGCGGAGAAATACGATCGCGAGGCACTCGCGCTGCGCAGAAAGCTTTATGGCGAGATCCACCCGGACGTTTCGGAAAGCCTCAACGACCTGGCGGTGCTGGTGGGTCAGCAAGGCAGGCTCGCAGAAGCCGAAAAACTTCTGCGTGAGTCACTGAAAATCAAGCGAAAACTATACAAGCAGGGTGACGATACAACGCTGATGACGATCCACAACCTGTCACGGGCATTGCAATTGCAAGGCAAGTTGGCAGAGGCGGAGTCGTACGCTCGCCAGGCGGTCGAGATGGCTTCGCGCATCTGGGACAAGCCCGTACAGGACACAGGCGTCATGTATATGGGGTACGCGCATATTCTCCTTGCAGAGAAAAAATACGCTGCTGCTCGTGACGCAACCCAAAAGGCTCTGGCTATCTACACAGGCCTTGAACCGCAGAACGTTCCCCACATAGCCGCCGCCCGGTTCGTTCTGGGTGAAACTTATTCGGCGGAAAGGAAATTCGGGGAAGCCGAGGGTCAGTATCGCAAAGCACTTGCCCTCTACGAGAAAAATTATCCCAGTGACGATTGGCGGATTAGCCGTGTCCGCAGCGTACTTGGCGATTGCCTGCGCGCCCAGAAGAAATATGGCAAGGCTGAGCCTTTGATGGTTGCCGGCTACCAGGCACTAACCACTAAACTGGGACCGGACCACCCCCAGACACAAGCCGCATTGCGGCGTCTCGTCGAGTTTTACCGGACCACGGGTAACGCCGACAAGGCTGATCACTATCGAGCGCTGCTCGACCATCATGCCACCCCGGCCGCCACGTCCTCGTCGCATCCTACGGGTTAAGGACCTCATGCCGGGATTTACGTTTGTGGCGGCAAAACAAGCAAAATCGCAGGCTTCCGATTGAGCCCTTCGCCCGGCATTTCCTGTTATCGACACAAAAGCCAAACAATATCCACGTTTTCCAGCTATAACTAGCAAGGAGTGATTGCTATTCCAATCGCTCATAAACCGCAGACTTGACCGCAATTGCCGCATTGTGCGTCATATGGATCATTAAACCCGGAACACAGGAACCTCGATGAAACGCTTCTTTTTATCGTCAGTCATTGCGCTTCAAGCACTTGCGTCGCTGGGTGCGTCAGCCGCGACGCCACCGCAGTTGAAACACCTCGACGCCTACGTCCACAAGGCCATGAAGCAATGGCAAGTGCCGGGCCTGGCAGTCGCCATAGTCAAAAACGGCAAAGTCATGGTCGCCAAGGGCTATGGCGTGCGCGAATTGGGCAAGCCGGGGAAGGTCGATGCGAATACGCTGTTTACGATCGGTTCGGTCAGCAAGCAATTTACCGCGGCGGCACTCGGCACGCTCGTCACGGCAAAGAAACTGAAATGGAACACACCCGTCGTTGATGACATCAAGCGTTTCAAGCTTGCCAGCCCCTACGTGACACAAAACATCACTTTGAAAGATCTGCTAAGCCATCGCAGCGGCTACTGCGATCCGCTGGAGATGTGGTACACGTCGGACGACACCGTCGCAAACGTGATTCATCGCCTTCGCTACCAGAAGCCCGATTACGGCTTCCGCGCGCACTTCTGCTACAACAACACCATGTACCTGACGGCGAGCCGGTTCATCCCGGCCATTACGGGGGAGAGCTGGAACCGGTACGTCACGGACCGCTTTTTCAAGCCGCTGGGCATGACTCGCACCAACACTACCGAAAAGGCTGTCGACGCTGCATCCAATGCCGCGTTGCCGCATGCGAAGGTGAATGGCAAGGTCGAAGTGATCAAACGTTACTGGGCCAACAACATGGATGTCTTCGCACCGGTCGGCGGGATCAATTCGAGCGTCAACGACATGAGTCATTGGCTGGAGATGCTGCTCGCAGACGGCAAATACGATGGAAAAACGATTCTAGAACCAATAACCATCCAGGCGATGGAAACGCCCGAGATGTCGATTCCACCCCACACCTGGATCGGCGGCTGGTTGCGCACGCAAACCCCGGGCAGCCATTTCTATGCCTACGGCTTCGGTTTCATGCTGCAGGATTACGGCAAATACAAAGTCGTCTGGCATGCCGGCGATATCAACGGCATGGCCTCGGCAATGGCGCTGGTCCCCTCCGAGCATCTGGGCGTGGTTGCGTTCACGAACATGGATCAGAGCCGGGCGGCGGAAGGGGTCGTTTTCGACGTGCTTCAAGCCTACCTCGGCCTACCCCGCCGCGACGTCAGCAAGGCCCTCTATACCTACAACAAAAAGGCAATGGACAAGGCGAAAAAGGCCGAGAAGAAACTCGCTGCGACCTGCAAGACGGGAATACACCCGCCGCTGGCACTGTCGGCCTATGCCGGCACCTACAAGGACGATTTTTACGGAACGGCCAAGGTCTCCCGGGCAGAAGGCCACCTGGTGCTCCGCCTGGGAAATCCGCGCTTCACGGGAGACCTCCAACCTTGCCATGGCAACACCTTCCGTGTCGTCTGGCGCTATCGGTTTTACGGCAAAGCCTATGCGACGTTCGAGCCCGATGCTTTGGGAACGGTGAGAAAGATTTCTTTTGCACTGGGACCCATGCATTACGAACGTCCTGACGAAAAGTCACAGTGATCACTTTCGGGAGTCGGCACGGCCGACGAGAGCCATTCCCGCATTCCAGAGGAGTCTCTACCATGAGAAGCACGAGCGCCCATTCACTACAGCGCCACTTCCTTCGCGCGGCGACCGCCGGAGTTTCACTATTGGTCCTGGCCATGTTCGCCGCACCGTTGCACGCGGCTTCGGCAAACGACAAAGGCAAGGCAGCCAGCACGCCCCAGTGGATCCACCCGGCCATCCCCGGCTTCGGCGGCGTGCATCCGCGACCCGACCTTCCCGTTCGCCCGAATCCGAAGGAAAACTACAAGATCTTCGTGGACGTCGTCACGGGCGACCGCAATCCTGCGGGAAGGTTCTATTCCCTGATGCGCCTCGCCCGCCTGGTGAACCTGATGGCTTACGCCAAAGTGCCCTCCGATCATGTGCACATCGTGGCGCTGCTGGACGAACAAGTCGGCTATGCCGCGGGTACCAACGCTTTCTACAACAAGGCATTCGGTGGCGATAATCCCAACCTCGCCCTGGTTCACGCGCTCAAGAAGGCGGGCGTGACAATGTTGATTTGCAGCCAGGGCATGGCCGAAAACAACATCCCCGACGGTGCGATCGACCCGGACGTGACCATCACGCTGTCCGCATTGACCGACATGGTGGTTTATGGGCACAAGGGCTACACCTACATGCGCCTCTAGACTGCGGCCTTTTTCGTATTCGCGCGCCGGCCGCAGTGGGTGCTAGTATCTCAAGCTCTTGACCGTTCCCGGAGACGCGCGCATATGGCGAAGGGCAGCCACGATTACGAGCAGGATCCGCGTAATGCGGAGATCAAGATCAACATCAACGGCGCCCTGTTTCCGCGTGACGAGGCGAAAGTCTCGGTCTTCGACAGCGGCTTCATGCTGGGTGACGGCGTCTGGGAAGGCCTGCGCCTGCATGAGGGCGGCCTGCCGTTCCTCGACCAGCACCTCGACCGGTTGTACGAAGGCGCCAAGGCCCTCGACTTCGATATCGGACTCGATCGTGACGAGCTGACTGAACGCATCGTGGAGACACTGCGCGCCAACGGTATGCGTGACGGTGTGCATATCCGGCTGATGGTCACGCGCGGTGTCCGGGCCACGCCCTACCAGGACCCGCGCGTGATCGTCAGTCCGCCGACGATCGCGATCGTGCCCGAATACAAGACGCCCCTACCCGAGACGACGGAGAAGGGCATCCGCCTCTACACCGTGCACGTGCGGCGCGGGGCGCCCGACGTGCAGGACCCGAAACTCAACAGCCATTCCAAGCTCAACTGCATACTCGCCTGCATTCAGGCAACAAAGGCCGGCTACGACGAAGGCCTGATGCTCGATCCGCACGGTTTCGTGGCCACGTGCAATTCCACACATTTCTTCATCGTCCGCCGCGGCGAGGTCTGGACCTCGAGCGGAAAATACTGCCTGGGCGGAATTACGCGCGCGAACGTCATCCGGGTGTGCCGGGAACAGGGCATTCCCGTGTTCGAAAAGGATTTCAGCCTGACCGATGTCTATGGCGCGGACGAAGCCTTCGTCACCGGCACCTTCGCCGGCGTAGTCCCGGTACGCGAGGTCGACGGCCGCATCCTCGGCAACGGCACACGCGGGCCCATGGCCGAGCGCCTGCAGCGGGATTACCACAACCTGCTGGTCCGGGAATCCGCAAACGGAGTGAAGATTTGACCCGACCCGTGCGGATCGCGATGTGGTCCGGGCCACGCAACATATCCACGGCGATGATGCGCGCCTGGGAGAACCGGGAAGACACTGCGGTCACCGACGAACCGCTGTACGCGCATTACCTGCTGGCCACCGGTGCGCCGCACGCGATGCGCGAGGCCGTGATCGCCTCCCAGGACAACGATTGGCGCCGCGTGGTGCAAACCCTGACCGGACCCGTACCGGACGGCAAGGCCGTGTGGTACCAGAAGCACATGACCCAGCACGTTACGCCGGACATGGGGCTCGGCTGGCTGCAAGGGCTCACCAATGTGTTCCTGATCCGGGATCCCGACGAGGTCGTGGCTTCGTTCGCCCGCCGGCGCGAAGAGCCGGCCCTCTGGGAACTCGGCTTTGAAATGCAGGCGCGCCTGTTCGATACCGTAGCCGAACAAACGGGCGCCACTCCGCCCGTATTCGATGCCCGCGACGTGCTCGAAAACCCGGACAAATCGCTGCGCACCCTGTGTGCGGTCGTGGGCGTGGACTTCAGCGAACGCATGCTGCACTGGCCATCCGGCCCCCGCGAGAGCGACGGCGTCTGGGCGGAGCACTGGTACGACTCGGTGCGGGCTTCGACCGGGTTTGCGCCGTACCGGCCACGCGAGATCTCTTTGTCCGGCGAGTTGCAGCGCCTGGCCGATACCAGCCGACCGCACTACGAACGGCTGTACCGCCATCGCTGTCTTGCATGAGCCGGCCCAAGGCTCGCGGTAAATTACGCAAGGAGGCCGGTGTGACCGGCCTCTTGCTGGCGGGCGTAACGACCATGATCGGCTCCGGCTGGCTGTTCGCCCCGATGGCGGCGGCGCGCAGCGCGGGACCGCTCAGCATCGGCACCTGGATCACGGCCACGGTGGTGATCGCGCTGCTGGCCCTGGTCTACGCCGAGCTCGCGCCGATGTTTCCGAAAAGCGGCGGGCTCGTGCACATGAGCCTCGTCAGCCACGGCCCGCTGGTCGGACGGGTGTGGAGCTGGATCCTGTTCCTGGCCTATGTCTCGATTGCACCCGTGGAGGCCATGGCGGTCGTGACTTATGCCGACAGCTATATCCACGGGCTGGTCGATCCGCAGACCCTGTTACTTACTGCGACCGGCGTCTGGGTTTCGATCGGGGTTCTGGCGGCCATGACGGCACTCAACTTCATGGTCTTAAGGCTGGTCCTGTTGTTCAACAGCATCGCGACCTGGATCAAAGTGTGTACGCCGATCGGCACGATCGTGATCCTGCTGGTGTTCTCCCACCATGACTCGAACCTCGCCGTCGCCGCAGACACGCCGCATCCCTGGGCCGAGATGTTCGCCTCGGTGTCGACCGCCGGCGTGTTCTTCTCGCTGTTCGGCTTCCGCCAGCCCATCGACCTGGCCGGGGAAGCGAAAAACCCGGCACGCGCGTTGCCGATCGCGGTGCTCGGTACCATCGTCGCGGGCGCCGCCATCTTCATCCTCCTGCAGTACGCATTCGTGACGGCGGTCCCGCCCGGACAACTCGCCGCCTCCGGGTGGAGCGGCCTGTCCTTCGGCGGCGTGGCCGGTCCATTCGCCGGCCTGGCGCTGGTGATAGGCGCCTCGCTCTGGGCGACGGTGCTCTATGCCGATGCCATTGTCTCGCCGGCGATGTGCGGTTACATGTGGGTGACCACGACACCGCGGATCCTCTATGCCATGGGCGAGGAAGGCCTGTGGCCGCGCTTCTTCACCCGCGTGAACCGGCACGGGGTGCCCTGGACGGGCGTGCTCGCCACCTTCGCGATTGGCACCCTGTTCCTACTGCCGTTCCCCTCATGGCAGAAACTGGTGACCTACGCCTCTTCCGCCACCGTGCTCTCCTACGGCATCGGCCCGGTGGTGCTGCTCGCGATGCGCCGCGCCCAACCGGACCTTGCCCGCCGTTCCTTCCGCCTGCCGGCACCGCGGATCATGGCATCACTGGCCTTCATCGCCTCGAACTTCGTCATGTTCTGGGCGGGTTACGCAGCATTGAGTTTTCTGCTCGCGTTGATCGCCGGCGCATTCGTCTGCTACCTCGCCTTCCGGCTGGTCCGCCGCAACGGCATCGGCGACCTTGCCGCGTGGCGTCCGGCCTGGTGGTTGCTCCCGTACTTCGCAGGCATGTGGCTGATCTGTTACTTGAGCCCGGCATCCATGGGCGGAACGGGCCTGTTGAATATCTACGAGGGCATGGGCACTGTGATAGTTCTCTCGCTGCTCACTCTGCAACTGGCCTTGTCGTGCAAGTTGCCCGATGCGCAAATCGCGGAATCCTATCGCCGCGTGGTGGACACCCCCCCCAGGGCATAAAACCGCATCCCTAGCTGTATCTGCTCGTATCAGTGCCCGTCAGATGCGGTCGTAACCCTTGCATCATTGCGCCAGAGGCCTGACTGGACCGTGCCGTTGGCTTTTGTCTCGACGCCGTAGCCATCCCTTTTGTCGTTGGCCCAGTGGCCCTCGTAACGGTTGCCATCCGAATACACCTGGATACCGTAGCCACTCCTCATGGCTTGGCTCCATGCGCCCTCGTAGCTCTGCTTTCCATCGGACCAGGTGTAGATGCCGTAACCATCCTTATGGTCGTTGGCCCAGTGGCCCGCGTAGCGATCGCCACTCGCGTACACTTCGACACCATAGCCTTCATTTTTCCCCGCGGCCTCGTAGCCTGCATAGCGCTCGCCCGTCGGCCAGGTGAAGATACCGTAGCCATTCCTCTTGTTTTGGCTCCATGCGCCTTCATAAGTGTCTCCACCCGAATAGCGTTTAAAGCCATAACCAGTCAGATCGCCTTGGGTCCAAGCGCCTGCATAGCGGTCGCCTTTGGCCCAGCTGAAGACACCGTAACCATTCTTCTCATCTTGGCTCCAAGCACCTTCGTAACTGTCTCCATCCGAATACTGTTTGGCGCCGTAACCATTCATCTTGCCTTGGGTCCACGTGCCTTCGTAGCGATCGCCATTGGCCCAGCTGAAGACACCGTAGCCGTCCCAGGTGTTATTACGCTCTTCCCCTTCGTAGCGATCGCCCGCATCAGGGGAGCCTGGCGGGAAAACATAGACGCCTAAGCCATTCCGGACATCGTGGCCTACGGCTATTGCGTTACGCCGAGCCTGCAGGGCATTAGTGCTTGCAGCGCGTGCTTGCGTTTGCGCCTCGGTAGCTCTTTGGAGCGCCACTGCGGCTTCCTGTTCGGCGTTTTCGGCTTGCCGCTGAGCGGCCAGGGCACTGGAACTTGCCGCACGCGCTTGCTTGGCGGCTTCTTCCGCCTTATGACGGGCCGCTTCGGCTCGGCGTTGCACCGCTGTCGATACCCCCTTCTGACTGCTCACAGACACTGCCGCATTCGTCGTACCCGCATGCGCGCCGTATATTGAGACTGGGAAAAGCGAGAGCACGCCAATCACTCCCAATGCAACAAGAACCCCCTTATGTCGATTCATTTTCAGATCCCTCCTGAAGCTATTAAGGAATAAACCTTTAGCTCGGCTATGAAGGCCTGTCACGGTTTTAAATATAGAACATTCAAGGCGGCCTGTAACCGCTGATGAAACCCGCATGTTGCTGAAAAGCCACAATTCACCGTCCAGCCAATCGTGGCCTGATAATGAAAATCAGCAGATTCTATTTTGAGCGTTCCAGAGGCCAATCCGGATCGTCCTAACAATCGGAATGGGTCGCTAGCCGCCGGCCGTGTCCAGGGAAGCCGGCACTCGGGCATCCGGGGTGTCGAGTTATGAATCCGCGCGAATCAGGCGGGCGGCGTTTTCGGCGATGAGCGTCGTGGCGATGTTCGTGTTGGCGCCGATCAAGGTCGGCATGACCGAAGCATCGACGACGCGCAGGTTTTCGATGCCGTGCACGCGCAGCTGCGGATCGACGACGGCTCCCGCGTCGGTGCCCAGGCGGCAGGTGCC